>Ga0194047_10000295_pt1 | contig 33824 bp, 26 predicted proteins | sample JunL225m_MetaG_2_FD_160070 | JGI IMG/M metagenome (GOLD analysis project Ga0194047, IMG submission 160070) | Anoxic zone freshwater microbial communities from boreal shield lake in IISD Experimental Lakes Area, Ontario, Canada - Jun2016-L221-5m | ecosystem: Environmental > Aquatic > Freshwater... | reverse complement strand
CAACAAAAGGTATTGCAATACATTAGCAATGTTCAATTGTTGATGCCTATTCGTGTTGGCGATTATACCGATTTTTATTCGAGCATCGATCATGCAACCAACGTAGGAACCATGTTTAGAGACCCTGCCAATGCGCTTTTGCCAAATTGGAAACACCTTCCTGTTGGATATCATGGTAGAGCTTCGTCTATCATTATTTCGGGTACCAATTTTCATCGCCCGAAAGGACAAACCAAACCTGCTAATTCCGAACAACCTGTTTTTGGTCCTACTAAACTTCTTGACTTCGAATTAGAGGTTGCATTTGTGATTGGTAAATCATCTGAACTAGGACAAAGCATCAGCACTGCCGATGCTGATGATGCCATTTTTGGCTTAACTTTATTCAACGATTGGAGTGCAAGAGATATTCAAACTTGGGAATATGTTCCACTAGGACCTTTCTTAGCTAAGAATTTCGCCTCCACCATTTCGCCTTGGATAGTTACGCTTGATGCCCTTGAACCCTTCCGTACAGAAGGTTATAAACAAGAACCAAAGGTATTGCCTTATCTTGAATATTCAGGAGACAGAAACCTTGACATTCGACTCGAAGTAAGTATTCATCCTGAAAACAGTGAAGAAACTTGTGTATGCAATTCGAATTACAAATACATGTATTGGACCATGGAACAGCAATTGGCACATCATACGGTGAATGGATGCAATGTAAATATTGGTGATTTGATGGCCTCTGGAACAATAAGTGGACCTACACCTAATTCGTTTGGTTCGATGCTCGAGCTCAGCTGGAGAGGCACAAAACCATTAAAGATGAAGGATGGTAGCGAACGAAAATTCATTAACGATAACGACACCGTTATTATGAGAGGTTATTGCCAAAAAGATAATGTAAGAGTAGGTTTTGGCGAAGCAAAAGCCAAAGTATTGCCTGCTTTATAATCTTACCATTATTGATAATTGCCTTACTTGGCAATTATCAATTTCTCAGTTGTATGTTTATTTCCAATGGTTATTTGATAGAAATAAATGCCATTGACAAGAGATGAAACATCGTTGGTAATGCGATGATGGCCTGCATTTAGCTTTTCCGACAGGATAGATTGCACCTCCTCACCAAGAATATTTACCAATTCCACTTTTACAGAAGCCGCCTGAGCAAGCATAAAATCAAGGGAAGAACTTGTAGTGGATGGATTGGGATAAACCGAAACAGACGATTGATTTCCTTCTAATGCATGGGTTCCTACTATGGCCATTCCATCGTATTTAATTTGAGCATTGATGGCTGAGTTTTGCAAATCGGGCAAACTATCACCAGCAATTATGGCAAAGGCCACTTTTATTGAATCGCCTACGGCCATGTTAAATGGTCCAGAACTTACCACATCGCAAACATCATTGCCCGTTCCCGAAAGTCCTGCATCGGTGCGATTGGTTGAAAGTGTGGTGTATTTCAATGTGCCTGAATATCCAAAGCCGGTGGCTGTGATGTCCACTCCTCCTCCACCGCCATTGATGTTGTCGATAGCATAATGAACCACAGGTGCAGTATTGGTAAGTAATTTCACTCCTGCATATTTTGCATTGGCTCCTGTGTAATAAGCGTATCCCATTTTGTTGGCGGCATCGAACGAAGCACGGTTGGATGTAAAGGTGGTGGCATCAATATCCCAATCGGTGAAAATGCCAGCATATACATCCGACAAAGGTGCAGAACCTGTGTTGGTAATCACGTATTGAACAATGACAAATTTTCGATTACCTACAGTGCTCCAAGCAAAGGCTTTGTGATGAACATCCACAGGCAAAGGTTGTGTGGCTAATGCATCGTGAAACTTACCATCCAAATCGAACTCGGAATAAACCGAAGGAATAACGGTATGCACTGCATTAATGGATTGAAAATCGGCATCGGGAGTGGTGTACACCCTTATGGCATCCGACACTTGATTAGCATTGCTTCCAACCATCAAACCCGACTCGTACATCAAAGTTCCTCCATTCATATAATTAAAACCTAATCCTCCTGATTGATTGTTGCCGCTGTATCCTATATGTCCACTGCTATTGATGGTGGTTGCCACATCGTTGATGGTGATGTTTACATAATCCACATTTACGGTTTCGGTAAAAAACTCATTCTTGGTGTACGAAGTAGCCGCATCGGTAAGGGTGAGTTGAAAAGTAACCAAGGTATTCTGAAGTGCCGAAGGTAATATCTGAACAACGAAAGGATTGCTATAATTAGTTACCGAACCCATTGTAGCAATTGCTCCTAAAGTAACAGTGGAATTGAGAATGGTTACGAATGGTGAACTGGTAGAAAGTGTAGCAACAAGGTTGGTGGTTGGGTTGAGGTAATTGATAAAGTTACCACCTATCCGAAGGGTATCGCCTATTACAAAGGTATTATCGTTGTTGTCGGTGGTTTGTTTCTGAGTCATCACTACCGAAGGAGTAAAAGGGTCGGTGATGGCACGGAATAAATTGATGCGCCCATTGCCTAGTTTGTTGGCATATATCGGACTCATCAATCCATAGATATTATCACATGTAACCTTTAATCGTTCGCCTATTTGCAATGCGCTGTAAGATGGATAAAAGGATTTGATGATGGCGGAGGCTCCTGCGGCACAAGGCGAAGCCATAGAGGTGCCCGTGAGCGATGCATAACTATTGGTAGGATAAGTGGAATAAATGTTTTCGCCCGGAGCGCAAACATCAACCGTGTAATTATAATTAGACGAAACTGAGCGTCTATCATCATTTTTAGTATTGGCAACACTTATCACATAGGTGTAAGCAGCAGGATAAAACACCTCGTCCATTCCATCGTTTCCGGCAGCTGCCACCACAAGGGCATTTTTATTGATGGTGGCATAGGTTACCACATCTTGCCCCAATTGCCCACCGGCTGTGCCACCCCACGAACAATTGATGATGGCACAATTGTGGTCGGCAGCATAGGTAATGCCTTCGTAAGCTTTGCTTAGGGTGCCCGATGCATCGGCTATTTTCACAGGTAGAAACTTACAGTTGAATCCTACTCCTACTCCATTGGTAGCATTGTCGTTTTCCGCAGCAGCTATGCCCGACACATGCACTCCGTGTGCATTGGCATTGTAAGTAGGGTCGTTGTCGTTTTCGCCTAAATCCCAACCACTAAAATTGTCGATGTATCCATCACCATCATTATCGATGCCATCCAAGGTGTCGAGGTAATTGTGTTTTATTTGGTTTTTCAAATCATCATGTGTGGGTTCGGTGCCAGTGTCGGTAATGCCTATCACCACATTGGTATCGCCACGGGCAGTGGTGGTGTTTACTCCCCAAGCTGCTTCGGCTTGTATATTGGTGATGGCGTATTGTTGCACAAGGTCGGGGTCGTTAGGGGTATAAAACACATGGGGTACATAATGTGGCTCGGCATATTGAGCAATGGAAAGCAGAGCAAACTTACGAATGAGTTTTTCGAACTGAAGGTTGGCAGTATACGTAAACTCGTAAATCAACGTAAGGTCGGCATAGGATTGTCCTTGTTCGTTGGTTTCTTTTTCGGGGCGTTGGCTATGCGGAAACATTCGGTGCAACCCATTTCCACCAATGGTGGTGTATAAAGTTTTGAAATTATTATCTTCTATTTTATCATCCGCACAAATTGTACGATAGGCCGATTTCACTTTAAAGACAATAGTTTTGGAGAGATAATCGCTTTCTTTCAAATTGCTCGGCATCGTAAAGTTTGTGGATGATGCATCAATAACCGACTTATGTGTCTGTGCAAAACCAATGGATACAACCAATAAGGCAAATAAAGGAGTGAGGATGAAAGGAAGACGTTTCTGCATTGCTTTGGGTGCTAGTTATTATTTTTTTGATAGAGCGAAGATAGCGAATGTTTTGTTTTGAACTCATCCTGAGTTTTAATTTTCGTCTCTTCTACATTTTACTTATTTATTTATCGGAATGAATGTATATTTGTACGCAACAGAAATCTAAAAAAAACAAATGACCAAAATACAAGCCTCTGCCATTGAGTTCCTAAAACTAATAAAACGAAACAACAACCGCGATTGGTTTAATGCCCATAAAGACCGCTACTTGATAGAACATGCCAACATCATTTCGTTTGCCGATGAATTGCTAGCCATGATGAACAAACACGATGTGTTGGAAACCCTATCGGGCAAAAAAAGCCTACACCGCATCTATCGCGATACTCGCTTTGCGAAAGACAAAACCCCTTTTAAACCGGTGTGGAGTGGAAGTTTTGCGAGGGCTACCAAACAACGCAGAGGTGGTTATTATTTCCATATCGAACCAGGCAATAGTTTTGTGGGCGGTGGTTTTTGGGCTCCCGAACCTCACGACTTGAAACGCATACGCGAAGAGTTTGCCTACGATGCTGCTCCCTTGCGAAAGATAGTAAAGAGCAAAGCTTTTGTGAGTAATTTCGGTAGTTTGATGGGCGAACAAGTAAAAACTTCTCCCAAAGGTTTCGATGCTACCAACCCTGCCATCGACTTGATACGATACAAACAATTTTTGGTGATGAAATCTTTTTCCGACAAAGAAGTGATGAGCGAAAACTTTGTGAAACAAGCCAACGATGCTTTTAAAAACATGCGACCTTTTTTCGATTATATGAGCGAAGTGCTTACTACCGATGTGAATGGGATACAGATGTGAGTATTGAGATGTTAGATGTGAGTATTGAGATGTTAGATATTAGTATTGAGATATGAGATGTTTCACCGCTAAGACACGAAGGCAATTTTGCAATTGTGCAGTAGGCAATTATTCGTACATTCGTAATATTCGTATTTCGTAAAGTTCCCAACAACTAACAACCAAATAATAATGGCAGGCAGTTTCGCACTCTTCGGTTTCTTTCCTCCTGCTTTCCGTTCCAAGTCCGCCCAACGCACAAGCCAACGCATGCGGGCTTTCCTCTTCAATCAGGTGCAGTTATTCAGCTACTCACGCTTCGTATCCCTTTTTTACCGCTCCCGAAAAAAAAAACAACATCCCCTCTCTTGCGGAGAGGTGCCCGGGGAGAGGTCTTTCTTTCAAAAAAATACCCCCAAAATTTCTTGCATATTCCAAAAATTATTTATTTTTGTATCGCTATTAATAATTTATAATTAACAACTAAATCTTAAAGATATGCCACACACACCTACACCTAAGTACCCCTTTACACAACAAGAATTGTACTCTATTGCCGACACAATGTACGACAATCTCGAAAACCCAACAAACCTCGCAGCATTTCAAACAAAAAAGCCGGGCAAATACACCCCCGCATTTATTGCACAGCTTCGAGCAAACAAAAAAGCAGCATTCACAATGCCCGATGACGACCAACGTAACTCAATCCACGAAACATTCAAAGTCGAACTCATAGGCCTAGCAGATACCTGCTGCAACCTCTTTCAAGATTTAAAAGGATACATCCACGATGGTTTCCCAAAAGACCAATGGAATATCAAATATGATGAGGCAGGAATGACCGTTTACGAATCCGCTTCACACAACAATTGGGAAAACGTAGTAGCACTCAACAAAAAAGTAAACGATTTTATTGAAGCAAATCCTGCACCCCTTACTGACGGATTTATGCCAGCTACATTTCCAGGAGATTGTACAACAGCCTCAACCGCTTTTGATTCAAAATATGCAGCATTCAAAACCTCACGCCAAACAGGCACTGGCACAGGCGCAAAAATCACAGCCGACAACATAGTTTATGCTGATTTACAAAACCTCCAAAACGATGGACACATAGTTTTCCGCAAAGATGCCGAAGCACTAAAACAATTCATGATGTCTCACGTTAAAAACATCGTTAGCCCTCCAGGCAGCGCATCATTAGGAATTGATTTAATAGAACAAGGGTCAAACCTCCCTGTTGCGAATGCAATTATTATAATTCAGTCAGCCACCGGAATAGCAATCACCCTTACTTCAGACGCATCAGGAAAAGTCGATTTCCATAAAATCAACCCCGACACCTACAAAGTCAAAATCAAACCAGTCGGCAAACCCGAAATCAATATCGTAAAACAAGTAGACACAGGAGTAAACGCAAGACTAAAAGTAACAATTCCTGCCTAAAGCATATAAATATCAATCATTTACCCATACATTTACATCAAACTCCCCCTCTTTTTGGCGGAGTTTGGCGTTATAATGGGTACAGTACAACGGTATCATGGGGTCAGTACAAGGCATCATGGGGTCAGTACAACGGTATCATGGGGTCAGTACAAAGGCATCGTGGGGTCAGTACAACGGTATCGTGGGGTCAGTACAAGGCATCGTGGGTTCAGTACAAAGGTATCATGGGGTCAGTACAACGGTATCATGGGGTCAGTACAAAGGCATCATGGGGTCAGTACAACGGTATCATGGGGTCAGTATAGAGGAATAATGGGGTCAGTACAACGGTATCATGGGGGCAGTACAACGGTATCGTGGGGTCAGTACAACCGTATCATGGGGTCAGTACAACGGTATCGTGGGGTCAGTACAACGGTATCATGGGGTCCGTATAACGGTATCGGTGGTGGCGTTTTAAAAAGTCCCAAATTGCCCCCAAAGGCAAAAAAAGGAAAAAATTACCCTTATTTCATCCTCTGTTGTTGTTTTTTCACCAACATACCTAACAAATAAACAAAGAATAGTTAACAAATAAAGCTTGAAGGTGAAAACACTACAAGCACAAAAAAAACCTTCAAGGTTTATAAGCCTTGAAGGTTCTACTAAAACTATCATTCTTCACTTCGATTAATCTTCCACCACTTTGCCTATTCCTTCGTTTTTTATTCGTTTCACAGCAGGGTGTCCTTTGTAGCGCACCCCTCCTACTCCGTTCGAAGTGATGGTTAGGTCTTTGCTGGCATACACTTCGGCAGCACCTATTCCATCCACATCCAAGTTTAGTTTTTCGTTCAGCAACCCGAACGCATTGATAAGCCCAAGCCCCGAATGTTTGATTGAGGTTTCTTTCATGGTTCCCGAAAGTTTAAGTTCGCCCACCGTTTCCGAATTCACACTCAACTTATCGCCTTCCACATTTAGTTCAGTAAGTCCTACTCCTTTGCAGTCGAGCGATAGCGCACTCACCTTGATAGGACTCGTACATTTAAGTTTGCCAACACCATTGGTAGTAATGCTCGAAAGATGTACCACACTTATATAAATGTTTATTTTTTTCATCTTCCCGATGGAAGCACTGTCGCGCATAGTTACCGACAATACATTATTGGTTACCGAAGACACGATTAAGGATTGTAAGTTTTCGTCCGTTTCCACCTTCACTTGTTCTTTATCGCCTTGCGACAGAAACACATTGAATACACCATTAATCTCTATTTTATCAAACGTAGAAATAGGTCGTTCTTGAGTTTGTACGTTTCCATTTCCGTTTACTTTGGCTTGGTTGTCGTTGTTCGAAATGGTGATGTCTTCGCATCCTGCAAACGAAAACGAAGTGGCAACAATACTTAAAGTGGTGATAAAAAGGTTCATCATTAATAAATTTTTAAGGTTAATTTTAATACTAAGACGAACATGGGAATTAAAAAGTTACAGCCCGCAAAAAAAATATTTTCTTTTGAATTGTACTTTGCACAAAGGCTAAGTAAAACCCATTAAGTCATCGACTTTTTGGTGAGCTTATGCAAAGGATAACGAAGCAGAATGTAAAAATGATTCCAAAGCGTAGCTACCAAGCCATAATGTTTTGTCATGATGCGGAAACGCTCCATCCAAGCAAACCGTTGATGGTGATGCGAGGTGCCACCCGCTAAGAATTTCGAAATGTAGATACCAGTGTTCACCGTACTTTCCGATTGCTTGAGCACATTTATCACCCAATCGATATCGGCAGCAATGCGGTAATCGACATTGTAAAAATCGCAAAGCAAACGTTTGGCAATAAACGATTGATGAGATACACACATGCCATGGCGCAAGCTTTTCCAATCCATCACAGCAGGTGGTTTTAATCTTCTTTCGCCTATCACTTCGCCTTGTGCATTCATCACCGCTGTGTTGCCATAGTATACATCGGCATTGGCTTTGGTGGCAAATACCTTCTTCAAGGTATCTTTGTCGTAGAGTTCATCGCCAGCATTCAGAAACAAGATATAATCGCCTGTGGCATTCTTCAAACTTTTGTTCATGGCATCATATATACCATTGTCTTTACCCGAAAGGATAAGGGCTATTTGCGATTGGTATTGCTCGGCAAGTTCCAAGGTGCCATCGTCCGAACCTCCATCAATAATAAGGTATTCGATGTTGAGGTAAGATTGGGAAATAACACTGAGAATGGTTTTTTCTAACAACGGTTTGGCATTGTAAACCACCGTCACCACACTTATTTTCGGATTGAATTGCATTTAGTTTCTAAAAAATATTCCATTGCATTGCAATACTTTTCCTGTAGCATTATCGGTAAATGCAGGAACAATGCTTGTAAGTTGAAACCCCTTTTTCTGCATGTATTCCAGCACCTGAGGCAAGAGCCAATTTTGGTTTTCGTATAAAGGAATCAATGATATTTCCATCTCTATTCCTTTCGCTTTATCTATCATCCTTTCGGCACCCTTCAATACTTCTTGTTCAAAACCTTGAACATCTATTTTCAAAAAGATATTCTTCGAACCACTAATATATGCTTGAGCAGCTTCGTCAAGAGGCACTACTTTTACTTTTTCTTTGCCTATAATCTTCGATTCGGGAGCACCTTCGATATGCGAATCGAGCATATTAAGCAAGGTACTACTTACCGAATTTGCCGAAATATTAATTTCTATCTCTTCGTTTTTAGAACCTACCGCACAGCGTGGAGCCACGGTCCACTGAGGGAATCGCTTACTTTCGCGTTCGATGATTGTATGCACCGAAGATAAAGGCTCGAACGAAACTATTTTATTGGAATATCCGGCATCCATAATACCTATGGCATATTGTCCCTTATTGGCACCTATATCAAAAACAAGGTCGATATGGTAATGTTGCAAAAGTTTAATCCGTCTTAAATCTTCACTAGTGCCTGCATTGTACTTGCGAATTAATATACCGAAACGCTGAAATATTTTTTTTGTACTCCGTTCAAAACCGTTCATAAAATCTCCTTCTAAATAATTCACAATATTAAGAATTTTGTTTCTATCAAAGTAATTAAAAAGTGAGTAGCCTCATTGTCAGCCCTTTTTAATGCAAACAAAAAACTTAAATCAGATTCTTTAGCACTTTTACACAACACCATTATTTTATTTACATTTGCCGTTGAATATCAATGGAAAAAATAGTCAAAGAGCTCGTATGGTTTATGAAACAAAGTGCAAACACGTTTGCATCCATCATAAAAGTACTTATTAAATCGAAAAGCAGCAAAGAGTTCCCCATGGCCGCTTCCTCTTCAGCTATCGTGCTTGGCAATGGTCCTTCGTTGAGAACATCATTGGAGAAGTATCCTGCTTTTTTTCATCAACATCCGCTCATTGCTGTCAATAGTTTCTCCATCACCCCTGAATATAGTTTATTGAAACCAACGTATTATGTAGTGCTCGACCCAGGGTTTTGGTTTGGCGATTCGGAAGTGGTGACCAATACCATAAAAGGATTGGTTGAGAAAACTTCGTGGCCATTGAATTTAATGGTTCCACATCTTGCCAAAAAATCATCTTTGTTTGCCACACTCGAAAAACAAAATCCCAACATTAAACTTGTCTATTTCAATTATACCGTTTATAAAGGATTTAAAGGAATTGGGTATTGGCTCTACCGCAAGAACATGGCCATGCCTCAATCGCAAAATGTAATGGTTGCCTCACTCTTTCTTGCTTTAAACATAGGTTTCAAGGAGGTTTACTTATTTGGTACCGACCATACTTGGCACGAAAGCTTGATGGTGAATAATGAAAACGTTGTTTGTTTTAAGGATAGTCACTTTTATGAAGGAACAGAAAAAACAACCTATCGACCATTTTACAAAGGGTTGCATCTTAAGGAAACCTTCACATCAGAAGAGGTGTTCATTACCTTCTCAAAAATATTTAAAGGTTATATGCAAGTAGAACACTATTCAAAATACTTGGGTTCTAAAATATACAATGCGAGCGAAGTCTCGTTTATAGATGCATTCGAACGCACTAAACCATCAACACAACAATTCGAAATAAAATAAAAATGACAACAATATTCTCTTCTCCTTTCACCTATTGGATAAAATGGGTATTCACAAAGTGGAAACTAAAATTGAAATACGGTAAGCAACATTTGCAGATAGAATACATGGCCGAAATTAAAGATTGTAAATTTGGTTATTACAATACCATCTATAAATTTGCTCGCCTACGTAATTCTGAATTAGGCGATTTTAGTTATGTAGCGCGCAATTCGCAAATTTATAATACCACTGTGGGCAAATTTACTTGCATCGGTCCAAATGTGAGCGCAGGTATGGGAGCGCATCCTTCCGAAGGATTTGTTTCCACTCACCCTTTGTTCTACTCCACCCTTGGACAAGCTGGAGGATTAGTGATTGTGGATAAAAATTTATTTGAAGAATTTCCTCATACCGAAATAGGAAATGATGTTTGGATTGGCAACAATGCCATCATTAAATATGGAATAAAAATTGGCGATGGTGCTATCATTGGCTCTGGGGCCACGGTTACAAAAGATGTGGAACCTTATAGCATTGTTGGTGGTGTACCTGCTAAGATAATTAAGTATCGTTTTTCTGAAGAACAGATTGAGTTTCTGCTCAACTTAAAATGGTGGGATAAAGATTTAGAATGGTTAAAAGCCAACAAGGAACTTTTCAGAAATTTTGGAGAGTTCGAAAAAGAACTCTCGAAACAATAAATCATAGAGCGTAATAAACCTCAGCACGCATGGTGTACGTCATCATTTGTTTGGTTGCTTTTGCTGGTTCAGTACTTACCTTGTTTTCTGGATTTGGCTTAGGCACCTTGCTTGTGCCAGTTTTTGGTTTGTTCTTCCCTATTGAGATAGCCATATCATTAACCGCTATCGTTCATTTCCTCAACAATCTTTTCAAATTAATACTACTAGGTAAATCAGCGGATAAAAAGACCATTCTTCGATTTGGTATACCTTCAGTAATTGCTGCTTTTTTTGGTGCTTACACCCTTTACTTCATTTCCGATTTACCCTATATCACACAATATACTCTTTTTGATAAAACCATCTCCATCTTACCAGTAAAACTCACCATAGGTTTGTTGCTCATGCTTTTTTCTTTGTTCGAAATTATTCCACGTTTCAAAAATTGGCAAGTAAACGAACGTTATTTAACATTAGGCGGTTTCCTCAGCGGCTATTTTGGTGGATTGTCAGGTAATCAAGGTGCTTTAAGGAGTGCCTTTCTCATTCGCGCTCAACTCTCCGCTCAAAGTTTTATTGCCACAGGTGTTGTTATTGCTTGTCTCACCGACATCGCTCGCTTGCTAGTGTATTCAAACACTAACTTTCATTTTATCAATTCTTCCAATGCTCCACTACTGGCTTTGGCAACCCTTTCGGCATTTGCCGGAGCTTTTGTGGGCAATAAATTATTAAAAAAAACCACAATCAAAACCATTCAATCCCTTGTAGCTGTTATGCTATTTGTTTTCGCAATGTTTTTAGTTTTTGGTATTATTTAATTATCGGTTGGTAGTTCAATAAACTCTCCTTATTTTTGACCCTTATTAAAAAAAAGAAACAATGTTAGATTTAAACGGAAAATCAATTTTAATTACTGGAGGAACAGGTTCGCTAGGAAAACATCTTACAAAAACGATATTCGAGAAATTTCCAAATGTTAAACGTCTTGTGATTTATTCAAGAGACGAGCAAAAACAATTTGAAATGGCTCAAGAATATGCTCCAAGCAAATATCCTGCAATTCGTTATTTTATTGGTGATGTAAGAGATGCTGACCGATTGAAAAAAGCGTTTAAAGACATTGAAATTGTAATACACACTGCTGCTATGAAACATGTTCCAATTGCAGAATACAATCCAATGGAATGTGTAAAAACGAACGTTCTCGGAGCGGAAAACGTAATCAACGCTGCACTAGAAACCGATGTAAAGAAAGTAGTTGCGCTTTCAACCGACAAAGCAGCAGCGCCAATAAACCTATACGGAGCCACCAAATTATGTTCGGACAAATTGTTTGTTGCGGCTAATAATATTAGAGGTAAGCATGATATTAAATTTTCAGTAGTTCGTTATGGCAACGTGATGGGCTCGAATGGTTCTGTAATACCTTTCTTTATCAAAAAGAGAAAAGAAGGCGTTTTGCCTATAACCGATGTGAACATGACGCGATTTAACATTTCGCTGCAAGAAGGAGTAGATTTGGTTTTACATGCCATGGAAACTGCATGGGGAGGAGAAATATTTGTACCTAAAATCCCATCGTACAAACTTACCGATGTAGCAACAGCAATTGGCCCTAGTTGTAAACAAGAAATTGTCGGCATTCGCCCAGGTGAAAAAGTACATGAAGAAATGATTACCTCATCCGATTCGTTTTCGACTTATGATTTAGGAAAATATTATGCCATCTTACCTCAAGTGCCTAATTTTAATATTGAGGAATATATCAATCATTTCAAAGCAAAAGCTGTTAAACAAGGTTTTCAATATAATTCTGGAGAGAATTCCGAGTTCATTGGTGTGGATGAAATTCGCACATTAATAAAAGAAAACTTAGATACTTCTTTCACATGGTAAGCAAGTTAAGTGCGACTGTTATTATTACCATTCGAATTACCCGTTTAAGAATCTAATTTAAGCAGAACATTATGTCATCCGAAGAAAAAATAAAGATAATTCCTTATGGTCGTCAAACCATCACTGATGCAGATATAGAAGCAGTTGTAAGCGTTCTCAAATCGGATTTTCTTACTCAAGGACCTTCCATTGCTGAATTCGAAAACAAGTTCGCTGCATATGTCGGAGCAAAATATGCAGTAGCTCTTGCTAACGGCACAGCGGCTTTACACCTTTGTGCAATGGCTTTAGATGTTAACAAAACATCTAGGGTGATAACCACACCAATTACCTTTGCAGCTTCTGCCAATTGTATCAGGTATTGTGGAGGAGAAGTTCATTTTGCGGATATTGACCCAACAACATTTTTACTCGATATAAATAAAGTGCGAGAACTGCTTCAAAAACATCCAAAAGGATATTTCACTGGCATCATTCCTGTTGACTTTGCCGGAAATGCGGTGAACCTTGAAGCCTTTCGTAAACTTGCTGATGATTACGGATGTTGGTTGATAGAAGACGCATGTCACGCTCCTGGAGGTTATTTTACTGACAGTAATAACATAGAACAAAAATGTGGAAATGGAGTTTTTGCCGACCTCGCTATCTTTTCCTTTCACCCTGTTAAACACATCGCTACTGGCGAAGGTGGTATGATTACAACAAACGACAAGGCATTGTATGACAAGTTAATTTTACTTCGAACACATGGTATCACGAAAGAATCAAGCAAATTCCAAAACCAGCCTGACGAAGTTGCTCAAGGAGGATGGTATTACGAAATGCAAGAATTGGGGTATAACTATAGATTAACTGATTTCCAAGCAGCACTGGGTAGTTCTCAGCTTACACGTGCGGATAAAAATTTGGAAAGAAGAAGAACGCTTGCTCGACAATACGATATCGCTTTTAAAGGAAGTTCTATATTGACTCCATTATCTACTCCTGGGAATGCGTATCACCTTTATGTTATTCAAGTTTCAAGACGATTAGAACTTTATAATTACTTAAGGGCACACAACATCTTTGCCCAAGTGCATTATGTTCCTTGCCATTTGATGCCTTATTACAAACAATTTGGTTTCAAGAAAGGAGATTTCCCCAATGCAGAAAACTATTACGACAAATGCTTAAGCATTCCGATGTATCATTCATTATCGGATGAAGATCAGAGTTTTGTTATCAAAACGATACTTGAATTTCAATAACCAATAATTACTTCTAATACCTAACTGTTGTTTGTAAACACACAAGTTAAACCCGCTCTAGTAAATCTCTCATAGGGACTTAGCATTTATAACTACTCTTGGTGTTCCATATAATATTGCAAGGGTTATTGATTTCATTTCTCATAATGGAAAATAATAGTAAATTTGTGTCCCAATAAAAAAATGACGATGTTGAACGCAGCAGAGATTAAGGAATTAAAGAACATTTTATCAACCCCCAAAAACATAGTAATTGTTACTCATTGGTCGCCTGACGGAGATGCCATGGGTTCTTCATTAGGTTTGTATAATTATTTAAAACAAAAGAAACACAAGGTTACGGTAATCACTCCAAATGACTATCCGTCCTTTTTGTTTTGGATGCCAGGAAATTCTTCTGTAATCGACTTTTCACTTAAAACAAGTGTTGCGAAAAAGACCATTGCTAAGTCGGATTTGATTTTTTGCCTCGATTTTAATTCCCTAAAACGCATTTACGACTTAGGTGATGAAGTAGCAGCATCGAAAGCAACAAAAATTATCATTGACCACCATCAACAACCTGAAGATTTTGCCAAATACCTACTACATACTGTTGATGCTTGTTCTACTTGTGAACTAGTGTTTGATTTTATCACTATGATGGGCGATAAAAAACTTTTAAATAAAGATATTGCAGATTGTTTATATACCGGCATCATGACGGATACGGGTTCGTTTCGTTTCCCTTCAACTACAGCCCGCACTCATCAAATAGTGAGTGAACTTATCGCTGTAGGGGTTAACAATTCGGAGATTCACAATTTGGTATATGATGACAATTCTGAAAGTAGATTGAGGCTATTGGGTTATTGCTTATCGGAAAAGCTCACTATATTGAAAGAATATAATACTGCTTTTTTTAGTTTACGTGCTGATGAATTAAAACGTTTTAATTATAAGAAAGGAGATACTGAATCATTAGTAAATTACGCACTAACCATCAAAGGGATTTGTTTTGCAGCCTTCTTTGTTGAAAGAGATGAAGCGGTTAAAACTTCTTTCCGTTCGAAAGGTAGCTTTGATGTAAATTTATTTGCTCGCAAAAACTTTAATGGAGGAGGTCACAAACATGCTGCTGGGGGTAGTAGTGACGACTCTCTTGACGAATCATTGATTAAGTTTATAGCATTATTACCTGAGTATAAAAAACAACTTACTAGCAAAAAATAAATCATAGTGAATCACTTTCTGTATTACGGGTTTAGTAAATCCTTACCTCTGTTTTTAGGTTTTGTTTTGGTTTCCTTATTATCAGCATGTAATGGCAGCCAAAGAACTGTACCAAAGCCAATAAATTTCCAAAGCAAGGATTTTCAAGATAAGTTGGTGAACGCAAACCAAATGTATGTAAAACGAGAAAGCGATGAAATCGATCAATATGTTGCTCATAGAGGTTGGCCAATGACCACCACTGGTACAGGATTAAGATATATGATTGTAAGTAATGGAAAAGGACCACTCGCTCTGCCCGACCAACGTGCCAAGGTAAATTACAAGATTAGTTTGCTCGATGGAACGGTTTGTTATTCTTCCGATTCAACAGGAGCGAAAGAATTCTTAATTAATCAAGATGATGTTGAAAGTGGACTTCATGAAGGTATTCAACATATGCGTGTAGGTGATAAAGCCATACTTATTCTTCCTTCTTATCTTGCTCATGGCCTTATTGGTGATCAATCAAAAATACCACCTCATGCTTCAGTAATGTACGAACTCGAATTGCTTGCCCTGAGATAATGAAGAATCGTTTCTACATAGCTATTTTACTGTTTTCTATTGCACTTACTTCGTGCTGGAAAAACAATAAATACAAAGGATATACTCAAACGGAGACAGGTTTGTATTACAAGCTTCAAGCAATTGGAGACGGAAAAAAGAAACCGAAAATTGGTGAATACTTACAATTATTCATCACGTATAAAACTGATAAAGATTCGGTATTTCTTGACACCTATTCAAATAATGAAACTGGAAAGGTGATTCTTCCATTTCAACATTCTTCTTTTATTGGCAGTTTTGAGGAAGGATTAGCTAAAATGAACGAAGGCGACAGCTTGTCGTTTGTTGTAAATGCCGACTCATTGTTCAGTAACTTTTTTAAAGCGGATTTGCCTATTTTCTTAACTCCAGAAAGCATGATTAAGATGGAGGTTAAACTTTGTCGCATACTTTCGGCTCAAGAATACGCTTTTGAAGTTGAAAATTACAATCAAATAATTGAAGACAGAGATATTGAAGAACAACGAAAGTTGGAAACTTATTTGGATACCTGCAAAACCGACTTCTATCCACTTAATAATGGTATGTATTACCTTCCTTTGAAACAAGGTGTTGGTGATATGGCCGAAAAGGGAAATACGATTAAAATTAATTACAAAGGATACTTTTTAAATGGAAAGCAGTTCGAATCAACTTACGATAGGGGTCAACCGTTGGAATACATCGTTGGAACCCAAGGACAGTTAATTTCGGGGTTGGAATATGCAATAAGTTTAATGAATGAGGGGGCGAAAACAAAATTTATTATACCTTCGCACCTTGCTTTTGGAGAAAGTGGTTCGTCAACAGGAATTATTCTGCCTTACACTACTGTAATCTATGAGGTAGAATTGATCAGTTTAACTAAATAAAATTAAATTTTAAAATGAAAATTACAATGAAAAAAACATTTTCGGCTTCTGTTATAATGGCCGTTGTTACAGTATTTACCATTTCTTCTTGTAAGAAATCTCCTTTCCCTGGATATGACATGTCGGAGACAGGTGTGTATTTCAAGTTTTACAAACATGATGAAAAAGGAGTAAAACCAAAAGAAGGAGACTTCGTGAAATTAGTGATGTGGTACAAAAATAGTAAAGATTCTGTGCTATTTGATTCTAAAAAAGCTCAACCAGGAAAAGACTATATCGAATTTCCACTTGGAAAATCAACTTTCAAAGGTAGTTTCGAAGATGCACTTTTGCTTATGTCAATTGGAGATAGCGCAAGTTTCATGATTGCTGCTGATTCTGTTTACCTTAAAACTTTCAAAGCCAAAGAACTTCCTAAGTACATTGTACCAGGAACTTTATTGACGTTTGAGGCTAAACTTGTGAAAATTACTTCTAAAGACGAAATGGAAGCAGAAAAGAAAAAGAAAATGGAAGAGCGCAATGCGATGTTGGAACTTCGCAAGAACGAAGAGCCAAAAGCCCTTGCAAAATATTTAGAGGATAACAAAATTACAACTAAACCTACTTCTACTGGTTTGATATATATCGAAAAATCAAAAGGGAAGGGAGCTAAACCTACGAAAGGTTGTAAAGTAAAAGTAAACTATACTGGTCGTTTACTTGATGGTACTGTTTTCGACACAAGCGATAAGGAGGTTGCTAAAAAAGCAGGCCCAGGAGTGTATAACGAACAAAGACCTTACGAACCTATTGAGATTCCAATTGGAGTTGGACAAGTAATACCAGGTTGGGACGAAGGAATCATGATGATGAGCCCTGGAGCGAAAGCACAACTTATCATCCCATCTTCTATTGCTTATGGAGAACAAGGACAAGGACCAATTACACCTTTTTCAAGTTTGGTATTTGATGTTGAGTTGATCAGTTTTACAGCTGCTGATCCGGCACCTGCTACAGGACCAAAAGGGAAATAATTTTCACTAAAAAACAATGAAACCCCTTACAAATAATAAAGATTTGTAAGGGGTTACTAATAATATAGAAAAAAATGAAAAGAATACTAACATTAGTTTTAGCAATTACCTCTGTTGCTGCATTTGCTCAACAAAATGTAAAAAGCGAAAAAGTAAAAAATCCAAAGACTATGAAAACTGCATCAGGACTTGAGTATACCATCACCACGAAAGGAAATGGTAAAAAGCCAGAGAATGGAGATAAAGTAAAAGTGCATTATACTGGAAAATTACTGAACGATACGGTTTTCGATAGTTCAGTATCTAGAGGGCAACCATTCGAGTTCAAACTTGGTGCTGGACAAGTAATTAAAGGATGGGACGAAGCGTTTTTATTACTTCAAGTGGGCGACAAAGCCACTATCAAGCTTCCACCTTCTATCGCTTATGGTGAACAAGCCAATGGGAAAATCCCTGCTAATTCCACACTTATTTTCGATATTGAATTGTTGGATGTTACACCAGGATTGAGACAATGGGATGCTAAAGGAAAAGAAAAAGACACGATAAAAACGGCAAGTGGATTGAAGTACATCATGTTCGAACGTAAGGATGGATTGCCTTGCGCTGGAGCGAAAGCAACTGTTCACTATAGCGGATTTTTCAAGGATGGAAAAATGTTCGATTCATCAGTGGAAAGAGGAAAACCTTTCACTGTAAAAGTGGGTGCTAACCAAGTAATCAAAGGATGGGACGAGGGGTTGGCTTTGCTTCATAAAGGAGAAAAAGCAAAATTCATTATTCCTTACGATTTAGCTTATGGAGAAAAAGGATATGGACCAATTCCTGCAAAAGCAGATTTGATTTTTGATGTTGAGATAGTGGACGTAACACCTGTTGTTGCTCCTTTAAAATACGATATCACAGGGAAAGAAGAAAAAACAACCCAATCGGGCATTAAGTATTATGTAATAAACAAAAGCAACAACCCTGTGAAAGCGGAAGCTGGGAAAACTGTGAAAGTTCATTATTCAGGTTATTTGGCTGATGGAAAAATGTTTGATTCGTCAGTAGAAAGAGGCGACCCTATCGAATTCCCTTTAGGTAAAGGTCAAGTAATACCAGGATGGGAAGAAGGTATTGCATTGATGAACATAGGAGATAAAATTCGATTAGTAATTCCTTATTTTCTAGCTTATGGAGAACAAGGAAGAGCTCCTGTTATTCCTCCAAAAGCAGATTTGACGTTTGATGTTGAATTGATTGATGTGAAATAATTATAACTTAGTCTTGTGACTTTAAAAAAGGTGGCTAATGCCACCTTTTTTTTTGATATGTATTTCAGAAATAAAATAGCGCATCGAAACTATTCCAATTTATTTGTAATGATATTATCTCCTTATTTTTATTAAATTTGCTAACTAATCAACTTAATATAATACTTAAACAAAATGAAAAAATTACTAATTAGCGCAACATTAATGGTATCAATCTTCATTGGTATCAATCAACTTCATGCTCAAGAATTAAGAAGTTCTAGCGGAAGTAGTACAGGAAAAATAGACTCGGATGGCACCATACGAAATGGTTCGGGAAGTAGTGTAGGGAAAATCGATCGTGATGGAACTATCAGAAACAGTTCGGGAAGTAGCATCGGGAAAATAGATTCGGATGGTACGATAAGAAATGGTTCGGGAAGCAGTATCGGGAAATTAGATTCGGATGGTACCGTTCGTAACGAGTCGGGAAGTAGTATTGGGAAAATAGACTCTGACGGAACAGTGAGAAACAGTTCTGGAAGTAGCATAGGAAGCGCCAATGGTGTGCCAAAAGCTTATGCTGCTGTGGTATTCTTCTTCTTTCATTTCAACTAAACAATGGTGCTGGCCTGAAGAAGGCAAACACTATAAATTAATTAAAGCAACTAGAACCGATTCACTTTTTAATGGTGGATTTCGGTTTTGGTTTGCTTATGGATTCTTGCGGTTTCGAAGGTTTCTGACTGCTGAAAATAATCGGTATGCTCATTTGTACCCTCACATTTTCCCCTGATTGAATTCCTGGGTTCCATTTTGGCATTAGTTTCACAAGTCGCACTCCTTCTTCATCGCAACCACTGCCTTTCGGAACACCTTTCACCACTTTTACATCGGTCAATCGTCCATCTTTTTCAACTACAAAACTTACGTTAACCGTGCCGGCAATTCCATGCTCGCGCTCGTATTCAGGATAAATGAAATTCTTTTGTAAAAAAGCTTTCAATTTTTCTTCTCCTCCAGGAAAAGAGGGCATCACTTGTGTAAATAGATAAAGTTGATTCTCTTTATCCGATTTTATGGCTGTGGAGGTGGTGGAGGATGGGGAAACTTGACTAGCTTTGTTAGCATCTGTTTGAGCAAAAAAATTATTAATAACTAGGTAAAACACTATACTCACCGCCCCTTTCTTCGTCATACAAGATTTAAAATTTCGCCAAAAGTAGGTATATCTTTTCAATGACTTCAACCATTTATTCCATAATTCGACCAACATTCGAAACAAAGTGTTGGTTGATTAGAGAGCGTTATTTTTATGATATCAATATCGTCTTTCAATCCGCAAAAATGAGGGATATACATACCCCTTTAATTGTTCAAAACCGCGTTGATAAATTAAATGATTTGCGTTTTTAAAGCTATTCTATTTGCTATAATTTAGCAGAGATAAAAACTTACAATGGCTAATACTACGGACAAGACAAACTCTATCGAAAAATTCACTACCGAAAACGAAGAGTTTTTGCAGCACCTTAACCTGCAACACAGGAGGGCTAACATATTAGAGAAGCATCTGCAAACCAACAAAGATGATTTTTCAACCAACTACGACAAGGTTCCAACGAAAACGGAAACCTATCAGAAGGCAAGCATCGATGCAAAGGATATAGAGATTCAGCAATTGAAAGCTGAACTGGCTGCACTGAAAAATGTTCAAGCGGCACCAATAGAATCATCGGACAAAGAATTTTCGAATGTGTTGGACAAACTACTTCCTGATTTTTTGCATGAGATTAGCAACCCGTTTAGTTCCATCGAATATTCATCTCAAAACTTACAAGCCGAATACCATCGCATCCTTAAAACTTTTGTGTTGTTTACCGATTCGACAAAGGATACCAAGGCGTTTCAACGGGTGTTGAACTATGTGAACTCTTTGGTGAACACCACCACCGTATCGAACGAAGAGGATACGCGCGAGTTGAAAGAAAAGTTTGTTGAACAACTTGCTGCTTATGGATTGCGCAACCCACAACGTTCGGCCGAATTTCTTATTTCTTCGGGCATTTACGCTGTGGATGCTGAACTAAATTCGTTTATTATTCAACCGAATGGAGAATTGTTGTTTCAACTGCTTATTTCGTTGCTGTCGATGAAACAATCGTTCTTGCTATTGGATACAGCTAAAAGCAGAACAAGGTATTTGATTACAACCCTGAAAAATTACACCAACAAATTGCCCGAAAACTATACCGAGAAATTCAACCTGAAAACTTCCATCGAAACATCCATTGTTTTATTAAAACATCGTTTGAAATCGTGCAAATTCAGTTTCACTTACGATGCCGAATGTTTTATTTTGGGCAATATTCAACACATCATCCATGTGTGGATCAACATCATTGCAAATGCTATTGAAGCTACCAATCACACAGGTACTATAGCGGTGAACGTTGCTAACGACAAGGATGAAGTGTTAGTAACCATTCAGGACAATGGCCCTGGAATACCTGCCGCTATTCAAGAAACTATTTTTACGCCTTACTTCACCACCAAAAAAGAACAAGGTGGCACTGGTATAGGATTGGATATTTGCAGAAATGTGATTACTAAGATTGGCGGAACCATTGATGTTTTCTCCGAACCGGGGAAAACAGTATTTTCTATACGATTAAAAAACTATGGCAACTCAACGAACTAATTTCAGAACGGATATTGTTACTGATGTCAAGGCATCTGTGATAAATCATCGAATATTAATTATTGACGATGATATTAATTTAATGCTTTCGATTAAGGAAAAGCTGTACAATGTAGAAGAGTTTAACTTCACCGTTGAAACTGCTAACGACCCTTTGGAGGCATTGGAACTCATGAAAAGCATGAAACAAAAAGGCATTGCTGTTTCATTAATTTTAAGCGATTTGTCGATGCCGGGAATGGAAGGAAATGTACTGCTCGAGGAATCGATGAAGTACTATCCAGAGGCGAAAAAAATTCTGATGTCGGGAAACCCTACACTGGATGCTATTATCCACTCGCTTAATTATGCCAATATCTATCGAATGTTGACAAAACCGGTGGACGATTTGGATTTTCAGATGACCATTAAGGAAGCTATACAGTCGGTAGAACTTGAATTGCGCTTAAAAGAATCGAACGTACAGCTCAAAAACTTAAACACCAACCTGTCGAAGATAGTAGATGAGAAGGTGCATGAAATACAATTCAAAAACAAACAACTTACCGATAGCATTAACTATGCGGGTTTGATTCAGAAATCGGTGCTTTCGTGCGAAACCGATTTTACGAAAGACATTCCCAATGCTTTTACCCTAATCATGCCCAAAGACATTGTGAGTGGCGACTTTTTTTGGTATCATAATGACGAGAACCATCTTTCGTATTGCATTGCCGATTCCACAGGACATGGGGTTCCGGGAGCTTTTGTTTCGTTGCTTGCTTATGGTGCCTTGCGCGAATCGTTCGAACGAACGAAACTGAAAAACGATGTAAACACCATCATTTGTAAGGCGAATAATCAGTTTCGAAAAACTTTGAATAACAATTTTAATCAAGATTCGGTTGAGCTTGGTTATTTCTTTTTCGATAAAAAAGCCTATCAATTAAAGTTTGTGGGTTTTAAACTCAACCTGTATATCATCCGCAAATCGAAGCTGATTGAACTAGAAGGAAGCAAATTGATTTTTGGGGAAGAAATCCTCGAAACCATCGATACCGAGGTGAGACAAACGGTTGACTTGCAATCGGGAGATACCATCTTTATGACTTCGGATGGATTTATGGACCAGTTTGGAGGGAAATACAATAAGAAATTTAGCAGTCAACGATTCAAAATGTTGATTTCATTAATAGGAAGTCATCATCCTGATAACCATCGCGAAATATTGTTAAAAGAGTTTATCAATTGGAAAGGGATAAACGAACAAACCGATGATGTAAGTGTTTTCGGTCTTACTATTCCGTAGTTTTTCGGTACAAAGTACAAAGTACTATGATTTGAAGTGAGTTAATTGAGTTTAACCCACTTTTTTTGTTTCATAAAGAAAATTTTGGAACCACAATTAAAGGTGCGCCACGCACCTACACATTTTTGTTGCCAAACTGTCTTGGTGCGCCACGCACCTACGCATTTTTGTTACCGAAATGTCTTGGTGCGCCACGCACCTACGCATTTTTGTTGCCAAACTGTCTTGTGGCACATCAAAAATGAGTTTAACAACCTCCTAAATAACATAAATTGCAGATAAATAACACTTTATATATTATTTTTTCCTAAGGCATTTATTACCCTAAACAATAAGAAAGGGAACTTTTAGGATATTGTACTTAATGCGGAAGTTGATCGTTTGTTTCTTCGAACTCCACCACACCACCTTTGCCAAATAACCTTTGAGCTAGCTCCTGCCCCACTCCTTTTTCGTTTTTAAAAACCAATTGTTCGTTATTCACCACCGTAGTTCCACTCGCAGTTTTAACATTTACGATGGCTTCGTATTGTTTTCCTTTTTTGGTAAATTGTATGGTACTTGTTATCTCGCCTTGTGCTTCGTTCACCCATTCGATGTTGGCACCCTTTAGGTCTTTTATCACCTTTGTCACCATTTCATCCATCTCGCCAGTTACGGTAAGGTGCATGGGCAGTTTCAGTCCGCTAAAAGGTACCAATTGAGGATAGGTTTCGAAGAATTTGGAGCAGTACATCTTGTATTTCGTTTTTTCGTCATCTCCCTCATGAGTTTTGGCAAGCAATTCGTAAAGCCGCGCATAAAACAATTTTTCGGTGGCTGTATCGGCCAAAACATCATTCAATGTATCGTTCGGTGCAGGCCCGCTTGTTTGTTGCAATAGTTGCGATGCTTCGGCTGCCGATGCTTGTTCATCGCCATGTTCGTATTTCAATTCGGAACAAAACAATTTGAAATACCGTTGAATTTTCTTGCGCTTATCGGTCAATTGATAATTCACATATTTATTTTGAAAGTATGAGTAGCTAAAGTTTTTTAATAAACCCATCGTTTCGTCAAACGTTATGGTCGATTCGTTGCAGAACAAATCGTACACAATGCGTTTGCGTTCGGGGTTATTGGCCAGCTGATTCACCACAATATATGTATTCAAATAGTTTTCAATTTTCAAAGCCACAAGGTTGCACACGTCCGTAAAACTATACCACCAACCTTTGTTCTGAAACTTAATCAATGCTATCTTTCTATCATTCAGTTGAACTTTCAAAAGGTTAATGGTAAACTCATATTGCGATTGAGTAAGTGTGGTACCTATATGCACCTCCTTGAAATTAGCGGCTTTCGACAAATAGAACTCACAACTATCCAATTGTCCATCGTATAAATAACTTCGTGCCAAAGCAATGTTATACCAACCAAAGCCAGGTATAGAACCACTTTTACTTATCTTATCGAGCGTTGCACTGATGGCAAGTTTGGTATTTCCTTTAAACACATTTAAGATAGGAACAAAATAACATTGCTCGTCCAATCCATGTTCGCGTATGTTTTGATGCTTCGCAAAATACTCCATGCCCTTATCAAAATTGCCAATCTCCATTTGCAATTCGGCATAATTTCCCCAAAGTATTCGATTGCCTTCTTCCAGTTTTTTATAATAATACTCGCAACTATCGTAGTGTTGATTATAAGCATGAATAATAGCAAGGTTATGGTAAATGATTAATCTATCCTCATCACTTTGATGTGGGCCATACCAATAATCGTTAACAGCTTGATTCTTTTGTATCTTTTCAAATCCTTGGTAACACGAGTGAAGCGCCATCTTTTCATTTTCTTCAACCGAGTTTTTAAGGAAATCAAATTTATCACCATTAAAAAAACGATAGCGATGATACAACCAACCCCGTTCGTTACACGTGCTGAAAAAGTCTTTTTGAAAATGATAACTATCTATCTTATCCAGCATCGCCATTACCGAATCGGGCATTTCCACATTGTTATAATCCTGTTGCAAAGTGGTGGATATTATATATAAATCATTAAACCTACTTTGATTTTCCATGTAATACATCGGACTCGAAAATAGTTTTTTGAACGTGTTTCCAAAATCTTTTGTGAGCAAATCAAAAGCTTTTCGCAAGGGAACGATGGCATATTTATAACCCAAATAATCCGAACTCCGCTCGAACTTATACACTCCTTCGTACATCCACCCTACATAATAAGTACTGTCGAGCCTAATAAACTCGCGACTTCGAGGGAGTGCATCTTTATCGTTGGGCATCACTCCTATTCGTTTTGCATCTATTTCGTAACGCGCAGCATTATTCCTCTGGGCATATCCAGAAAAATAAACGAGCAAACAAAAAATAAATGATACTACGAATCTAGGTTTCACCATTGTTACAACGGACTTTGTCCGTAGGTATTGGCATTAGTTGTTATTTTCAAACGGCTTAATCTTTCCAATTCTTTCGACAAGATAGCCGATAGCGCTTTTTGTTTCGCCTCTTTATTTCTAAATACCAATCGATGGTCGAGCACAGCAAATGTCAATTGTTTAACATCATCTTCGGTAACGTATGTTCTACCATTCACCAAAGCAAAAGCCTTCAAACATTTCAAAAATATAATTCCACTTCGGGTAGAAGCCCCAAGCACCACATCAGGATGTTTACGAGTGTCCCAAACAATGTTTCGCACAGCGGTTATCAATTCGTCATGAATAAAAACCTTCTCGGTTTGTTCTTGCAGATACAAGATTTCTTTCATGCTCAACACTTGTTTGATGTGTTCGAGATTATTCTGAATACCAAGATAATCTTTGTAAATGTTCAATTCGGTTTCTTCATCCACATATCCAAAATTGATTTTAATAAAAAAACGATCGAGTTGAGCTGCAGGCAGCGGATAAGTTCCTTCCATCTCAACCGGGTTTTGAGTGGCAATGGTAAAAAACAATTGTTCCAACGGATAGGTTGTTTCGCCCATAGTTATCTGATGTTCGGCCATGCACTCGAGCAATGCCGACTGCACCTTTGGCGATGCTCTATTGATTTCGTCAGCCAATAAGAGGTTGCAAAACAAAGGTCCTTTCTTAAAAATAAATTCCTTTTTCACATCATCGAATATGTGCGAACCAATTAAATCCATTGGCAATAAATCGGGAGTAAATTGAATACGTTTGAAAATAGCTTCATCGTGATGTAAGCCCGAAATGCTCTTTGCAAGTGTTTTTGCCATCACTGTTTTTCCTGTACCAGGATTATCTTCCATCAAGATATGTCCTTTGGCCAATAAAGCTGTAAGCACATATTGTATCTGTGTTCTTTTACCGCGAATAACGGTCTCTACATTGGTTACCAACTTTTGAATATTGGTTAAAATCACTTCCAATTGCACGTTTTGTTCTTCCATATTTATGATGTTTTTGATTGATTGAAATAATATAAAGTAGTATAGATATTTAAAAATTTACTGAATCGAGTTTTTAACTTGGTTTGTGTTTTAATCTGTTTTATAAACGGTTGATAGAATTCGTTCATTTGTTTCAACTCCGCTTCCGACAGAGGATTCGAGCTATACTTTATTTTTTGATACAATGAATTAAACTTCGCAAAACTACTTCCAAATTTAGCATCAATCTCCATGGCATACTCTTGAGGTCCTTTACCATCCCATGCGTAGCCCAATTGATTTAAATAATAAAGCGATGCACGATACACATGGTAGGCTTTTGCATTACCATTGCTCTTAGCTCTTTGGTTGAAATATTGCCATATCATCCATGGCGATAAAAACAATAACAAAACGAATGAACCAATGATGGTTAACACCAACCAACCTAGTTTTATCCAATCGATAGGTGGTGAGGGCGCTTCATTATTTTTCTTTTTGAGTTTTTTTAATTGTTCTGCCGACATTATCTTCACCTCATCAATAGGCACTGGAATTGGTAGTTTGGCAATGATAGAAGCCAACGAATCTTTTTTATCCGCTAAAATATTTTTCAATGCTTCGGCAAATGAAACAGCGGTGAGGTGCACTCCTTTTTTTATTGCACTTAGTTTCACCGCTCCAGTATCGGCCGTAATGGTAGCTATCGAAACATCAATGGTCATTCCAGCAGATGCACGAGTTTGGTAATCTTTATCATGATAGAGCAATTTCTCTACCGTCATTTTAATTTGTTTTTTTTGTTCATCCAATTCCACCACTTCACCATCGGCCACCAAATAGGTTTGTGGCATATTGGTAGGTGGTGTTCCATCGGGTTGTGTAGCTTGATGTGTATTCATATCAGGAACAGTGGTATCAAAATCTATCCAACCATATCCTTGAAAATAAACCTGTGTCCAAGCATGTGCCTGATTGGCATAAAACCAATACCATCCAGGATTCTTACTACTTCTATCCACCGTTAAATATCCTGCTGCTACTCTGCTAGGTATGCCTAACGAACGAAGCATAAACAAAGTGGCACCAGCAAAGTAGGCACAGTATCCTTTTCTGTTTTCGAACAGAAAATAGGTAAGTTTATTCGCGCTCGGCATTCCCGGGATACCTGGATTATCGGAGTATTTGAAAAGCGGTTGTTTGAATTCGTCTTTGCTCAAAAAATAATCGCGAATGGCAATCATTTTATCAATAGGTGTAGAAGCGTTATTGGTAATTTGTTTTGCCAACTGGGTGATCTTTTTATAATCATCGTTGTTTGGCATAAAAGTGTAATAGTCCATGAAACGTTTATCAGGCCCCGTTATCTTTTTCACCTCACGAAGTTTATTAAATCGCAAGCTTTGAAATTGTTCGAGCTGCTTATTTCCCGCAGGATTATAAATAAAGTAAGCACTATTCAAATCGCTTACCCACATCTTCGCCCGATAGGTGCTTTTGTATTGTTCCTTAAATTCTTTTGGAACACTCATTGGCTGACAATAGAATGCTGTTGATGGCGCTAAGTATTTGCTAGGTGCAAGTAGCACTTTGTAAATATCTGCTGTCACCACTTTTCTGTTTTTAGTAGCAAAAGTATTTTTAATTACCGTTGAATCTTGTTTAGCAAAATACAAAGGAATACGCGAAGGGTCGGGTTCGTACAAATCATTAAATGGCATTAAACTATCTCGTTCGAAAGTTTGAGTCAAAGTGTCGAATTTGGTATAATAACAAGAAGTGAAGTACAAGGGGTTGGGTGTTTTTCCATCATCAAAATAATTATCGAGCTTGGCTACAAACACCAATTGTTTGTCTTTGCTAAGCGAACCCGATAATTTAGTTTGATCTTTATTACTCATATTACCATCGTGGTCCTTCTGGTTCATGTTCTCGCTTTTACCATCACCCTTGTCGTATTTGGCTTGAGCATTGCCCCATTCCTTTTCGATGGCCTTAAAGTCACTCTTAAAAACAGTGAACAAGCCCAACAGAATTACAAGCACCACCAAAAGAAAACCGAGTATTCGTTTGGCTAGAAACCAAGTAAATCTGGGTTCGGCCTCATTCATGGTTCGAATCAATTCAGAAGTGTAAATGATATAAAACGAATAGGCGATTACGGGTGCTATGGCCGCAATCAATAAATCGGTTTTAATTTCGGTGGTTTTACTCACCACAATGATTTGAGTGGTTAAGAGTAAGACACTCCAAATAATAGTAAAATATCGGCTTCTACTAAATCCAAAACCCGACACCCATCCCAAGGAAAACAAAAAGGTGAAAACGATAAATTGAATAGAAAGGTAAAACCCATCGAACTCTCCTATCGAGGCATTGCCAACATAACGATAGAGGAAATAATAAGCCAGAAAGAGCACAAATGCAGTGGTGAAAAACCGAAAACGATAGGAATAAAACACAGTAGTGAACACCAAGCCCACTAAATAATAACAACCTTGTTTAGTCCATTCGTTTTGGAGGATGCTATAATACCGATTTAGATTCCAAAGCAAGTAGAAAAAGAAAAGCGCGGTGGGTATAATCAGCAATGTCAATTGCGCCACTACTTTTTTCCAACTATGTATCCTTCCTATCTTCATGCTTTTTTTGTGATGGACAAAGATAACAATAACTAAAGTCAAGGGATTTATTAAAAAATTCTAAAAAAAACAACTGTCCGACTCACGGTTTTTTCATTTAAAATATTTCTAGTTTGATTTTTGAAAACGAGGGAGAAAAAAGAATGACCTAACCTCGAATAGAAGAGTATAAATCCCTTTCATAAAGTAATAAAAACAAAAAACTCCCTTAGTTTCCTAAGGGAGTTTTCATTTTCGGGTGGCTGATGGGACTCGAACCCACGACACTCGGTACCACAAACCGATGCTCTAACCAAACTGAACTACAGCCACCGTATTTTTTTTGAGGGTGCAAAGATATGTTTTTTTATAAATGATGATGACGATTGATAATTTTTTTTCAAAAAAACTGTTTTTAGGGGGAAAGTAGCGCAGTTTTTTAATTGTCAGTCCAAAAACTTGCCTAATAGTTCTCCCCTATTAAAAGTTTATTTGAAAATATATCCTAACGTGATAGACCCGGTAATGGCAACAGGTATATTAGAATCTCTAAAATGTGTATATAAATCACTTGGTGCCTTCTTCAAATCTTCAGAATTATAATAATACCCACTAGAACTCTTCAGAATATCAGGATTTGTATATTTCGAATTGTAGAATGAATAACCTACACCAATACTATAACCACATGTGATTACATTGCCAAGAATAAATTGACGACCATAATTTATTGTAATACTAAGGGCATTGATTATTCTATCTGAATAAATGTAATTATAAGTGTAAGTATAATTATAGTAAGGACCATTACTTATAGTTTGAGTGTAATAAGTTGACCGAATTCCTCTCACCGTAAATCTAGAATACGCCAACTCTGGCATAATAAATCTACCTTTTAATGGATGAGTATATTTCATCCCTTTCACATAATAGTCTGTACCTAATAAGTATTTAAGACCTGCTCTAACAAGATATCCTTGTGTGAGATTAGCTGAGGAATTTACAGAATATTTCAACATTGAATTATTAATTAGCCCTACTGCAATATTAGCATTAAATCCAACCTTAATAGAATGTTCATATGTAAATGTTATTTGATCGTTTACCAATGAGAAGAAATTAAATTTCAAAGCCGAACGTTTATCAATAATAGCTTCTTCTTTGTTCACATCAAATTCATCAAGAACAATTTTCTCAACTGTTCCATTAGCCCATCTAATTTCCTTAAGTTTATTTTTACCCAAAACATAAACTGGAGCATCAATCTCATTTACCTTTTTATATTCAACTTCGGTTTCGGAAATCTTTGTAATCTTTCCAAGAATAAAGGTGTTTTTGATGGAAACTAATGTATCCAACTTAAGTAACATATTATACTCTATGTTCTGAGAATAGCCAATAATTGGCATAATGTAAACAAGTGCCAATATGTTCAAGATTGCAAATACTTTTCTTTTCATTTTATACTATTTAAAGGTTAAACACTAATAACTTTTGCGTTATCAAAGATATTGATTTTCCCCGAATAGAAATAAAGATATCAAAATAAATTTTTCCGTAGAAGATTGATTCTGAACCTTAATATTGTTTAAACGACTGACACTAAAGACCAAAACTTCCCTTTTCTTCCGCCAATACAATTTCGATATACTATTATATTACTAACTTCGCACACTCGAAATACTAAATGACGGAAACTAACACCAATATAACCTTACAAGTAGAAGGAATGGATTGTTCTACATGTGCCTTGGGAATTACCAAAAACCTTCAGAAAAAAGGCATGGAAAACGTCTATGTAGACTTTGCCACTGGAGAAGCTACTTTTCTGTTGAACGACAAATCGAAACTACAAAGTGTAATTGATAGCATACAAAGCTTGGGTTACAAAGTGGTGGATAGCAAATACCTTGAAGAACAAGTAGGTAAACGCTCGACCGTGGAAAAAAGGTTTTATTTCACACTTCCTTTTACCCTCATTTTGTTTCTAGGTCACATGATTATGCCTCACGACTTTGTGTTGAATCAACCCTTTGTCCAGCTAATACTTTGTTTGCCAGTATTTGTCATCGGTATCATGCAATTTGGCAAATCTGCATGGGGAAGTATTAAATCAGGTGTGCCTAATATGGATGTGCTAATCTTTATTGGTTCTGCATCTGCCTTTATATATAGTGTCATCGGTTTGATGATGTACAGCAACACGCACCTAGTACACAATTATCTCTTTTTCGAAACCACAGCAAGTATCATTAGTCTGGTGCTTCTTGGCAATGTACTCGAACATCGTTCGGTAAAACAAACCACCTCCGCCATTCGCGAACTATCTTCTATTCAAGTATCAACAGCAAAAATTGTAAGCCTTCAAATGGGTAAAATCGTTATCTCCGATATCGACTATAAGAACATTCCTATTGGAGGGCTATTACAAGTAAACACGGGCGACAAGGTACCTGTGGATGGTGAAATAGTAGAAGGTGATGCTAGCATAGACGAAAGCATGATTACAGGAGAAAGTATTCCTTTGGAAAAAGCTATTGGACAAAAAGTAATTGGGGGAACTATTGTTGTAAATGGTAGTTTCAGAATGAGGGCAGAGAAGGTTGGACAAGAAACCGTACTAGCAAAAATAATTGAACTCGTAAAGAAGGCACAACAAAACAAACCTCAAATTCAGAAATTAGGAGATAAAATAGCAGCCATATTTGTACCAGTAGTGCTTGGCTTATCGGCCATTACATTTCTTGTCAATTACTTTTTCATTTCGTTAGATTCTACCTATTTACTGCGCGAGTCAATCATGCGTGCTATAGCAGTATTGGTTATTTCATGTCCTTGTGCCATGGGATTAGCTACACCTACTGCCGTAATGGTTGGTATTGGTAGAGCAGCTAAAAAAGGAATTTTTATAAAAGGTGGCAGTACGCTCGAAGAGTTTGCCAAAATAAAAACTGTTGTATTCGACAAAACAGGAACACTCACTACTGGACATTTTAAACTAAAAAAGATTACACCTTATTCAGGTGCTACAGAAGCAGAAGTAAGGGAAATTTTGTTTCTGATGGAACATCACTCTTCTCACCCTATTGCCAAATCCATTGTTGGTGAATTAAAAAACACCATAGTGACTAAACCCTTGCAAAACGTTAAAGAAGAAAAGGGGATTGGATTATCAGCTGAAGATATTGAGAATAGACCCATTCGTATTGGCTCTTATAAAATAGCACAATCATTCACCAAGGATGATTCTCATTCGGTTTATGTGGTAAGAAATAATGAACTAATCGCCACCATTGACTTGGAAGATGAACTAAAAACAAATGCAAAACAGTTAATTTCAAATCTTAAATCTTTAGGCATTACTACGGTATTACTGAGTGGCGACAACAAAATTAAATGTGAAACATTAGGCATAGAATTAGGAATTGATAAAGTGTATAGTGAGCAATTGCCTTCCGAAAAATTGGAATTGATTGAAAAACTAGTAAGCAAAGCCCCGACTGCTATGGTTGGAGATGGAGTAAATGATGCACCCGCTTTAGCCAAAGCTAATGTTGGCATTTCGTTGAGCAACGCAACCGAAGTAGCCATTCAATCGGCACAAATCATCTTGTTGAACAGTTCCGATTTGTCCATATTAATGGATGCTCGTCTTATTAGTAAACACACTTTAATAACCATCAAACAAAATCTTTTCTGGGCTTTCTTCTATAATATTGTTGCTATTCCTATTGCTGCTGCAGGCTTTATGAGTCCTGCTTTAGGAGCAATGGCGATGGCGTGTTCGGATGTGATTGTGATTGGTAATTCAATCCGCTTAAAAACAAAAAAGTTGAATTAAAGAATGCAGAGTATAGGTTCGACTACATCATCTGTTTCAAACTCATCTTCCGATGCTAGGTATCGAATTTTATTCTTAACGGAATGGTATCCCAATAAGTTCGACCCTCAATTAGGAGTTTTTGTTCAGAAACATGCTAAGGCAATTCATCAATATTGTTCCATTTCTGTGGTGTACGTATGTGCTGATGAGAACCTACAAACAAACTTCAATCTCGAATTGTCAACCCAAAATGGATTTGAGGAAATTACTGTGTATTACCTTAGAAATACTGGCATTTTCAAATCAATCATCAATACGCATCGTTATTTGAAGGCAAATAAAATGGGAGTTAATCGAGCAGAACATATTCTTGGCAGCATTGATTTGGTTCATGTCAATGTTTTAAAACGCCCTATTCTTGTCGCTTTAATACTGAATAAAACAAAACAAATTCCTTATATTATCTCCGAACATTGGACAGGTTATGCAAAAGGTAAATTCGAGACATTTAGCTTTTTAAAAAAGTGGTTTCTAAAAAGGATGGTGAACCAAGCTAAAGCAATAACAACAGTTTCAAAGAGTCTAAAAGAAAGCATGTTGAACTCAGGATTGAAAGGCAATTATCACATTATCCCTAATATTATTGAAAGCATAACTCCTCCTCCACCTATAAACAATAGCAAAACAAAGATTCTTACCGTAGCAGATTTATTTGATGAACAAAAGAACATCAGTGGAATCATTAATGCTATCGCTTCTCTTTCGAAAAAAAATCCCTTGATAGAATACCATATTATTGGTGATGGTCCAGATAGAGACCGTTTAATGCAACTTAGCGAATCATTAGGACTCATCAATACATTTGTTTTTTTTCACGGAAGAAAGGACAATGTATTTGTGTATCAATTTATGAAAGAAATCGATTTTGTAGTCATCAATAGTCGTTATGAAACCTTCTCGGTGGTTGCAACCGAAGCATTGGCCAATGGCAAACCTGTGGTTGCCACCATTTGTGGAGGACCCGAGGAATTCATTAATTCGGATAATGGAATAC
>Ga0194047_10000292_pt1 | contig 33854 bp, 30 predicted proteins | sample JunL225m_MetaG_2_FD_160070 | JGI IMG/M metagenome (GOLD analysis project Ga0194047, IMG submission 160070) | Anoxic zone freshwater microbial communities from boreal shield lake in IISD Experimental Lakes Area, Ontario, Canada - Jun2016-L221-5m | ecosystem: Environmental > Aquatic > Freshwater... | reverse complement strand
GCATACCTACAGCCACCTATTTCGTTTGCCAACAACGGGCCTGAGATTTTTTACCGCCTTTGGTCCCTGGGTATCCGCAACCGTGATGGGAAACCCCGGCCGCCGATCGCACACCAAGTCACCACAAGAGATCGGCGATAATCAGGGTTTAGGGAGCCCTAAACCAAAGGGCGGACAAGGGTGAGCCTGCAAAGGAGCCAAACCAAGGTCAGGGTAGCGGGAACGGGCATTAGCGGGCGTAAGTTTCTAAATTTAGATGTGCTAAGTAGTGTGAAATCTTTGCTTGGCCTTGCGCCAAGCTTTTTAATGATGAAAACTAAGTAAATAATGAAGATATTAGTCACTGGCGCTGCGGGTTTTATTGGCATGCACGTAGCGCAAAAATTGCTGCAGCGGGGCGATGAGGTTATTGGCATTGATAACCTCAGTAACTACTACGACGTGAGCCTCAAAGAGGCTCGGGTAGCTAGGCTAGCGGCCTACCCCAATTTCCGCTTTGAAAAAATCGATGTCTCTAAGGCCGATGAATTACTACCGCTCTTTGCCCGTGAAAAGCCTGAGCGGGTGATGCACTTGGCAGCCCAAGCTGGAGTGCGCTACTCCTTAAGTCATCCCCAGGCCTACTTGGATGCCAACTTGCAGGGCTTTTTAAATATCTTAGAAGCCTGTCGTCACCACGAGGTACAGCACTTGGCCTTTGCCAGTAGCTCAAGTGTCTACGGTAGTAACACGACACTGCCCTTTAGTGAGCAGCAAAACATTGATCACCCCTTAAGCTTGTACGCGGCCACCAAGAAAGCCAATGAATTGATGGCGCATACCTACAGCCACCTATTTCGTTTGCCAACAACGGGCCTGAGATTTTTTACCGCCTTTGGTCCCTGGGGTCGCCCGGATATGGCCCTCTTCTTATTCGCCAAAGCTATTTTAGAAAATAGGCCGATCGAGATTTTTAATAATGGCAATATGACGCGGGACTTTACCTATATTGATGACATCGTCGAATCGATTGTCCGCGTGATTGATAAGGTGGCGACACCTTCCTCAGAGTTTGATATGGGGAGCCCCAATCCGGTCACAAGCAACGCCCCTTATCGTATTTTTAATGTGGGCAACTCTCAGCCAACACCCTTAATGGATTACATCGGCGCACTCGAAACAGCGATTGGCAAGGAGGCGATTAAGGAGTTTTTACCCTTGCAGCCAGGTGACGTCCCCAACACCGCTGCCGATACATCCGCCTTAGAAAAGTGGATTAACTTTAAGCCAAACACCCCAGTGCAGCACGGCGTGACTCAGTTTGTCAATTGGTATCGCGAGTACTACCAAGTCTAAATATGCACGATTTTAATTCCACCCGTATTGCGGTTATTGGCCTAGGTTATGTGGGGCTGCCGTTAGCCGTGGAGTTTGCCAAGCACTTTGCGGTGGTGGGCTTTGATCACAATGCTCGGCGTATTGATGCGCTGAGAATCGGGCATGACGCCACTTTAGAGTTGAGTGATGAGGAGCTCAGTGCTGCCAAGCAATTGCAGTACTCCACCGAGGTTGCGGATTTAAAAAATTGCACTATTTATATCGTGACCGTTCCCACCCCTATTGATGAGCAGAAAAATCCCGATATCCGCCTGCTACTAGAGGCAAGTAAAACCGTTGGTTCTGTATTAAAAAAGAATGATGTCGTCATTTACGAATCAACTGTCTACCCAGGCGCAACCGAGGAAGACTGTGTGCCGATATTAGAAGCCCATTCTGGACTGAAGTTCAATCAGGATTTTTATGTGGGCTACTCTCCCGAGAGAATTAACCCCGGCGATAAATTACATCGCTTGCCAGACATTAAAAAGGTGACCTCTGGTTCGACGCCAGAGTCAGCTCAATACATCGACTTGCTGTACCAAAAAATTATTACAGCAGGCACTCACAAGGCGCCAAGCATTAAGGTCGCTGAAGCAGCCAAGGTAATTGAAAACACGCAGCGCGATCTCAATATTGCCCTCATTAATGAATTGGCAATTATCTTTAATAAGATGCAAATTGATACCGAGGCAGTATTAGAGGCGGCGGGAACTAAGTGGAATTTTTTACCGTTTAGACCAGGTCTAGTCGGTGGGCATTGTATTGGTGTCGATCCCTACTACCTTACCCATAAGGCCCAGTCGATTGGTTATAAGCCGGAAGTGATTTTGGCAGGTCGAAAATTGAACGATGGCATGGGCGCGTATGTTGCTAATCAATTGCTTAGCGCAATGACTCAAAAAGAGATCGCTATTCCGGGGTCTCGTGTGCTAGTCATGGGATTGACCTTTAAAGAGAATTGTCCTGATTTACGCAATACCCGGGTGGTCGATATTATTTTTGCGCTTGAAAAATCGGGCTGCAAGGTCGACGTTTATGATCCTTGGATTGCAATACCAGAGGCACAAAAAGAGTACAACATCACTCCAGTTGAGGCCCCAGCAGAAAATCATTACGATGCAGTAGTCCTTGCGGTGGCGCACGACAGGATTAAAGAGTTGGGTCATGAAGCCATACTAAAGCTAGGTAAGTCAAATCATATTGTGTACGACCTTAAGTATATTTTTCCAGCAAGTCAGACTCAATTGCGGATATAAGCAGCGCTTGAACTACACCTAGATAAACTTTGAATATTCAAAACGCTCCCCAACCATCTATGATCGATTTACTGTGTCGATTGTGGGGCCATGTTGAAACCAAGCGCAGATGGCAATTTGCCGCATTATTAGCGCTCATGAATCTGGCCTCATTTGCTGAAATACTATCGATTGGGGCAGTGCTCCCATTTTTGGCCATCTTAACGACTCCAGATCGCGTTTTTGAGCTGCCTGCCGCACAGTCAGTAATTCAGTTTTTTGGCTTTACCGCTGCTAGTCAGCTATTAAAGCCCATCACCATATTATTTGGAGTGGCCGCACTCCTTGCGGGCTTTCTGCGTATTTTATTGCTGGTAGCTAATACCCGCCTGACATTTGCTGTCGGAGCAGACTTGAGTTTTAGCATGTATCAGCGCATGCTCTATCAGCCCTACGCCATTCAGGTGATGAAGAATAGTAGCGAGCTCATCGCAGGAATTTCAAGTAAATCAGTCATTTTGATCTACAACATCGTCTTGCCTGCCCTAAACCTTATTAATGCAGGTTTACTACTACTTTTTATTTTATTGATTTTAATCTGGGTGAACCCCCTTTGGGCGATAGCCACGTTTGGAGGTTTTGGTTTCATTTATGTGGTGATTATTTATTTTGCACGAAACCGTCTCTTGATTGATGGACAAAGAGTAGCTTCGGAGTCCACACAAATTATCAAATCCCTGCAAGAAGGTTTAGGGGGGATTCGAGATGTGTTGATTGATGGAACTCAGTCGACATATTGCGCGATTTACAAAAAGGCGGATTTGGCATTACGGCGTGCGCAGGGTAACAGTCTCATTATTAGTCAAAGTCCACGATACGGCCTTGAAGCTATTGGGCTCGCACTGATTGCATTCTTAGCCTACGTCTTGGTCCAAGATTCAGACGGAATAGTAAAACTCATTCCGATTTTAGGGGCTGTCGGACTTTGTGCACAGCGACTCATGCCAGTTCTGCAACAGGCCTACTGGTCATGGGCAGGAATATTAAGTGGCCAGGGATCCTTGCAGGATACCTTGGCACTATTGGATCAACCCATGCCTGAACATTTGCAATTGCAGTCACCTAATCCGATGGAGTTTAATCGCGAAATACAGTTAAAGAATGTTTCATTTCGATATTCCGAGCAAGCGCCTTGGGTACTTCAAAACTTAAATCTACAAATTACTAAAGGTAGTAGGGTTGGTTTTATTGGAGAAACGGGCTGTGGAAAAAGTACGCTATTAGATATTGTGATGGGCTTATTGGAGCCCACTAGGGGCACCATTGAGGTCGATGGCGTCGCACTAAATCAGATCAATAACCGCGCTTGGCAAGCGCACATCGCTCATGTCCCTCAAGCGATTTTTTTGGCGGATAGTAGCATCGCAGAAAATATTGCCTTTGGGATCCCAAAAGAGCAGATTAATTTTGACAGGGTAATACAAGTAGCTCGGGAGGCACGGATTGCCGATACTATTGAACATTGGCCTGAACAATACCAAACTATTGTGGGGGAGCGCGGGGTTCGGCTTTCAGGGGGGCAGCGCCAGCGTATTGGCATTGCAAGAGCGCTCTACAAGCAAGCTGACGTAATTATTTTCGATGAGGCAACTAGTGCGTTAGATACTGAAACTGAATTAGCCGTAATGGAGGCAATAGAAGGATTAACCTCTAGAATACATTTAGAGGAGGGTGAGAACTCGCTGACAATTCTGATTATTGCTCATCGCCTGACTACATTGCAAAACTGTACTCAGATAGTGGAATTGGGTGATAAAGGTATTAAACGTGTTGGCAGTTATCAAGACATTGCACTCATGGTTGCATAAGCTTATTTTTTAAAGGACGGTTTTATGAAAATTTTGGTTACTGGAGCTTGTGGATATAAGGGGCATATTCTCGTACCCAAGCTCTTATCTAGAGGCTATAAAGTAACTGCTTTTGATTTACAGTGGTTTGGTAACTTTCTTGCACCCCACCAAAATTTAACGGTAGTTAAAGGTGATGTGCGTGATATCGATACGATTCCATTGGATGGAGTCGATTGCATCATCCATTTATCTTCTATTGCAAACGATCCTTGTGGAGATTTAAATCCCAAGTTAACTTGGGAGGTTAGTGCGCTAGCGACCATGCAGTTGGCTGATAAGGCTAAAAGGATGGGAATTAAGCGCTTCATTTACGCATCTTCAGGTAGTGTGTATGGCGTAAAAGAAGAGGCTCAGGTAACGGAAGAATTAGAACTCAAGCCAATATCTGAATACAACAAGACCAAAATGGTAGGTGAGCGTGTTTTATTGAGTTATCAAGATGACATGGTGGTCCAGATTGTTCGACCAGCCACTGTTTGCGGATACTCTCCTCGAATGCGTTTGGATGTCTCGGTTAATTTGTTGACTATGCAAGCTTTATCTAAGGGAAAAATTACAGTTTTTGGTGGCGATCAAGTGCGCCCTAATATTCATATTGATGACATTACTGATGTGTATTTGCATCTGATTGATCATCCTGAAGTAACGGGCATTTATAATGCCGGGTTTGAAAATATTTCCATCATGGATATTGCAAAATTAGTTACTAAATACATTCCAGTAGACATAGAGGTTACAGCCTCAAATGATCCTCGCTCATATCGTATTAATTCAGATAATTTATTGGCTACAGGATATAAACCAAAGAAAACCGTTGAGGATGCTATTCATGAAATTATCGAACAATATCGCGCTGGCGTACTAAAGGATGAAGATCATTTTTATAACTTGCGCTGGATGGAAAAAACTGTTTTGGCGAAAGAAGTCTGAATATGAATCAAACTCTTTCTGCTAATGATTTGATTCATAGTTACTCATCAAGGTTGCAAGAAGTGCTTGCGATCCATGATTGGTCAAGCGTTAATTTATTAGCGCAAGATATGCTTCGCTGTTGGCAAGAAAAGCGCCAGGTATTTTTTTGCGGTAATGGCGGTAGCGCTGGAAATGCAGTTCATTTGGCCAATGATTTTTTATACGGCATTGCTAAAAAGACGGGCGGAGGCTTGAAGGTTCAAGCTCTTTCAGCCAATTCAGCGGTGATGACTTGCTTAGCGAATGATGTTGGGTATGAGTCTATTTTTTCTGAACAACTTGCAGTTCAGGCTCAAGCTGGCGATTTATTGATCGCATTGAGCGGTAGTGGTAACTCGCCAAACATTGTGCGTGTTATTGAACAAGCAAAAGTAATGGACGTAAAGTCCTATGCCATTTTAGGATTTACCGGTGGAAAATGTAAGGAGTTGGCTGATGTACCAATTCATTTTCTCGTGAACGACATGCAGATTGCTGAAGACATGCAACTCATAGTGGGTCATATGGTGATGCAGTGGCTTTACTCAAACCGGCCTCAGTAATTTTAATTGATGAACCTATAAGCAGAATAGAAGATGGAAACCACCCTCATAATTGGAAGCAACTCTTTTTCCGGAGCCACTTTTGCAGATTTTGCTTTAACGCAGGGCGGTAAAGTGATTGGTACTAGTCGGTCTGCCGAGCCTAATGATGCCTTCTTGCCTTATAAGTGGCATGACCATAAAAATTTTACATTTCATAAGTTAGACCTCAATCAGCAGTTAAAAGAACTAGGAGATTTGGTTCAAGATATTAAGCCGGCATATGTGGTGAATTTTGCGGCACAGAGCATGGTGGGTGAGAGTTGGCAAAATCCCGGTGACTGGTTTATGACCAATACTGTGTCTACGATTAAATTTCATGATCAATTACGTAAGTGTGATTTTTTAAAACGCTATGTCCACGTTTCAACCCCAGAAGTTTACGGAAGTTGCTCAGGATTTGTTGGGGAAGATTTTGCATTTAATCCAAGTACGCCTTACGCTGTATCACGCGCTGCTGCTGATATGAGTTTGCGAACTTTTCATGCTGCCTATAACTTTCCTGTAGTAACTACCCGTGCGGCTAATGTATATGGACCAGGCCAGCAGCTTTATCGCATTATTCCCAGAACCATTTTGTGCATTTTGCTAGATCGTAAATTACAACTTCATGGTGGTGGTGTCTCCACCAGATCTTTTATCCACATGAAAGATGTTTGTGATGCCACTTGGAAAATTATGAAAGATGGTAAGAATGGAGAAACATATCATATTTCCACGGATGAAATTATTTCAATCCACTCTTTAGTGGGGCGTATTTGCACAAAGCTCAATGTGGTATTTGACGATCACGTTGAGTTTGTGGGCGATCGCATTGGTAAAGACTCGGCATATCACTTAGATAGTAAAAAAATTCGCGGTGAACTTGGATGGAAAGACAATATTTCTCTAGATCAAGGTTTGGATGAATGCATTGCATGGGTGAAGTCTAATTTTGAAACATTGAGGCAACAGCCTTTAGACTATGTACATAAACCATAATCAAATTTTGGAAAAATAATGGGAAAAGAAATTGATCTTTTGGTTAACTATCCAAAAACTAAGCGCAATTTAGAGGAGCGTGTTGCTTCTAAAACGGAGGCTGATCGTGCGGTAGCAAGACAGTTTGGGCGTGAATTTTTTGATGGCGATCGTAATCATGGTTACGGAGGTTTTAATTATTTCTCTAAATTTTGGCAGCCCGTCACTCCTACTTTTCAGCAGCATTGGGAGCTAAATCGGAATAGCTCGATTTTAGATGTCGGTTGTGCCAAGGGATTTATGATGCATGACCTTGCCGAGTTGATCCCTGGAATTACCGTCAAGGGCATTGATATCTCCGAGTATGCAATTGAGCATGCTATGGAGGATATGAGGCCCCATGTACAGGTGGCTAGCGCTACAAAGTTACCGTTTGAAGATAAGTCGTTTGATGTCACGATTTCTATTAATACAGTTCACAATTTAGAGCGCGAGGAATGCGCTAAGGCTTTGCAAGAGATTGAGCGGGTTAGCCGAAAAGGCTCTTTTATTACGGTCGATGCTTATCGTAATGCAGAGGAGAAAGAGCGTATGTATGCTTGGAATTTAACTGCCAAGACCATTATGTCGGTTGATGAGTGGGTCAAATTTTTTAAAGAGATTGGCTATACCGGCGATTACTTTTGGTTTATTCCATGACCGACAATCTTTTAACTAATCTATTTAGGCAGATGTATCGTATTCGTGCGGTTGAAGAGGCTATTGCCCATCATTATCCCGAGGGAAAGATGCGTTGCCCTGTTCATCTGTCGATTGGTCAGGAGTCAATCCCAGCAGTATTTGCACAATCAATTGGTACAACCGATTTTGCTGTTAGTACCCATCGCGGTCATGCCCATTATCTAGCCAAGGGTGGCAATCTAAATGCCATGATTGCTGAGATCTACGGAAAGTCTACTGGTTGCTCCAAGGGCAAAGGCGGCTCCATGCACCTCATTGATCTTAGGGTTAATTTTATGGGGACTTCAGCTATTGTGGGTAACAGCATTCCTATTGGCGTGGGGTTGGCTTTGTCTGCCCAGTTAAAAAGAACTAATCAGATTAGTTGCGTGTTTTTAGGGGACGGAGCAACTGAGGAAGGGGTATTTTACGAGTCAGTTAATTTTGCTGCAGTTAGAAAATTACCAGTCTTATTCATCTGTGAAAATAATTTATATTCCGTCTATAGCCCACTTTCAGTGAGGCAACCCAAGGGTAGAAGCATTGCCAAAATGGTTGAGGCCATGGGTTTAGAGGTTGAGGTTGGTGATGGGCACAATATTGCCTCTAGCCACGAGATTATGAAAAATGCAGTTGACAAGGTTCGTAGCACTGGGACACCACTCTTTTTAGAATTTACTACTTACCGTTGGCGCGAGCATTGTGGGCATGGTTTTGATAATGATATTGGCTACCGTACTCAAGAAGAATTTTTGGAGTGGCAAGCTAAGGATCCATTAAATAACCTAGAACAGCAATTACAGCAAACTGGCCTGCATATGGCAAGCTCTCTAGAGAAGATTAAATCTGAAATAGATTTAGAGGTGGAGAAAGCATTTGAGTTTGCTGAGAGCTCGCCATTTCCAGCCCAGTCTGAAGCTTACGATGGCGTTTGCGCTTAAAAAATTATAGAACCTAAAATGTCACAAAAGAACTTTGCCACCGCAATTAATGAAGCCATTCATCAGGCAATGGAGATTGATGAGTCGGTAATCTGTTATGGACTCGGAGTTACTGATCCAAAGACTGTCTTTGGAACTACCGCTAATTTGGAAAAGCGTTTCGGATCTGAGCGTGTATTCGATATGCCTACATCTGAAAATGCGATGACTGGTGTAGCCATTGGTGCTGCGCTAAATGGGGTCAAATCAGTAATGACTCACCAGAGGATTGATTTTTTTCTTTTGGCAATGGATCAATTAGTCAATAGCGCTGCTAAATGGCATTACATGTTTGGCAGTCAAAACTCGATACCAATTACCATTCGTTTAATCATTGGGCGTGGGTGGGGACAAGGCCCAACCCACTCACAAAATCTTCAAGCATGGTTTGCCCATATCCCGGGTTTAAAAGTGGTAATGCCGACTACACCAGAGGATGCTAAGGGGTTACTAATCTCTTCAATATTAGACCCGAATCCAGTGGTTTTTTTGGAGCATCGCTGGTTACACAATTCCATTGGTGAAGTTCCTGACGGTGATTTTAGGCTTCCATTAGGAAAGGCAAGGTTTGCGAGAACTGGCGAAGATGTAACAATCGTTTCGATGTCTTATATGACCATTGAAGCCCTTCATGCTGCCGACCATTTAGCAACACAAGGCATTTCCTGCGAAGTAATTGATTTGAGAACAATAAAGCCACTCGATTGGGATGCTGTTATGCATTCCGTTACAAAAACAGGCCGCTTACTTGCTTTGGATTCTGGGTTTACTACAGGTTCAGTGGCAGGAGAGGTTGTTGCTCGAGTTGCCATCGAAGCTTTTGATAAGTTAAAGGCGCCACCGGCAAGACTTGCTATGCCAGATGTTCCAGAGCCTACAAGTCCTGCGCTTACTAAGGGATTCTATGTTCGTGCAGCAGATATCGCTGAAAAGGTAATGGAGATGATGGGGAAAGATTTTTCGGGCGCGAGAAATGCTTTGCTGGAGCCTATGCCGCATGATGTTCCAGGCGAATGGTTTAAGGGGCCTTTCTAATGAAGTTATCTGACTACATTGCGCAATTTTTAGCCGAGCAAGGCATTACTCATGCTTTCGGAATGTCTGGCGGAGCTGCTGTGCACATGTTCGATTCAATAGATCGACGCCCGGATATGGATATTATTTCTATGACGCATGAGCAATGCGCAGCTATGGCTGCCGATGGATATGCAAGAGCCTCGGGGAAGATGGGGGTGGCTGTTTGCACGAGCGGCCCAGGAGCAACCAATCTTTTGACGGGCACTTGTTGTTCTTACTATGACTCAATTCCCACCCTAATGCTAACGGGACAAGTATCCACCCATAGATTAAAGGGCAATAGTTTGGTTAGGCAATTGGGATTTCAGGAAACCGACGTATTATCCATTTTTGGGTCTGTGACAAAATACTCTGTTCAATTAGAGTCTCCTGATGAAATTAAGTTTGTTCTTGAGAAAGCTTTCTCTATTGCTTTTGAAGGAAGGCCTGGCCCTGTCTTAATTGACATTCCAGATGATTTTCAACGTTCTGAAATTGAGCCGTCTGAGCTTAAGGGGTATAGCAAACCCACTAGATTGTTAATCAATGAAGATTTGAAGAATGAAGTTCAGGAGCTTTTCAAAAAAATAAGCTTATCAAGACGTCCAGTTTTAATTTTGGGCGGGGGGTTAAAAACGCCGGATTTGGGTTTGGGTTTGGAGGAAGTTCTTCATATTCTGGGCATTCCTGCGCTGGTGACCTGGGCTGGTTTAGATCTTATAGCCTCAGATAACCCTTTAAGGATAGGTACGTTTGGAGTTTATGGGTCCCGTGTAGGCAATTTTGCCATTCAAAATGCAGACCTGGTAATTGCCTTGGGCACTCGCTTATCTCAAAATTTAACCGGTGGAATTTTGCAGTCTTTTGCAAGGGAAGCTCAAATTACGATGGTCGACGTTGATCCTCATGAGATGAGTAAATTCGATGACAAGGGAATTCAGGTTTCGCAGAGAATCTGTAGTGAATTGGTAGAGTTCTTTAAGGAATTAAAAACACAATCAGGGTATTCCAATCTTCCAAAGTGGGGCGCATGGAAAGAAAAGCTAGATCACTGGAAGGGGTACTTTCCTGCTGACACATCACCATCTCTCAATTCAAATACACAATACTTGGATGCTAATATATTTGTTGGCCATTTATCCAGTGTTTTGCCGGAGAAGGCTCTTATTTTTGTTGATACTGGCGGAAATTTGACTTGGACATGTAACTCATTAAAGCCTAAGCGCGGTCAGCGCGTTTATTCGGCTTGGAATCACACTCCCATGGGATATTCATTGCCTGCAGCTATAGGCGCGGCCATGGCTAGCCCCCAAAAATCTATTACTTGCATTATAGGCGATGGGGGGTTGATGATTTGTGTGGGGGAATTGGCGTCAGTGATTCAGCATAATTTACCAATCAAAATTTTTCTGTTTAATAACCATGGTCATGGCATTCAAAAGCAAACCCTAGAAACTTGGCTAGAGGGCAGAAAGGTCGGTGTTGACCCAGAGTCAGGCGTTGCTTTTCCTAGGGATTGGGTTGGGCTTGCGAACTCTTTTGGGTTACCTGTCATTACAATCGATCAAGAATTACTGGTTGAGCAGCAACTTAAAGATATATATGCGCACTCAGGCCCACTATTTGTGAATGTCGAAATTAACCCCCAGCAAAAGTTATACCCAGTTTTAAAGTTTGGTAATGCACTTGAGAATCAGATGCCCTATTTTTCCGATGAAGAGATTGCTAGAGAGATGATTGTGGCCCCATTTGAGGCTTCAGATGAGTTGAAAAAAAAGACCGACCAAAAGTCTCAGGGTTGGTGAAAATTTTTGTAAGGAGTTAAAAAGATGATTAGTAAAATTTTGAATGCTCTTCCTATCGTATATCGCGAACATGCTCGGACCACAAGCCTATATGATGTTTTGGATCACGTTTCTAAGCAGACGATAAAAGAGAGCGGGCTCGGAGACGGAGGGAATGGTGAGATTGAATTGGGTGGATTGGGCCTACTTAATTTTCCATATTACAAAATGGGTGCAATTAATACATTGGATTTATTTGGCTTAGACGAATTAATTATTTTTAGTTTTTATTGGACCAATCGCGAGCGCTATAAAAGGTCTGCCGATATTGGTGCAAATTTGGGCTTGCATAGTATTTTGATGGGAAGATGCGGGTGGCATGTAGACGCATATGAGCCTGACCCGATACACGCTAGACTCTTAGAGCGAAATCTTGGACTCAATCATTTGAATAATGTGACTGTGCATGAGTTTGCAGTTTCAGACGTCCCAGGTGAATTAGAGTTTGTGCGAGTCTTGGGCAATACTACGGGTAGCCATTTGGCCGGTGCAAAAACAAATCCCTATGGTGATTTAGAGCGATTTAAAGTTCAAGTTGACAGCATTGATTCCATTATGAACAATGTTGATTTCGTGAAGCTAGATGCCGAAGGGCAAGAAAAAATTATCATTCTTGGTACAAATACCAAGCATTGGACTGGAACTGATGTGATGGCTGAAGTTGGATCTGCCGAAAATGCAAAGGCGATCTTTGAGCACTTAACCACACTTGGCATTAATTTATTCTCTCAAAAGCTTGGCTGGAATAAGGTGAATTCATTAGAGGGAATGCCTACAAGCTATAAAGAGGGTAGTTTATTTATTACTGCAAAACAACAAATGCCCTGGATCGCTTAGTCTTTCTAATTTATATCGTGGAAATCAATGCAATCGATCAGCCTTTAAAAGCGGTGGTGCTTGGCGCATCATCAGATATTGGCAATGCTTTATGCATAGATTGGGTTGCAAGAGATTGGAAGGTCTGGGGTACGTATCGCACAATTTCGCCATCTGTAGAGAGATTGAAGGGGAAGTTGCAAGGTATCCTGCAATGCCCCCTTGATAACGCCGGCGCCATAGAAAAGGCTTGTGAGACGTTGGGACGAGAGGCAAAGGGCTGGGACGTCGTAGTTTTTGGACCGGGGTTACAAGAACCAATTGGCTTGTTTGAGTCATGTAACTTTGATGAGTGGGCTCATTCCATTACCGTAAATTTTACTAATCAACTTCGTTTTCTGCGCGGTATTTTGCCCAGCAGAAATCTACAGCAATCTAGCCGTGGTCCGACAGTGATATTTTTTGCTGGCGGTGGTGTAAATAATGCCCCCATTCTTTATTCTGCTTACACTGTTTCTAAGGTGGCAATGGTCAAGATGGTCGAGTTGTTAGCCGCAGAAATACCTGATACCAAATTTGTGATTATTGGGCCGGGATGGGTCAAGACTAAAATTCACAATTCCGTTCTCGCGGCCAAGGAAAATGCTGGCTCCAGTTATGAGCGCACAGTTGAAAAATTTAAAAATGATGAATTTGTGCCCATGAGTAAAGTTATTGATTGTTGTAATGCAATGATTGAGGGGGATAAATCAGCGTTGACTGGTAGAAACATCAGTGTTGAATTTGATCGCTGGAATGAATCGCAATTTACCAATTTGTTGAGCGAAAACCCCGCGCTTTATAAGTTGCGACGATTTGGTAATGATTTATAAGTGAGCTAGGAATATATGTATGATGCGATTTAGTAAAGCTGCAGTTCTTGAGTCCTTGGGGCAGCCTTTGCGCATAAGAAATATCGCCATTCCCGAATTAATAAGAGGGCAAGTACTCGTCAAGGTTTTCTACAGTGGGGTTTGCAGAAGTCAGCTAATGGAAGTATCTGGGGGGAGGGGGCCAGATGCATGGTTACCTCATCTCTTGGGTCACGAAGGCTCGGGGATTGTGCTAGAGGTTGGTCCAGACGTGTGCAAGGTAAAGGTAGGCGATGAGGTGATTTTGGGCTGGGTAAAAGGTGAAGGCATTGATTCCCCTGGTGCAAAATACCTTTGTGGTGATCAGGTCATTAATGCTGGTCGCGTGACAACGTTTAGCAATTACACAGTCGCATCCGAGAGTAGATTAGTAAAAAAACCCGCTGGCTTACCGTTTGATATAGCCATTTTATTTGGGTGCGCTTTGCCTACTGGGGCTGGTATGGTTCTCAATGAGCTAAATCCATCACCCTCCAGTTCTGTTGCGGTCTTGGGTTTAGGCGGTATTGGTCTTTCAGCTCTAATGGCACTAAAAGCACTTGGCATTGAGCAAATTATTGCGATTGATGTTTCTGACGAAAAACTTGATTTAGCAAAAACACTTGGTGCAACCCATGTAATTAATTCGCGCAATGAAGACTGTGAATTTGCATTGCGAAAAATAGTGGATCAAGGTGTTGATTTCTGTGTTGAATCAGCCGGCACAGTTTCCACCATTGAGTTGGGGTTTCAATTAATTCGACAAAATGGTGGGAAATTGCTATTCGCCTCGCATCCGCCTGAAGGTGAAATGATTCGTTTGGCGCCCCACGAATTAATTAGCGGAAAAAAAATAGGTGGATCATGGGGTGGCGGGACTAAACCGGATATTGATATTCCAAGAATGTACCAAATATTTTCAAATGCAAATATACCTATGGAATCTTTATTAACAAAGCGATACATGCTTGAGGAAATTAATGACGCATTGGAAGATTTAAGAACGGGGAAGGTATTTCGTCCGCTAATAGTTATGGACCACTCTGAGGAAAAAAAAGAATAATGACAAAGAAGAGAGTAGTTTTAGTTACCGGAAATTTTAATATTCTGCATCCTGGTCATCTGCGTTTATTACGTTTTGCCAGGGAAAGTGGTGATCGACTTATTGTGGGTGTAGAAAGTGATCGAATTGCTGGAAACGCTGCTCATGTTCCAGAGCAATTGCGTCTAGAGGGCCTTCAAAGTATTAGTCTAGTAGATGAGGTAATGCTCATAGATGAGCCAATTGCTGGGATTATTTTGCGTTTGCGACCGGATATTGTTGTTAAGGGTAAAGAGCATGAACTGCTTTATAACCCTGAACTTAATGCTTTAGAACAATATGGGGGGAGCTTGGTATTTAGTTCGGGCGAAACTATTTTCTCCTCCCTTGATTTAATCCGAAAAGAGTTTCAAGAGTTTGACTCTCGCACAATCTCTTTGCCAAAGGAGTATCTTGCTCGTCATCATATTGATAAGACTAGATTGGTAGGGTTGCTCGAGTCTTTCCCAAGGTTAAAAATATGTGTTGTGGGCGATTTAATCATCGATGAATATATTACTTGTCAGCCATTAGGAATGTCGCAAGAAGACCCAACAATTGTAGTGACGCCAGTGGATTCAATTCGCTTTATTGGTGGCGCAGGAATTGTAGCTGCTCATGCAGCAGGTTTGGGGGCGAACGTTGAGTTTTATGCAGTTTCGGGAAGTGATGCATCTCGAGAATATGCTTTAGAGTGTTTATCTGCCGCCAAAGTTAATGCACGACTACTGATAGATGATAGTCGTCCTACTACCTTAAAACAACGTTACCGTAGTCATGGTAAAAGTTTATTTAGAGTAAGTCATTTGCACCAAGGTGGAATTTCTATCAAACTTCAGAAGCAGATGATTGAATTAATTGAACAATCGATTAAAGAAGTAGATTTATTGGTATTCTCAGATTTTAATTATGGCTGTTTACCGCAATCTTTAGTTGAACAGATTATTAATATTGCGAAGAGTCATGGGGTAATGCTTGCAGCTGATAGCCAGTCGTCTTCTCAGACAGGCGATATCGGTCGCTTTAAGGGAATGGATCTGATTACCCCCACTGAACGCGAGGCTCGAATCAGCACTCGTAACCGTGAAGATGGTCTAGTGGTATTAGCGGAGCAGATCAGACAACAGGCTATCGCCCATAATGTTTTACTTAAGTTGGGAGAGGAAGGGGTTTTGATTCATGCAGGGAATGCTCAAGGGGGTGAATGGTTAACAGACCGAATTGGCGCGTTAAATAGTTCGCCAAAGGATGTAGCTGGGGCTGGAGATTCTTTATTAATTGCTAGTGCCATGACTTTGGTGGGTGGTGGCAGTATTTGGGAAGCGGCCTTACTGGGATCTTTGGCAGCAGCAGTACAAGTTGGTAGAGTGGGCAATATTCCACTACTTGCCGAAGAATTATTGGGTGAGTTAAGCTGATGCGAGCTTTATTGTTGGCCGCGGGTTTGGGTACAAGGTTAAGACCGCTAACTGACACAATTCCAAAATGCCTAGTTCCCATCAAAGGGAAACCGCTTTTAGAAATATGGTTGGATGGGTTGGCAAAGGCTGGGGTTGGGCCATTCCTAGTAAATACTCATCATTTATCTATTCAAGTGGAGGAATTTGTTAGTTCTAGTCAATACCGAAATGTATTAACAACAGTACATGAGTCAGTTTTATTGGGCACCGCTGGAACTTTGATGAAAAATTTAGCTTTTTTCCAAGGTGAAGATGGAATGTTAATTCATGCGGATAACTACTGTTTGGCTGATTTATCTGCTTTTCAACAGGCGCATCGTGATCGCCCAAAGGGGTGCTTAATGACCATGATGACATTTCGGACTAATGAACCTTCCGCATGCGGAATAGTTGAATTGGATGATAGAAGTGTTGTTATAGGTTTTCATGAGAAGGTAATAAATCCCCCTGGCAATCTGGCTAATGGGGCTATATATATTCTATCTAAAGAACTTATAAAAAAATTACATGTTGAATTTTGTAATACATCATGTTTTAGCACTCAAGTATTACCAACCCTGCTTAACAAAATTTATACATATGAAACAAATAGTATTTTGTTGGATATTGGCACACCGAAGAGATATGAGTTTATTAATACTTAAATTAAAATATTTGTGCCAATTAATAGGATATTACTGATATGGATAAGTTACCAAATTTTTTACATTTAGCGAAAAAAGTTTCAACTAAAGGTTCGCCATGGCTCTACAAACGTATAAAACAGGAATTGAAAACTCCAAGTTATTTAGCATCCAAGCAAATAGTAATCTATGTCGAATTTTTTAGGAGATTTATTAGGCGCATGGCTATTTCAGAATCAGTTGATTATACGAAAGACCATCTTTTGGTAGTTTATGATTTAAACGTTGCCCCTATTACCTTTGATTTTGCTTATTTTTTAGCTTATGCGGAAACTTTTGCGATAAAAAGTGGAAAAAAAACAATTTATATTATCTTTGTAATGAAAGATAAAAAGGCGCTTATCGATGAAGCTTACACAGAGTTTGTTAATATAGATAGCCAAAAATGGCGGATGGAAAATATATTAATATCACTAGTAAACATATATCCAGGATGTGTAGGTTATAGCGTTTTGCCTGAAGGGGCTTCAATACCAACCCATCTTATTCAGAGTTTTATATTCCCAATAGGGTATAGCGAAAGTTATAAGCCGGCCATGGATTATCAAGATGTTTTTAAAGAGCTATCATTAAATTTACACATTGGCTTTAAGGCAGCCGCGCAGGGTCTTTCTTACATTGAGCAATGGAAGCAATCAAATCAAATAAAAAACCCTATAGTGTGTATTACGCTGCGTCAATATGGATATGATGCTGAACGTAATTCAAACATTGATGCTTGGGTACGGTTTGCGAAATGGGTTTCAGATAAAGGGTATAGCCCAGTATTTATTCCCGATACTGATGCATGCTGGAAGGATGATGAGCGTCTTGAAAAATTTATAGTATTTAGAGAAGGGTGTTGGAGTTTGGGGTTGAGAATGGCGCTGTATGAGATATCTTATGTTAATTTTTTTTATTCAAATGGCTGTGGTGCACTCGCAGTATTGAGTAAGAAGGTAAGGTATATTCTGATGATGGAGCCCAATGAAAAATCAATCCATGCAACTCAGAAAGTTTATGATCGCTATGGTTGGGTAAGGGGAATGCGAAGGATGGACTTTGCTAAGCCCTATCAATTTTTATCGCTTAAATCGGATAGTTTTGAAAATATCTGCGATGAGTTTAGTGAATTTAGTAAATTATTCTAAAAATAGAGTGCAGAAAAATTTGCCCCTCATCACATCTAAGTATTAAAAAGATATTTTTTAAGTTATCTTAAATATTCCAACATATTTTGAATTGTAATTATTTATTTTATTACCTAATGTGATAATATTTAATATCAATAATAAATATTTATTAAATGCTATTTATAAACCCAATCAATAAGATTGACAGAACGGTATTATTTGCACTATTGACAAGAATATTTCAGTCAATGTCTGGTGTTGTAAACCTTTTTTTAATTGCCCATTATTTTTCTTATGAAATTCAAGGGTATTACTATACTTTTTCTAGTTTACTTGCCCTTCAGGCATTTGTAGAGTTAGGTTTAAGTCTTGTCATTGTCAGTTTGGTTAGTCATCAATGGGCCTACCTCGAGATTAATTCATCAGGTGAAGTAGTTGGCAATCTTGCCGCTAAGTCGAGACTTAGTTATTTAGCTCTGCACTTAATACGCTGGTATTCGATTGCTGGGACAATATTTCTTGTGGGAGTAGGATGTGCTGGGTATTATTTTTTAAGGCGGATAGATGCTCCTAATATTAATTGGCGTGAACCTTGGTTTTTTGCCATTATTTGTATGACTGTTCAGTTTTGTACTATTCCTCTATTTGCTATATTGGAGGGCTGTAACCAATTAAGGGTATTAAGTCGATTTCGGTTTACTCAAGCCATATTAGTTGGCGTTTGTGGATGGCTATTCTTTATAATTAACGGGGAGTTGTGGATTATTGGTGGAATATATGCTGTCGGATCAATCTCCAGTCTATTTTTTTTATTAAATAAATACAATAAATTTTTTCGATCTCTTTTAATTGCCCCCGCTCGATATGAAAGGTTGAATTGGAAGAAGGATATTTGGCCAATGCAATGGAGAATATCTTTGCAGGGGGTGGTCAACTATTTTGCTAATTTTTTATTTGTACCAGTTATATTTGATAATTATGGTGCAGTTTTAGCTGGGCAGATGGGGATGACTTTACAGCTAATTACAGCTATTCATTCTTTATCGGTAGTCTGGGTGCAGACAAAGGCACCATTATTAGGGATTCTGATCACCAAAAAAAAATATAAGGAGGCGAGCGCACTATGGATTTCATCCGCCAAGACTGCATTCTTTCAGTCAGCATTTTCTAGTGGTATTCTTTTTTTTGGGGTTATTGCGATAAATTTCTTGAGTCTAAGTTTGGCGTTTCGAGTTCTGGACCCAATTACCTTTGGAATTTTTTTACTTGCTTATTTATCAGTTCAAATTATTCAATACCAATCATATTATCTTAGAGCTTTTGCTATGGAGCCATATGTAGTTCTAGGTACTATTGGGAGCATTACTATTGGTCTGGGCGTCTATATTTTTGGCCGAGAATACGGAGCTCTTGGTGCTGGATTATCGCTATTGATAATTAACGTTATCTTTATACTTCCTATAGGCAGTTATATCTTTATGAAAAGAAAAAAAGAATGGCAAACAGAATGAACGAAGACCCTACAAGATTTTATGATCCTAGCGGTAGTGAAAAACTTTCTTTTTGCGATGGTTTTTTAGTAAGCTCAACTGAGGCAAGGTATCCGATTGTTAATGGGATACCGAGATTTGTTTCTTCGGATAATTATTCCAAGGATTTTGGGGATCAATGGAAGAAGTTTCCAAAAACCCAGCTTGATTCTTATGTTGGAATCCCAATATCCGAAGATAGGCTTAATAGATGCTTGAATGGTGAACTCAGTTTAGTTAAGGGGATGAGGGTATTAGAGGTGGGTTCTGGTGCCGGCAGATTCACTGAGGTGCTACTAAAACACGGAGCAATAGTAGACTCCCTTGATTATTCAAATGCAGTTGAAGTAAATGCAATTAACAATGGATCAAGCGACAGATTAACTCTAGTTCAAGGCGATATTAGGAGTATGCCTTTTTTAAAAGAAGGTTATGACTATGTTGTCTGTTTGGGGGTTTTGCAGCATACACCCGATCCAGAAGAGGGTATTGAAAAATTATTTGAAATGCTTCGACCGGGTGGCGCAATGGCGATAGACCATTATCCATTGAACTGGCGAATCATTTGGCCTACGCCGATTGGCGAGTCAATTAGTTTATATAGGTTGATTACTTTAGCTTTGCCTCAAAGATTGCGATTTAGATTTATAAAGGCTGTAGTAGATTTTTGGTTCCCGGTGCACTGGTTATCGAGGAGATCATTGTTGGCGCATCGTATTCTCAGACGTGTCTCACCCGTACTATTCTATTTTCACGATTACAAGCTTCGCGATCGTCAGATGCACTATGAATGGGCTTTACTTGATACGCATGATGCAACAACAGACTTTTATAAACATCGCAGGACTATAAGTCAGATTAAGAAGTCGCTTCAGCAACTTGATGCAATAAATATTGATGTTAGATTAGGTGGCAACGGTATCGAAGCTTTTTGCAGAAAAAAGTTAACCTATTAAGTAACTAAACTGGATATGTTAGATGAGAAATATTTTAATACTTGACATGTCTTATGACTTGAAAATGTACAAGGATAGGCAACTTGTCCAGGCGCTAGAAAGCAGAAAGCTTGGGGGATATTTCAATCAAGTCATTTCTGTGCATCCCTTGGCGGGATTATTTGCTTCTGGAGCGTCTCGATTTGGAGACCCGATCATTACTCAAGTTGATGATCATCATATATTTATTGAGGGTAAGATTGGCATCAGTTGTGTGTGGAGCATGATTCCTCCTCTAAATTTCCTTTTTGCACAAGTGCTATTTTTGCGTTTGCTAGTTAGACTTTGTCGCAAATACAAAATTGATGTTGTGCGTATAGGGGACCCTCATTATTTAGGCATCATGGGCTTAATATTATCTTGGTTTCTCCGTATCCCATTGGTTATAAGGGTAAGCGGTAATTATGATTGGCTCAGAAAGAACACTGGAAAACTTGCATGCCCTAAATTATTTAAATACCTATTTATAGAGAAATTTATCGAGAGGTTTGTTCTGAAGCGTTGTGACTTAGTTGCGGCCCCGAATAAGAATAATTTAGATTATGCAATTTTAAATGGCGTACAGCCTGAAAGGGGTATTATTTTTCGTTACGGAAACCTCATCCACCCTTTACATTTCAGCGACCCCTCGACGCGAAAGATCAAGGGGAGGCAGTTTTTAGATCAATTGGGTGTAGTAGGACCTTTTTTAACTACCGTTAGTCGACTTGAGGTTATCAAGCAGTCTGACCACAATTTATTTGTTTTAAAAAGGCTTCGGGAGAGAGGGCACCTTGTAAATTTCCTCTTTATTGGTGATGGCAGCATGCGCGCACACCTTAAAAAATTATCTGAACAACTGGGCCTTAGCAACTACGTATTCTTTGCTGGCAATCGTTCTCAAGAATGGATTGCAGAGATTTTGCCTTTGGCGCAATTGGTGTTATCACCCCATATGGGAAGGGCGCTTACAGAGGCTTGCTTAGCGGGCGCCCCAATAGTGGCATTTGATGTGGATTGGCAAGGGGAAATTATTAAAAGCGCTGAGACGGGTGAGCTTGTGCCAACTGGTGATTGGGAGGAAATGGCTAACAAAGCGGCGTATTTATTGGATAACCCAGAGCTGTCCTATCAATTTGGCTGTAACGCACGCAACTCTTCATTAAAGATGATGGATCCCAGGGCACTAGATGATGTCGAGATTGCAGCATATGAGACGCTTTTTAATATGAGGGGAAGTGTTTGTGAATATAGAGTTTAGTAGAATTTCAGATGATGTTCAGCTAGGTGACAATGTTCGTATTGTTGGATTTGTCAATTTATATGGCTGCTCTATTGGGGAGAATTCATTTATTGGGCCTTTCGTCGAGATACAGGACGGGGTTAGCATTGGGCGGCGAGTTAAAATTCAAAGTCACACTTTTATTTGTTCTGGAGTGGAGATAGGGGATGAGGTATTTTTAGGACATGGCGTGATATTTACGAATGATAAATATCCACGCTCTACTAATGAAGATGGAACCTTGCAATCCGTTGACGACTGGTCGCTAGAGTTAACTAAAGTTGGTAAGCGTGCCACCATTGGGAGTAATGCAACAATTTTGTGCGGTGTAGTTATTGGAGAAAATGCAATGGTTGGCGCTGGGAGTGTTGTTACTAAAAATGTTCCAGCAAATTCCGTTGTTGCTGGAAACCCAGCCGTGATAATAAGAGTGCTATAAATGAATACTATGAATATACCTTTCCTTGATTTACAAGCTCAACATGGCCCCCTTAAGGAGAGCTTGATTGGGGCACTCTCAAGCGCACTTGATTCGGCTGGTTTTATTGGTGGCCCAGCAGTAAAGGATTTTGAAACTGAGTTTGCTACGTTTACAGGCGTAAATTATTCTATTGGAGTTGCTAACGGTACAGATGCCTTGCTCCTTAGCCTGGTTGCCATGGGCATAAAAATAGGGAGTCGAGTGGTAACGGTGCCCAATACGTTTATTGCAACTTCCGAAGCTATTGGTCAGGCAGGTGCTGGACTAGATTTTGTAGATATTGATCCTGATACATGTTTGATGGATCCAAACCTCTTAGAGGAGTATCTTAAACTTAAGTTCGCTGGACCAAAAGGGGGGCGGCCTTCCGCGATTATTCCCGTTCATCTATATGGACAGTGCGCTGATATGGATGCCATTCTCTCCCTAGCGCGGAAGTATGAATTATTAGTTCTAGAAGATGCTGCTCAAGCTCATGGAGCAACATATAAAGGCAGGGGTGCTGGAAGCATGGGTGATTGTGCGGCCTTTAGCTTTTACCCTGGTAAAAATTTAGGGGCCTGCGGAGATGGGGGCGCAATAACTACAAATGATCCAGCAATTGCAGAGAGGGTATCAATTCTTAGAGATCATGGTCAAAAGAAAAAGTACCACCATGTATCTGAGGGATGGAACAGTAGGTTGGACGCTATTCAGGCTAGTTTTTTGAGCATCAAACTCCCCCATCTTTTAGGGTGGAACTTACTTAGGCAAAAAGTTGCAGATGAGTATACAAATGCTTTTAAAGATGTTGACTGGATTCGTCCTGTAAAAGTGCTTCCTCACAATATTTCCTCTAATCACTTATATGTAATCCATTCACATCAGCGAGATAACCTTCAGGAACATTTACAAAAGAGTGGCATTGCGACGGGATTGCACTATCCTCTACCGCTACATCTTCAAGAATGCTATGCACATCTTGGATTTGAGCGAGGAAGTTTTCCTAACGCCGAGCGTTCTGCAGATACGTTACTTAGTTTGCCAATGTTTCCAGAGCTTGGGCTTGATAGGGCTCGCAAAGTAATTGATGCAGTACTTGCGTTCAAATAGTCAGAATAGAGGGCTATCCCACTTTATCGGATGGAGGATGTATTAAATTTAGTTAAGGTAATAAGCGAATTTTCTCGAATGTATTTGGCTATCAAAAGGTAATTTATAAAAGAATATATGGTTAATATTGGTTTGGTAGGTTATGGTTACTGGGGGCCAAATTTGGCTAGAAACTTCTCTAGGCACTCAGGGTGTCAGCTATTCGGAATTTGTGAGCTAAATCCAAATCGAGCAATAACTGCAAAGCAAGACTATCCAGGCGCTCTTGTAGTAACTGATTATTTGGACCTTCTAAAACTCGATAAAATTGATGCAATTGTTATTGCTACGCCCGTTGGGTCCCATTTTAGACTTGCACAAGCCGCATTGTTAGCAGGAAAAGATGTGTTGGTTGAAAAACCATTTACTGCAACAGTTCATGAAGCTGAGCAGTTGTTGGAACTTGCCAAACAAAAATCCAGAATAATTGCAGTCGATCATACGTTTTTATTTACGGGAGCTGTAAAAAAAATAAAAGAAATAATTGATTCTGGAGAAATAGGTGACATTCTTTATATCGATTCTGTTCGAGTTAATCTCGGTTTATTCCAGAATGATGTAAACGTAATTTGGGATTTAGCGCCTCATGATATTTCCATCATAAACCATCTCATTAATCTTGATCCTGTAGCAGTTACGGCCGTAGGTATCTCACATACAAATAGTAAAATTGAGGATATAGCCTATGTTCACATAGAATATGCTGGGCAGTTAATAGCCCACTTACATCTTAATTGGCTTTCGCCTGTAAAAATACGTCGAACATTAATTGGAGGAACAAATAAGATGATTGTTTATGATGATATGGATGCAAGTGAAAAAGTTAAGATTTACGATAAAGGCATTGTTGTTAACAACCAATTGGAAACCAGTGATATTCACAAGATTATTGTAGACTATCGGACGGGAGACATGGTGGCTCCAAAACTTAATAATGCTGAGGCTTTGAGCGCAGAAGTTGATAATTTTATTTCCTGTGTTCGCAATCGTGAAACTCCTTTAGTGGATGGATTGGCTGGACTTAGAGTTGTCAAAATACTAGAAGCAACTCAGAAATCTATCGAAAATAAAGGTATGCGAATTGAGTTTACGTAAAGGTAGCGGTCGGCACAGATAAAGCAGCCTTGCTTTTTTCTTGGGTGGGATCTCCCATAAGTAATATTCAATTAATATTTCCCTATGAATGAACCCTTACTTTGCGATTTCATAAGAGCTGGATAATTGGCAAATGAAGATCATACATGTTCTACCCAAATTAACTAAAGGGGGAGGGGAGTTAGTTACTCTCGCGCTCGCAAATAGATCGGCAAGCCAAGGGCATGAGGTGACGATTATTGTTGGATGCAGCGTTAACCACGTAGGGCTAGTTAAAAACTTAAGCCCACTGGTACAGGTTTTGTGCATAAGCGGCTCTAAGTCATCTAAATTTAAGATGTATTCTCATTTATTCTGGTGGCAGTGCCGCAATTTTACTTATTTATTGAAGTATGACTTAATACATTGCCATTTGACCTATGGAGAGTTTTTTGGTTTATTTGCAATAATAATTAGGCGCCTCTTTAGTTCTCATCGTCCAGCAGTAGTGAGTACTTGTCATTCAGCTGGGATGAATATGTCAGTGTTCGCTCGCTGGTTGCATGGGAAAATATACAAAAAATTTGATGGTCTTGCAGTAGTTGCGAGTGATGATTATTGGACCTTATATCTGAGAAGACATTCTTCATTAGTTTCAACAATAATTCCTAATGGAATCCCATTTGAATATTTGGACGGGGTTGATGTTAAAAAATTGTATGACTATCGTAGATCAATCGGCATACCAGACACATGTGAATATGTTGTCGGAACATTGGGGCGACTGTCTAAAGACCGCAAGCCATGGATTTATTTGCCGATATTTGCAAAGATTATTGAGGAGTTTGGGCCTCAAGTGCATTTTATTATTGGGGGGGATGGGCCGGAGTATGAATTCCTCAATTCGCTTATTGCCGAGCAGGGCATGGAAAAGCAAATACATTTACCCGGCCTAATTCAAGATCAAAAATATCTTCTTTCTTTGTGTGATGTATATGTAACCCTCAATATTGGAGACATTACAGGAATATCAGGGTTAGAGGCAGCATATCTTGGAAAGCCTGTTGTTGGCTTTCAACTACTTTCTAGGTACAAATCTAAATCTAATGATTGGATTTGGTCTAGCACTGAATATTCTGAAGTATCTAAAAAAATTGCATCGCTAATCCAAAATTCAGAAAATAGACGAGACATTGCGCTGCAACAGTCGGCCCATGTTCGCTCGCGACATTCTGTTTATACTATGGGAAGTGCATATGATGAGTTGTATCTAAAGGCGATGAAGATTAACAAATGAATAATAAAAGTAATGTAGATGAAAAAGTTGTTAGTGATTTTGGTTCAGAATGGAGTCGATTTGATCAAACATTGCTTACCTTAGATGATCATAATAAAATGTTTGACGATTACTTTCATTTTTTTCCCTGGAGTGATCTTCCAGAGGAATCCATTGGCGCTGATATTGGTTGTGGATCTGGAAGATGGGCGGGTCCTGTAGCCAACCGAGTTGGGCATCTAAAGTTAATTGATGCCAGTTCTGAAGCGTTAGCAGTTGCATATAAAAATCTTGGGATGAGGCAAAATATTTCTTTTATATGCGCATCGGTAGATGATCTCAAGATTGAAGAATCTAGTTTAGATTTTGCATATTCTTTAGGTGTATTGCACCATATTCCAGATACATTGGGTGGCCTTATATCGATTGCAAGATATTTAAAGCCTAGAGCTCCATTTTTAGTATATTTATATTATAACTTTGAAAATCGATCTAATGGGTTTATATGCCTTTGGAAATTAAGTAACTTATTGCGTAAATTGATAAGTAAAAGCCCTGAAAATTTCAAACATTTTGCATGTGAAATAATTGCCCTCTCAATTTATTTTCCCTTGGCTCGCATTGGGTTATTATTGGATAAGTTTGGGGTAATGCCAAATGCATGGCCACTTTCTTATTATCGTAGACGCTCATACTATGTGATGAGGACTGATGCCCTTGATCGTTTTGGGACTTCTTTGGAAAAGCGCTTTAGCCGTCAAGAAATCACCTACATGATGGAGTCTGCGGGCTTCATAAATATTCGATTTTCTGATAGGCAGCCATTTTGGACTGTCATAGGCTTTAAAAAGTGAATTATTTATATGGGTACTCGCAATGTGTGGCATAACTGGATTTTGGAAGCCAACTAATTTTATTGATTCTAATGCGCAACTAATTGCTACAAAAATGGCGGATTGCATAGCACATCGAGGCCCAAATGATAGTGGCATCTATGTCGATAAGGAAGCAGGTATTGTACTTGCCCATCGTAGGCTCTCAATTTTAGATCTTTCAATGGCTGGACATCAGCCAATGCATTCAATTAGCGGGCGTTACGTAATGGCTTTTAATGGAGAAATCTACAATCATTTAGATTTGCGCCGAGAGCTAAATAATAATATCTATATTTCTACTCATGCTAAAGATAAATGGAGAGGTCATTCTGATACCGAGACCTTGTTGATGTGTTTTGAAATTTTTGGCATTGAGGAAACATTAAAAAAATGTATTGGTATGTTTGCTATTTCTTTATGGGATAGGGAAAATCTTACACTTCATTTAATACGTGACCGAATGGGTGAGAAGCCTTTATATTATGGATGGGTTGGTGCTGGTGATGGCGCTGCTTTTGTTTTCGGATCTGAATTAAAGTCATTACGTGCTTACCCTAGCTTTAATAATGCTATTAGTCGTGAAGCATTGGCTCTATATATGCGTTTTACTTACGTGCCGGCACCACACAGTATTTATAAAAATATATTCAAATTAGAGCCAGGCAGTATTTTAAGCATCAAGGGTGATGACAGTAAAGTTGCTCTTATTAATGCCCCAGAGCGGTTGATGCGTCCGCCAGAGAAACATGGCGGCTTGGCTCTTAAGCGTTGGTGGTCCTTATCCAATCTAATTGAGACTAGCGCATCAAGGGTGATTAAAGATAGGGTTGAAGGGGTCGATTTACTAGAGCAGAAACTTAAAGATGCCATACATTTACAGGCTATAGCTGATGTTCCGCTAGGAGCATTTCTGTCTGGTGGGATTGATTCATCAACTATTGTTTCATTGATGCAACTTCAGTCAATGCGAGCAGTGAAAACCTTTACTATTGGCTTTGAGGAGGCTGGATTTGATGAATCTCCTCATGCCCTTGCTGTAGCAAATTATCTTGGTACAGATCATACCGAGGTCTTTGTAACAGCCTTTGAGGCTCAGGAAGTAATTCCCCAATTATCAAATGTGTACGATGAGCCCTTTGCAGACTCATCCCAAATTCCCACATTTATTGTATCCAAAATAGCTCATCAGCAAGTTTCTGTTGCCCTTTCAGGGGATGGGGGTGATGAACTTTTTGGTGGGTATAACCGCTATCTATGGGGGACTCGTATTTGGAATCAACTTTCTTTGCTACCCCATCCATTTCGTCAGGCATTGGCATCGACTATAAGGGCGGTGCCATTACCCGCTTGGAATACATTCGATTATTTTCTAAAAATGATGCTATCAAATGACCGAAAATTTTTTGACTCTGGCGAAAAGTTCAATAAACTCGCAAATCGCTTAGGAGGTGTGCGTAATTTAGATGATCTTTATAAAAGTCTAGTTTCAGAATGGTCTGATCCTTCGCTTATTGTCAAAGGTGAGCACGGAAAATTAATTATTGAGCCGGAAAGTTTAATTTCTGATTCAGTCCCTCATCAAATTAAAGATCAACAACAATTGCTAATGATGTTTCGCGATAGCATGACCTATTTACCGGACGATATCTTGTGTAAAGTTGATCGTGCTGCTATGGCAAATAGTTTGGAGACGCGCGTACCTTTTTTAGATCATCGGGTAGTGGAGGTAGCTTGGCGACTACCACTAAATATGAAGATTTATAATAATCAAGGAAAATGGGCACTCCGTCAGGTTTTATATAAATATGTTCCTCCCGAATTAATTGATCGGCCTAAGGCGGGTTTCGGGGTCCCATTAGGGGCATGGTTAAGGGGGCCTTTACGTGATTGGGCAGAGAGTTTACTATGCAAGCAGCGCTTAGAAAAAGAAGGTTATTTTTATGCTCATCCCATTTGTAAGAAATGGGATGAGCATAAAAGTGGTCGCCGAGACCATACCAATAGCTTATGGACAATATTAATGTTTCAATCATGGCTTGAAGAGATTAGCTGACATGTGGCCGTACTGGGTGTTTTTATTTTTTCTGCCGTCATTTCAAGCAATATTTAATTATCGAAGCGACCAAGCTTTTTTACCCAATAAGTTATGGGGACCCCCCTGGATTGCAATCTTTATCTTTTGCTCGTTAATGATTGGTTTGCGGCATGAGGTAGGGGTAGATTGGGGAAGTTATCTCACTCATCATGATGACATTTCTGATGCAATAAATCAGGAGGGATTTCTTTTTATTTCCGACCCGGCATATGCCTTCTTAAATTGGATTGGTGCCCAATTGGGTTTTGGTATATATTTTTCAAATCTAGTTTGCGGGCTAGTATTCTCATGGGGGGTATTAACGTTTTCCCGTGCCCAATCTCGCCCCTGGTTAGCTATGGTAGTCGCTATTCCATACTTGGTTATCGTAGTGGCCATGAACTATTCAAGACAGGGAGTTGCCGTTGGTATAGTAATGCTAGCGCTTGTATCATTAGAGCGAGATCATTTGATTCGTTTTGGTTTATTAATTGCATTGGCATCTCTTTTCCACAAGTCGGCCGCAATTTTATTACCTTTAGCTTTTTTGACATTAGGAGTTCGTAAGCCTCTTTGGAACTTTATTTGGCTACTTGCGACCGGGGTTACCTTATTTCTTTTGCTATTGATCGAGTCGCTGGAGACATTCAGCACAACTTACATAGAAGCCGAATATGCTTCAAATGGGGCCAGTGTTCGGATAGCTATGAATGCGTTTCCTGCAGTATTTTTTCTATTTTTTCGTCAGCGTTTTCAATTGAATAGTAATCAAAAAAAACTATGGACAGCACTTGCTATTACAGCAATAGGCTTTATTATCATATTAAATTTATCCCCTTCTTCTACTGCTGTAGACAGAGTTGCACTATACCTGATTCCATTGCAATTATTTGTTTGGTCTAGTCTGCCAAATGTGCTGGCTAAACAAAAAGCTTTACGCCTATTTTGGGTAAATGCGTTAGTAATTTATAGTGCGGCAGTGCTTTTTATTTGGTTTAGCGTTGGAGATTTTTCTAGCTCTTGGATCCCTTATCAATTTTATCCCTGGGTATGGTTTTGGGGGTAAAAAAGTTAGGCAATAAATGAAAATTATCCCCATTCATCTTTTTAAAATTTTTTAATACTATTACTGTAAAAATATGATGCAAAAGAATTACCGTCGAATTTTTTTATATGCCTTATTTGCTTTTATATTTTTCAGTTTGAGTAGCTTAATTTATGTTAAGAACGTTTCCGTTAACTTGAGTGCATTTGATATTAAAAGTTTCGAGAGTATAGGTTTTAGTAAGCCCACTCAAAACCTCACTTTTGAGCAAGAGATTTCCTTGATACGTCAAGGGCAAGTGGTGATATTTAAATTAGCGCCTTTTGGTAAGGCCATTCCCGACTATCAACCGAGAGAAATTACTGATTTGCTAGAGTATGGAAGTGGCCTTTGCTATGATCGTAGCCGCAGCCTTGAACAGCTTTTTTCTTATTTAGGATTTGAGTCGCGGCACGTGTTTTTATTGTTTAAAGAGGGCCGCCCTTTCTTTAGTGCTATTTTTCGAAAGCAGCAAGGTACCCATGCTGTGACAGAAGTCAAAACTAGTCGTGGATGGATGTATGTTGATAGCAATACCCCCTGGATCGCAATTACCCGAAGTGGTGAGGTGGTTAATGCAGATGATGTCTGGAAGCGTTTTGATGAATTTGATAATCCACCCCCCTTTTTAAATCAGCCTTGGTGGGCTATTCGAGGCTTGTATACGCGTGGCGGACGAAAGTATCCCCCATTCATCCCATTTCCAGAAATGAGCTGGCCCACCTTTTTTAATTGGGCGATTCATGGGTAGCGGATCTTGAAGATTCTTATTTCAATCAATACGGCCTGGAATTTGGTCAATTTTCGCTCTGGGCTCATTCGTGCGTTGATAGCCAATGGGCATGAGGTGGTAGCGCTTGCCCCTCCTGATAAATACGTTCCTCAGCTTTCGAATTTGGGGTGCCGATTTATTGCATTGCCGATCGATAGTGGGGGAGTGAATCCTTTTCGGGATGCGGCATTGCTCTATCGTTATTGGAAAATACTAAAACGTGAGCAACCTGATGTGTTTTTGGGTTACACAGTCAAGCCTAATGTATACGGATCTATAGCAGCCCATGCTTTAGGAATTCCCGTTATTAATAACGTAGCAGGATTAGGATCAGTTTTTATTGAGCAGGGGTGGTTAACTCGTTTAGTCCGACAGTTATATCGTCTCGCTCTGAGTCGTTCTTACAAGGTTTTTTTTCAAAATGATGATGACCACAGCTTATTTGTACAGGGCGGGTTGGTGCCTCCTGCTATAAGCGATCGCGTTCCTGGTTCTGGTGTGGATTTGTCACGTTTTGCATTCGACACAACCATAAGACCTTCGCACTCCTTTCGCTTTATTTTGATTGCCCGCATGCTTTGGGAAAAGGGTGTTGGGCAATATGTAGAGGCTGCCAAAATATTACGTCGTGAAGGCGTAGATGCGCAGTGGTGTTTATTGGGTTTTTTAGATGTTCAAAATTCTGCAGCGATTTCAAGGCAAAAAATGGATGAATGGGTTGCCCAAGGGGTTGTAAATTATCTGGGCGTTAGTGATGATGTCCGCTCAGAAATCTTGGCAAGTGATTGCGTTGTGCTCCCATCTTATTATCGGGAAGGCGTGCCTCGTACATTACTGGAGGCTGCAGCTATTGGCAGACCCATCATTACTACAGATGCAGTAGGGTGTCGCGAGGCAGTTGACGATGAGGTGAACGGATTTTTATGCCAGCCACGGGATATTTTGGATCTAGTGAAGCAAATGCGACGGATGATCAACCTATCTCCATCTGAGCGGGCAGGTATGGCTTTCGAGGGTCGAAAAAAAGTAGAGCGGCAATTTGATGAGCAAATCGTGATTGCCAAATACCTCAAAGCAATTGAAGTACTCAATACATCTAGGTAGGGTCAAACTTACACGCACTGGTAATTGAGATGCTCCACATATCTCATTACAGTATCTGTTTTTGTCCATCGACCTCTGCTCATCAAGATAGGTAAACTTGCACCTGATTTAACCAGGTCTTGAGCGTGCCCAACCCGCATGGAGTGCCCGCTGATGTTGAGGATGAGTTTGGGATCAATGTGTGCCAAATGTGCCAGTCGTTTAAAAATACGATTGATTTGCCCTGACCCAAGATGTTTTGTAATTTTTAACCCTCGATCTACTCCCCTAAAGAGAGGCCCCTCTACCTGACCTAATGCTTCCATCCATTTTTGAAGCGCTAATCGAGCATCAGCACTAATGTGGAGGATGCGCCCACTAGAATCTTGATCCGTTTTGCTCCGCCTAAGCAAGATGGTCATGTGCTCAAGACTATTCTGAACACTCATTTTGACGTCTTCAATTCTGAGGGCCGTTAATTCACTCCGACGACATAAGGTGTCATAGGAAATTAAAAGTAGCGCCCTATCTCTTAGGCCTTTAACATTTTCTTCGGTGGCAAGAAGCATTTGGTTTAGAAGATCGCATGTAATCCCCTGGGCTTGATTGCTGGCTCTGCCCAGTTGTCTATGCATCCTTCGCATTTCAAGGATTACATCTGGATCTTTAGTGGGATCTGTCAATCGATTGAGTTTATGGATGGTTGCAATTCCAGCAATCGCTCTACGAATGCTGGCAGAGGATCTGCCGCTATTGGTTAACCTGCAAATATATTCAGCTACTAATTGCGGTTGGGCTGGTAGAGGTTGTGCATTTCTTTCAGCGCAAAATTTGATCAAGTCTTGGAAGTCAACTCGGTATGCTCGAATGGTGGAAGGTGCGTATGCACCGTCAATCTTCATAATGGTCTCTTGAAGCAACTTTGTTGCTAGGTCAAAGTCGGTAGGGTGGTTTCCCTTATCTGATCTTAGATCTACGGTGCTAACTAACTCCAGCCTTCTTTTAACTGGACTTTTGGGCCCTGATTGTGCAAAATCTTGATTAATAAGCATTTTTTATCTCCAATAAGATAACTAAGTTTCTTTATATGAATACTTAGTTATCATTTTAGGTTATTTTTATCTTGATTACAAGTAGTCAAATTAAAGCTGCACGAAGTCTTTTGGGATGGACAGCTAGAGAATTGGCTGAAAAGTCTGGCATTGGGTTTTCAACCATGATTAGGCTTGAGGCCTCGGATGGTGTTCCCAGTAGCAATGTCAAAACACTGGATTCCATCAAAAAATCTCTTGAAAAAGCTGGAATTCAATTTATAGGTGCGCCTGACGATGGTCCGGGCGTTCGACTTTTTGCTAAAGAGTAAAAATGACTAAATCTTCATCGCTCACTAAATCAAGACGCTCTGGCGGACCTAAAAGTGATGAGGGTAAAAAGGCCGTGTCGAGCAACGCTCTAAAGACGGGCGCTTACTCCTCGCTAATTATTCTGCCTGGCGAAGATGAGGTGCAATTCCAGGAACTTGAGGCGCAATTCATATTAGATTTTGAGCCACGCGATATTGCCGAGAGTGCAATCGTTCAAGAACTCGCTAGCATCACCTGGAAAAAACTTCGACTAGAAAAGCTAGAGCAATCTTCTTTTTTGCGCAAGATGAACTTGCCATTAGATGAATATGATTTCAAACCGTATGGGCTGAAGTTTGACGCAGTCTCATTTCATCTATTTAAAAATGCAGTAGAGGTAAATGCTTTTGATGCTAAGGCTGTTAAGCTGGAGTTAGATTACGCGTTGCCCCTAAAAGATCAAGATCTTACTGCCGATCAATATGCCAAGATGAAAGCCAAGTGTTTGGGTTTATATGATGGCGTACTACAGCAAGCACGTGCATGTAGTTTGTTTATTGATGAGGATCCTACGCCTGAAGATATGGCATCTGCCACAATTGAATTAGAGTATGGCGAGGTATCCTTGAGTAGCTACGCTCTCAAGGCAATTATTTCTCGTTTGGAAAGTATTCTGTGGTACCACGATAATACTCAGCGCATTAAAGAGACGGTACAAAGACTCAAAGAGCACCGCCTGTTAGAGCTCATGCAAATTGATAAAACCCGCCGGATTCATGATGACTTGAGTCGGACGTTTTTCCGCGCATTATCAGAGCTGCGCAAACACCAAGAGTGGCGCCGCAAGATGCAGATCGTCGATATTCCAGAGCAAGAGGGTGAAGTCTAAGTTCCTCGGGATAGTGTGGCGAATGGGCGCAACCTGTTTTTACAAAACAGACTAATTCTCATTTAGAAGGTAAAAGTAGAGTTAGTGAGGGCTTTGGGCCCGCTAATGCCGTTTCTTATCCCCTGGACTCTGCATTGTGACACTTAGGAATGATTGTTCTTTAGCGTCAGAAGTTGCCGGTACAGTTTTCCAGGCCAAGCTTTCGGTGGCCCCAATTTTCCGCGTCTTAGAAGATCAGAACCATGCCCGATGATGTGGCCTATAGTTTCTAACTTAGGAAAGTTCAGGGCGAATGTAATTTTTCTCAGATAGGATTGATCTACAGGCC
>Ga0194047_10000291_pt1 | contig 33861 bp, 26 predicted proteins | sample JunL225m_MetaG_2_FD_160070 | JGI IMG/M metagenome (GOLD analysis project Ga0194047, IMG submission 160070) | Anoxic zone freshwater microbial communities from boreal shield lake in IISD Experimental Lakes Area, Ontario, Canada - Jun2016-L221-5m | ecosystem: Environmental > Aquatic > Freshwater... | reverse complement strand
CCAAACAGATTTTAATATATCTAATGGTGATGCAAATTCTACCTTATATTTCTCTGCACAATATGTAACTCAAACAGGTACAACTCCTGGTGACTTATATAATCGTTCTAATGTGCGTTTAAATGGTACAAGAAGAATTGGTAAAACAATCAATGTATCTTATAGTACATCATATACTCAAAACAGATATGATATCACTACTGCAACAGGAACCATGTATGACCAAATGTTAAACATGCCTGTGAATATTGATATTACTCGTTATTGGGATTGGCAACATGATAAGTTTTCTACACCTAATGGATTTTACAATCCATGGTATGCGAACCCTTATTTCACTGCAGCCAATAATCGTTCTGCAACAAGAAATGATTATTTAACTGCGAACGTGGAAGTTAAGTTTACTCCTATTAAAGGTTTAGATTTTGTTGCTCGTCAAGGTTTAACAACTCGTAACTATTCTAATAAGAACTGGAACGGTTCTTATATCTATTCTGATTGGGCTAAGCATACTGATGCAAGTAGTAAATCAGATATCAAAGCGAATGTTCAAGATGGCATGGGATATACTACTCAATTATTATCTGACTTCTTTACTCAATACAAAAAAACAATTTCAGACTTTAGTTTGAATGTCATCTTAGGTGGTCAATGGAAACAAGATCAATCCAAAGGAATCAATGTGAGTGGTGCTGGATTAGTAATTCCAGGCTTATTCAATGTAAGTAATGGAGTTGGTACACCAGGTGCAAGTGAATCAAATTATCTTTCACGCTCAATGGGTGCATACGGAAAAGGTACTTTTGGGTATAAAAATTATTTATACTTAACAGTTTCTGCTCGTAATGACTGGGTTTCAATTTTATCTGAAGCAAATAGATCTTTCTATTACCCAGCTGCTGAGTTATCTTATTTAGCAACTGATGCATTAGATTTCTTAAAAAATAGCAACACTATTAGTTATTTAAAGTTTAGAGGTGGTTGGTCTAAAGTAGGTCAAGTGAACTTAGGACCATACGCTTTATTACCTACTTTTTCTCCAGCAAGTGGTTATCCATTTGGAGGACAAGCAGGTTATACTGTAGGAAATTCATTAGTTTCAAACGATTTAAAACCAGAGATTACACAAGGGTATGAGTTTGGTTTTGATATGAATTTATTCAATGATCGCATTACAACTAGTGTGAGTATGTTCCATACCAATACAACTAATCAAACAGTTAGTACTGGTGTTTCTGGAACCACTGGTTTTACAGCCTTAACAACCAATACTGGTGAAACAATGAGCCAAGGTATTGAGGTAACTACACATGTTACTCCTATCAGAACAAAAGATTGGAATGTAACTGTTGGTGCGATGTTTACTTACTTAGACAATACAGTACTTTCAATTAGTAAGGATTTACCTAAATTAGGTTTAGCAAGTAATGTTTATGCTGTAGCTGGTCAACCTTTCCCAGTTATCATGGGATTTGATTATAATCGTGATAAACTTGGTCATGTGATTGTGGACGCCGCTACAGGTTTGCCAACAAAATCTGATACTATTTCAATATTAGGAAGTTCTCAACCAAAATATAAATTAGGTTTAGATGGTAGTATTAAATACAAGAGTCTTACTTTATCTATCTTAATGGAATACCGTGGTGGAGCTTCTATCTTCAACACAATGGGTGGAAGTACAGATTGGTCAGGTACAGGTTGGAGAACAGCCATCTATGATCGTAAGCGTTTTGTATTCCCTAATTCAGTTATCGCTGATCCATCTAATCCTGGTTCTTACATAAAGAATACAAATATTGAAATTGCAAATGGTAATGGTAATAATGGTTTCTGGACAGATGGTATCAATACTGGAGTTACTTCCAACTATGTTACTTCAGCTGATTTCTGGAAATTAAGAGAATTATCTATTGCATATGATGTGCCTTCTAAGTACTTGGCAAAAACCAAATTCATCAAAGGACTTACAGTAAGTGCTCAAGGTCGTAACTTATTTGTATGGACTCCAAAAGATAACTATTACACAGATCCTGAGTACAGTAGTGCAGGAAGTACAAGTAATGGTGTTGGTTTGTCAGGTCTTGAAACACCTCCATCAAGATATTTTGGTGCAACAGTAGCATTTAAATTCTAAATGGAATCATTATAACAAATCAAACACACTCTTTAGCTGAGTGTTCAACTAAAAAAAGTGTAATGATAAAAAATATGAAAAATATGAAAAATATAACCGCAATAATACTTTCAGGAGTGATGCTAGTAGCCACTTCCTGTGATAAAGGAAAATATTTGGATATAAATGTCAATCCAAATAGTGCGACATCTGCAACAGCAGATTTAATTTTACCTCAAGCATTAAACTACACCGCTAGTTTAATAAACTCCTTTAATGGCTACGGAGCTCAAGTAGGAGGTTATGCAGCCAATGCAGGTGGTTATGGTGGTTTTGGTACTTCCATTACCTATAACTTCAGCACTGCTGAATACGCAGGTTTATTTAGTTCTTCTTTCGATTTATTAGAAGACTATCAAACCATCCTTAACAAAACAGATGGTGATAAAAACTACGCATATCATAATGCAGCTGCAAGAATCATGAAAGCCTTGCATTTCCAATTGTTAGTAGATACCTATAATGATGTCCCCTATACAGAGGCGTTATCGCAAGGGACTAAACCTACATTAACACCAAAATATGATGCTGGTACTGCTATATATAAAGCATGTGCTGATGAATTAGATAAAGCCATTGCTTCTATTAATACGGGTTCTACCAATACGGACGTGGTTCCATTAGGAACTTCTGACATTATGTTTGGTGGTAATACTACTAAATGGAAGCAATTAGCGAATACCATTAAGTTGAGACTTTTAGTTCGCGGTAATGGAAAGGTGACTTTCACTAATAATACATTTAGTAGTGACGGTTTCTTAACTACCGATGCTTTAATTAATCCAGGTTACATTCGCGATAATGGTAAACAAAATCCAAAATGGAATAACTGGGCTTGGGGCTACACTGGTTCACCAGGTACTAAATCTTGGATGCCTTCTACCTTTATTAAAACATTTTACGATGGTATTAAATTAACAGATAATGGTCGTGGTGCAGCAGTTTACTACCAATTCCCAACTACTCCTACTAACCAATTAGGTAATGAGAGTGTAGGTGTTGCTTCTTGCCCTGATGGCACATTTTGGTTCCCAAGTACATCAAGAGTTGGAACTTCTGCAGGTAATTCAATAGGTGTTTTAAAAGGACCAAATGCTGGTTTACCTTTAATCACAGCTTCTGAAAGCTATTTTATACAAGCTGAAGCAGCTTTAAAAGGAATCATTACTAATATTTCGGTAGCTGATGCCTTTAATAAAGGAATTACAGCTTCATTTAAGTATCTATATACATTACCTGATGGATCTGTTTCTGGTAATGTAACGGCTGACGTAGCAACTTATTTAGCTGACAATCCTTCATCTTACTTAGTTAACTTTGGTTTGGCTACAACAGATGCTCAAAAATTGGAAGCAATCATTACTCAAAAGTGGGTGGCTTTGAATTTTGTAAATAGCGATCAATCATGGAATGATTATCGTCGTACTTTGTATCCTACTTTAAATAATGCGCCTGGAGCAACAGCATTACAAACATTTGCTTCAAAAGTTTCTGAAAGTACAAGACCGGATAGATTACCAACTCGTGTATTATATCCAGTTGCTGAAGGTTCTTATAATTCATCAAATGTACCTAAGGGCATTTCTCCATTCACTTCACTAATATTTTGGGCAAAATAAAATTTAAATTTTTAAAAATATGAAAAATATAAAAACCTTACTGCTTGGAGTATTTGTACTTTCTCTTTCTTCTTGTTTGAAGGAGGGAAGAATGAATACAGATCCAACATTCGCGAGTAATGTTGTTGAGCTTGCAAATACAGGTGATAATGCAACTACTTCAGGAATCCAAGGATACTATTCTGATTTAGGTTCTGTTGCCGCTGGTAAAAGTAAAACATTCAATATCAATGTGCATCGCACTGGTCCAGGGAATGCGACAAAAGATGTTGTTGTAACTCTTGGTTTATCTCAAGCAAGTTTAAATACTTATAATACTAAGAATGGTAAAAATTTAACCATTCCACCTACTTCTGTCATCTCGTTTCCAACTTCGGTAACCATTAAAGCAGGAACAAACCAAACTACAGTAGAAGGAATTGTAACTGTAAGTCCTGAATTTAATTTTAATGCAGCTTACGGTGTACCTCTTAAAATTACTGCGGTTTCTACCGGCGAAACTATAAGTGGTAACTATTCAGATGCGATTTATTCTTTTGGTGTACGTAATATTTATGATGGTGCGTATACTGGAACGGGTACAATGGTAGACGCTGCGAATTCAGGTATTACTGGAAGATATCCACTTAATGCTGGTTTGGTTACTAGCGGTGCGAATACCGTTCGTTTGCTAGATTATGCTATTGGAGGTATTTTCCATTCTATACTTAGCGGTGGAAGTACTAGTTATTATGGATCATTTGGAGTGGAATTTACAATTGATGCTTCAAATAAAATAACTAGCGTTGTTAATGTATATGGTCAACCTGCTAGTAATGGCCGTTCGGCTGAACTTGATCCTTCAGGTGTTAACACTTGGGATCCAAGTTCAAAAACATTGAAAGTGAAGTATTGGATGAATCAACCAAGTGTTATCGCGGGTCACCGTGTTGCATTTGATGAGGTTTATACTTATAAAGGAGTTAGATAATAGTTTAACTTTTCAATAAAAAAAGAGTCCCGTCACGAGCAATCGTTTCGGGACTCTTTTTTTATGTACCTTTATTTCTGAAACAACATTTTGATTATTAATTTTTATAATATGAAAAAGACAATTGTATTTTTTATTACTTTATTATTTTGTCAGTTTGCAAATGCACAAAACTTAGTTTGGCGTAAAATGAGAGTTGCGCATACCTTAATTGAAAATTATGAAACGGATAAGAATAATAAAAAAGTAAAACTGGGAGAATGCTTTATCGTAAATAGCAGTAACCGTGAATTGGCTAGAGGTAAATATAAAAATGGACTTAAAGATAGCATATGGAATTATTTTAGCGCTAATGGCGACTTAGTGCAGGTATATGATTTTACCAACAAAAAATTATTATACGATATCCCCGACGAGGGCACCATTGTAAAACAAAGATCTGATATTGATACTGCTGGTTTAGTAAAGCCTAAGGTAGTGGCACCCGTAAAGATTGGCGGACTTAATTATGGATTTTATTTATTGTACAATGAGCGCAATTTACCTCAAGCTGCCAAGGATCAAAAAGAGGATATATTAATGGAATATGTTTTTGATGTTTCTGCTACAGGAAAAATGGAGGGCTTTAGTATCAACTATATTTCTACATTTTACAATGTTGAATTTAAACAATCCATCAAGGACTTACATCCAGATGCTTATGAGTTTATTCCTGCTACCGTTAATGGGAAGCCTGTAAAAAGCAAATTAGTGTATCAAGTAATGTTGTACATAAGTCAAGCAAGGGATAGAGGCACTTATAATATTCCTACCCATAATAATTAATTTATTAGCGACACTTTATAAAAAAAACAGCCCCAAAGAGAACTAAGGGGCTGTTTTCGATTGCTTGCTTGTATAGGTAACCAAACCTCTTCTATACATACCAAAGGTAGTATCGATATGAATGCCTATTTAATAACTTATTGTTAAATATACTTGGGAAGTGACTTCTAAGCTGGCCTATTATTTCAATTGATTACTTATCGGGGTAAATCAATAGGGCTTGTTCAAGGCAATCCATAGCCAAATGAATGTCTTTTTCATTCAATACATAGGCCAAACGCACTTCATTGTTTCCTAAACCTGGCGTTGTGTAAAAGCCGCTGCCCGGGGCCAACATAATAGTAGCATTATGATGTCTAAAACTTGTTAATAGCCATTGGCAAAAATCGTCTGTATTTTTTACAGGCAGTTGTGCCATCGCATAAAAAGCACCATTTGGAGTAGGGCAATACACTCCGGGAATTGCAGATAATCGCTGTATCAAAATGGCCCTTCTATTTTTATATTCCTCTCTTGTTTTGTCAAAATAATCGCTGGGTAAACTTAATGCTGCTTCAGCAGCTATTTGTTCCAAGGTAGGGGGGCTTAATCTTGCTTGTGCAAATTTTACAACTGCTTCAATTACTTGTTTATTTTTGGTCACCAAAGCGCCAATGCGAGCACCACAGGCCGAGTATTTTTTACTAAAAGTATCAATCATAATAACTCGGTCCTCAACGCCATCTAAGGTTAATGTACTTTTTACTTTTCCTTCATAACTAAATTCGGTATAAGCCTCGTCCGAAAATAAATACAAATCTTTTTCCTTTATTAAATCACGTATTTGTAAAAGCTCTGCTTCACTATAAACATATCCTGTTGGATTATTGGGATTGCAAATAAAGATGCCCTTTGTTTTTGGCGTTATTTTTTCTTTAAAAGATTCAATAGGAGGTAAAGCAAATCCTGTCTTTATACTTGATGTGATAGGAATGATATGAATGCCCGCCGCCATTGCAAAGCCAACATAATTGGCATAAAAAGGCTCAGGTACTATAATTTCATCACCTGCATCTAAGCAAGCCATAAAAGCAAATAAAATTGCTTCGCTCCCGCCAATGGTAATCAATACATCTTCGTAACTCAGATCAATTCCTTTGCTATTATAGTATTCTGCTAATTTTTTTCTTAAACTTAGTATACCCTTGCTATCAGTATATTCTAATACTTTTAATTGTGCTTGTTGCACCGCCTCCATCATGATGCTTGGAGTTTCAATATCTGGTTGACCAATATTTAAATGATACACTTGTACCCCTTGCTTTTTAGCCGCGTCTGCAAATGGAGCCAATTTTCTGATGGGGGAAGAAGGCATGCTATTGCCTCGATTACTTATACTTATCATTCGGGCAAAGATAGTATTGATGCACTTAATAAAAAAACGCCTCGAGTCATTGAGGCGTTTTTTTTAGTTTAATAATTCCGATCGTTAGTTATTATTTAGAAAACTTCACCTTCAATGGTTAACTCGGTAGGATCTTTGATTCCAGCAAATTTAACTGTCACCTTTTTTTTGAATACCCCGTTAAAAGGCGCAGTATAAGTAATTTTTATAGTTCCTTTTTGTCCTTTTAAAATAGGTGTTTGATTGTATTCTGGTTGTGTACAACCACATTCTGCATTTGCAAATTCAATAACTGCAGGTTTTGGATTGGTATTTAAAAAACTAAAAATAACCGACTTGTGAATACCCTTTTTAATTTTTCCGTAATTGTGAGTTGTTTTATCAAATTGAATGCCCGTTTGCGCGATACTTGTAAAAGAAATAAGCAGCCCTAAAATCAATGTCTGTATTTTCATAGTTTGAAATATTTTTTACGAATTAATGTTTAATTGGAGCAGTTAGTATGGGAGCTGTTGGTGCATTGTTGATGGCAACCCCTTCACCTGAAAATTGTGTTTGTTTAGCTAAGCCGCCTGAAAAATCTAAAGTAGTTGCTCTTGTAAAATTGCCCATGGCACTTCCGTTAAATGTAATTTGAACCTGACCTGTTTTGCCAGGAGCAATTTTTTCATTGGGTTTGAAATTTGGGGTAGTGCAACCACATCCTGGACGAGCATTCAATAAGGTTAATGTGTCTTTCCCAATATTGGTAAATTCAATGATATAACTAGCTGGTTTACCGAAGCTTATTTTCCCAAAATCATAGTTGTCATTTTTGAACTTCAAAACTTGCTCAATTGGAGTGGCATTTTGTGCCTTAGCTGAACTAAACATTGCTAAAAATAGACCGATGATGACAAAGATTTTTTTCATAAAATAAGTGGATTAAATGGTACTAATTGAGTGTAAAAATATCAAAAAATAGGGAATTAAATGATTTTATATAATTCTTGGTTTTTTATGCTTTTTGACCCCTATTTTTGCTCTATGGAATCCACCCTTGATGTTGCCTTAACACCTGATATGCTTTCGTTTGAAGCATTTCAAAAATCCGTACTCGAGGATTACCGTATTGCAATTATGAGTAGGGAGGTAAGCTTACTTGGTCGCCGTGAAGTATTAACTGGAAAAGCGAAATTTGGCATTTTTGGAGATGGAAAAGAAATTGCCCAAATAGCATTAGCCAAGTCATTTCAAAAAGGAGATTTTAGAAGTGGTTATTACAGAGATCAAACTTTAATGTTTGCAATGGGTACTTCTAATGTGGAAGATTACTTTGCTCAATTATATTCAGATGTAGAAAACGATCCGTATAGTGGTGGGAAAAACATGAATGCACATTTTGCTACAGCATTTGTAAATGAAAATGGCGAGTGGAATGATTTAGTGAATCGATATAATATAACTGCCGATATTGCACCTACTGCTGGACAAATGGCTAGGGGTTTGGGATTGGCTTTTGCTTCAAAGTGTTTTAAAAATTCAAAGCATAAAAATTTATTTTCTCATCTTTCAAATGAAGGAAGAGAGGTTTGTTTTTGCACCATTGGGGATGCAAGTACTTCAGAAGGACATTTTTGGGAAGTTATAAATGCCGCAGGTGTATTACAAGTTCCATTAGCAGTTGTAGTTTATGATGATGGATATGGTATTTCGGTCCCTACTAAATTACAAACTACAAAAGGTTCAATTTCTGAAGCATTACAAGGATTACAAAAGGAACCCAATACCAACGGCATAAAAATATATACTGTTAAGGGTTGGGATTATGCCGCGATGTGTGAGGTTTTTGAACAAGGTGTTTCATATACAAGAGATACTTATACTCCAGTTGTTTTTCATGTGCAGGAATTGACCCAACCGCAAGGACATTCTACAAGTGGAAGTCATGAAAGATATAAAACTACCGAAAGATTACAATGGGAAAGAGAATGGGATGGTATCAAAAAAATGAGAGAGTGGTTATTACTTAATGAATTAAGTAATGAAACTGATTTACAACAATTTGAAGCGGATGTAAAACAATCTGTTCGGGTTTCTAAATTGGCAGCTTGGGAAAAGTATATGGCGCCAATCAAAGCTAAAATACAAGAAGGGGTTGCCTTAGTAAGTAATGGCTTACATGAAGATGATTTGTTGATCGTGCAACAATTAACACATGAATTAGTCAATAATAGAGAGCCTTTAAAAAGAGATATTTTTAGATCACTCCATTTGGTGATTGAAAAATTGCCAAATCATACTAATAAAAATGCAATACAAAATTTTTTATTAAGTTACCACCAAGAACAAGCCCCTTATTATAGTAAAAATTTATACAATGAAGGCCCAAAAAGCACTTTGAAAGTACAAGGGGTGCCTGCTATTTTTAATGCAGATGCAGCAACTTTAAATGGGTACGAAATTTTGAATCATTATTTTGATGAATTATTTGCAACTCATCCAGCTGTTTATGCATTTGGTGAAGATTTAGGAAATATTGGTGATGTGAATCAAGGATTTGCTGGCTTACAAGTAAAACATGGGGCTGATCGTATTTTTGATACTGGAATTCGTGAGCAATCTATCATGGGGCAAGCACATGGCATGGCTTTGAGAGGTTTAAGACCCATTGCTGAAATTCAATACTTGGATTATTTATTATATGGTTTACAAACCTTAAGTGATGATGTATCTACTATCCATTATCGAAGTAATGGTTTACAAAGTAGTCCAGTTATTATTCGTACAAGAGGACATCGTTTAGAAGGAATTTTTCATAGCGGCTCACCCATGGGGGTTATATTGAATGCATTAAGAGGAATGCATGTTTGTGTGCCTCGCAATATGGTCCAAGCAGTAGGAATGTATAACACATTATTGGAAGGAAACGATCCTGCATTACTAATTGAATGTTTAAATGGATATCGTTTAAAGGAACAAATGCCTACTAATTTAATGTCTTTTAGAGTTCCATTGGGTGTGCCTGAAATTATTAAGCAGGGTAGTGACATCACTATTGTTTCCTATGGTTCCACGCTTCGTATAATTGAAGATGCGGCATTAAGATTAGAAGAGATGGGTATTGATTGCGAAATTATAGATGTACAAACTTTATTGCCTTTTGATATTCATCATCAAGTTTTGGAATCTTTGAAAAAAACAAACCGCATTCTTTTTGTTGATGAAGATGTGCCTGGTGGCGCGTCAGCTTATATGTATCAGCAAGTGCTTGAAGTACAAGGCGGTTATCGTTGGTTAGATGCAACAGCGCGAACACTTAGTTCAAAAGCCCATCGCCCAGCTTATGCAAGTGATGGCGATTATTTCTCTAAGCCTAATACAGAAGAAATCATAGAAAAAGTAAAAGAGATGATGGCTGAGTAGGTTTAATAACTTACCCCATATTGTGAAACACTTTGTTCACATCCTCATCTTCTTCCAAGCGTTCAATTAATTTACTAATATCATCCGCTTGTTCATCCGTGACAGGAACTGTAGTGGTTGGAATCCATTCCAATTCAGCACTGATGGGTGTGATATTTTTAGATTCTAATTCTTTTTGTAAATTTCCAAAATCAGTGAAGGCACAACGAAGTACAATAATAGCATTGCCATTATCATCGTTACTTTCGCCTAATTCATCTAAACCATGGTCGATTAATTCTAATTCTAAATCGTCCATATTCAAGCCCTCAGGTTTAAGGTTAAAAACCCCCATTTTTTTGAACTGAAAACTAACACTACCACTATTGCCTAGGGTACCTTTTCCTTTATTAAAATGACTTTTCACATTGGCCACCGTTCTAACATGGTTATCAGTAGCTGTTTCAACTAATAAAGCTACTCCATGAGGCGCATAGCCCTCGTATAATATTTCCTCGTAATTACTTGTATCTTTTCCCATCGCACGCTTAATGGCGGCTTCTACACGATCCTTGGGCATGCCTACACTACGGGCATTTTGATAACACCTTCTTAAAGCAGGGTTGTCATCTGGGTTGGGGCCACTGGCTTTTACTGCAATGACAATTTCTTTACCGATGCGGGTAAATTGTTTCGCCATCCGATCAAATCTTTTGAACATCGTGGCTTTTCGAACTTCAAATATTCTTCCCATAGTTTAAGTATTAAGCATTGCAAAAGTAAGCAAAAAAAATAGTCCCGATTGCTCGGGACTATTTTTTTAAAACGGTATTGTTTTAATTATTCAGTTTACTGTGTTTGCGACCATATAGGAAGTAAACCACTAAGCCTAATGCCATCCAGCCAAAGGCTACTTTTAAAGTTTGAGCGTCCAATGCAAATATCATGGCCAAACAAATCACAGCACCTAAAATAGGCACTAATGGCACCAATGGAGTTTTGAATGGTCTTTCCATATCTGGTGATTTGCGTCTTAAGATCCAGATACCTGCACTTACTAATACAAACGCAAATAAAGTTCCAAATGAAGTAAGATCACCCGCTACATTACCTGGAACAAAAGCGGCAAATCCGCCTACAAAAACAAATAATATCCAGTTGGATTTATAGGGTGTTCTGAATTTAGGATGTAAATCGGAAAATACTTTAGGTAATAATCCGTCGTTCGCCATTGAATAGAACACACGGGATTGCCCCATTAACATCACTAAAATTACAGAAGAGAAACCTGCTAAAATAGCCACCGTTACTGCAGTTGCTAACCAGCCATATCCTGTCATGTAAGTTGAAATAGCATAAGCGACAGAAGCTTCGCGACCTTTTAATGGATCTACAAAATCTTTCCAATTAGCTACTCCTGTTAATACGTGACCAAATAAAATATACAAGATAGTACAAACTACTAATGAACCTAAGATACCGATAGGCATATCTCTTTTTGGATTTTTTGCTTCCTGTGCTGCAGTAGATACTGCATCAAAACCAATGAATGCAAAAAATACAATAGCTGCTCCACCTAATACACCACCCCATCCATGTTTAAATGCTCCTGAATAATCTGCAATGATTTTTCCTGATGCATCAATCAACGGAGGTTGATTGGCTGGGATTAAATAAGGGGTATGATTTTCGGGGCGTATAAATTGCCATCCTAAGATGATAAATAATATAACAATAGCTACTTTGATAAATACAATCACTGCATTTACAATGGCTGATTCTTGTGTACCCTTAATTAACAATAATGTCAATAATAACAAAATCACTAAAGCAGGGGCATTCATAATGCCATGGTGTAGAACGCCAGTGGCATCCGTCACACTTTCAAAAGGGGAATGGCTCCATTCATAAGGAATGCCTCCTCCCAGCAGCTTATTTAAATACTCACTCCATGCAATAGAAACGGTAGCGGCACCCAAAGCATATTCCATAATTAAAGCCCATCCAATAATCCAAGCGACTGTCTCACCCATAGTCACATAGGAATAGGCATAAGCACTTCCAGAAATAGGAATCATTGCTGCAAATTCAGCATAGCATAATCCTGCAAAGGCACAGCCAATGGCAGCGACAATAAAGGATAGGGTTACAGCAGGGCCGGCAGCTTGTCCAGCAGCGGCAGCTGTTCTTACAAATAGGCCTGCTCCAATGATGGCACCAACGCCTAAGGCGACTAAATTACCAGCACCTAAAGTGCGTTTTAATCCCTTCCCCCCATCTTCCGCCTGGGCTAACATAGCAGACAAATCTTTCTTTCTAAATAAACTCATAATTAATTGGTTTGTTGTGGTGTCAATTTATCTTGGAAAATAGTACTTTTTTCGCAAAATAGCCTTCCTTTTTTTTAAAAAAACCGACCTTGGAGGGGGTATTTTTTTTACTACTTAAGTCTTATATTGCATATCTAACCACCCTATGAAAAAATCAAATAAACTTACACTGTATATCGTCATTGCCATGATTATAGGGGCGATTTTAGGTTACATTGTACACGAAAATTCGGATGCTGCTTTTATTGAAAAATTTTCAAAAAATATTAAGTTATTAACCACCATTTTTTTAAGGTTGGTGCAAATGATCATAGCGCCATTGGTATTCACCACATTGGTAGTAGGAATTGCGAAGTTGGGCGATTTAAAAACAGTGGGTCGGGTAGGAGGAAAAGCCATGTTGTGGTTTATTACTGCTTCATTAGTGAGCTTATTGATAGGATTGGTCTTGGTGAATGTTTTTAAGCCTGGTTTGGGTATTGATTTAAGTAATGCAGATGTAAATGGGGCAAAAGATGTCATGGGTAAATCGCAAACATTTAGTTTATTAAATTTTGTGGAACATGTTTTTCCAAAAAGTATGTTTGAGGCGATGGCCAATAATGAAATTTTACAAATTGTTATTTTTAGTATCTTTTTTGGTGTTGCCGCTGCCGCCATTGGCGAAAAAGCAAAAGGTTTTATTAAAGCATTAGAAACAGTTTCTCATATTATTTTAAAAATGGTGGGCTATGTTATGAATTTTGCACCCTTAGGTGTTTTTGCTGCTATAGCTGCGGTGATTGCAACAAAGGGATTAGCTATTTTTATATTTTACGGAAAATATTTATTGTACTTCTTATTAGGCATCAGCACATTGTGGATTGTATTGTTAAGTGTTGGGTTTATTATTTTAGGGAAAAGAATTCCTTCTTTATTAAAACACATTACTACACCATTAGTCATTGCATTTAGCACCACAAGTAGTGAAGCTGTTTTCCCAAAATTAACTGAAGAGTTAGAAAAATTTGGCTGCAAGGATAAAATTGTCTCATTTATATTGCCATTGGGTTATTCATTTAATTTAGATGGAAGTATGATGTATATGACTTTTGCAAGTATTGCCATTGCACAAGCCTATGGCATACATATTGATATTGGAACCCAATTAACCATGTTGATTGTATTGATGTTAACAAGCAAAGGTATTGCAGGCGTTCCAAGGGCCTCCTTAGTGGTGGTGACTGCTACTTGTGCTATGTTCAATATTCCTCCAGAAGGGATTGCTTTAATTTTACCAATTGATCATTTTTGTGATATGTTCCGATCTGCAACCAATGTATTGGGGAATAGTTTAGCAACCACAGTGGTGAGTAAGTGGGAAGGATCTTTAGAAAATCCAACACAAGTTTAAAATATTTTTAATGATCACATTGCTTGAACTTTTTCATTGGAGCCAATTGTTTCAACCTCAATTTTACATTGAGCATGGGGGCTTGTGGTTATTGTTATTTGTGGTGTTTGCCGAAACGGGATTGTTTTTTGGATTTTTCTTACCTGGAGATAGTTTACTTTTTGTAGCCGGAATATATAGTGTTCCATTAGCCTCACAAATTTTTGTAAGTAATAATGAATGGATGAATTTATCCATCCTGTTTGCTTTTATTTCTGCAGCTGGAATTATAGGAAATTATGTGGGCTATCTTATTGGGAAAAATGTAGGCCCTGCTATGTATGATTGGAAGGATAATTTACTTTTTAAAAAGAAATATTTAATTCAAGCTCAGGATTTTTATGAAAAACATGGAGGTCGCGCCATTGTCATTGCACGATTCATTCCCATTGTTCGAACCTTTGCGCCCATTGTAGCGGGTATTGTAGGTATGGATAAAAAAAAGTTTGTTTATTTTAATGTGATTGGATGTTTGACATGGGTAGCCAGTATGTTATGTGCCGGTCATTTTTTACAATCTTGGATTTTAAATCAGTATCATTTTGATCTAAAAAATCATTTAGAAATTATTGTATTAGGTATTGTATTTTTTACTACTGCACCAGTGATTTTTAAAGTGATCACTCATCAGCCTAAAAAATCTTGAATTATAAAGTATGAATACAAATAAACAAATTGGATTATTGTCATTGCCCGTTTTTGTAGCGGCATTGGGTTATTTTGTAGATGTTTACGATTTATTATTATTTACCATAGTAAGGCAACCCAGTGTTATGAGTATTGGTTCCACTGCAGCTACTATTATTATTGATAGTGCACACATTATTAATTGGCAAATGTCTGGCTTATTGATTGGGGGAATTTTATGGGGTGTGATAGGCGATAAAAAAGGACGTTTAAAGGTATTGTTCGGGTCCATCTTATTATATTCGGTCGCTAATATTTTAACCTCCTTTGTTCAAGATGTAGATCAATATGCTTATTGTCGTTTTTTGGGTGGTATTGGCTTGGCGGGCGAATTAGGCGCGGGCATTACACTTGTTTCTGAAATGCTTCCTAAAAATAAAAGAGGTATCGGGACATCCATGGTAGCCGGTATTGGATTATTTGGTGCTGTTTTTGCTTATTTTACTTTTAAAGCAACCAACGATTGGCGCTTATGCTATCAAATTGGTGGCGTACTAGGATTTTTCCTTTTAGTGTTGCGTGTTAGAGTAGCAGAATCCTTCATGTTTGAATCAGCTAAATTAGCGCATATTGCAAAGGGTAATTTTTTAATGTTTTTTAATAATAAAAAAAGATTTGTAAAATATATTACTGCTATTTTAGTGGGTCTTCCCACTTGGTTTGTGATTGGTGTTTTAGTTAACTATAGTAATAAATTTGCAAGTACTTTATATGGCGTTAATTTAATTGATTCAGGCAGATCCATTATGTTGGCTTATATTGGTATATCCACTGGAGATTTATTAATAGGTTATGTGAGCCAGTATTTTAAGAGCCGTAAAAAAGCTTTGATGCTGTTTTATATTTTTAGCATCATTGGAATGATTCTGTTTTTTAGCCCCTTTAATAATAACGACAGTAGAATGTATCTTATTTGTGCATTTTTAGGATTTAGTACCGGCTATTGGGCCATCTTTAATCAAATGGCTGCAGAACAATTTGGAACAAATTTACGCGCTACTGCTGCTACCACTATTCCGAATATGGTTCGTGGTGCATTGCCCCTTATCAATTTTTTATTCCTTGATATTTTACAAAAAAAATTAGGATGGGATATTGTACAAAGTGGCATATTTACTGGAGCGACGGTGATGCTGATTACATTAGTGGCTTATTTCTTTACCGAGGAAACTTATCATAAGGACTTGGATTATATGGAGCATGATAATCCGCTTCCTTAGTTATTTACAACTATGCGTTTATTATTTATTCGTTTTTCGTCCATTGGGGACATTGTACTAACTACCCCTGCTATTCGTTGTGCTAAACAACAAATTCCTGGTGTTGAAATTCATTTTTTGACAAAACTTTCAATGAAGGATGTATCAATAGCCAATCCTCATATTGATCATTTTCATTATTTAGATAAGGATATAAACGATATACTTCCTGCTTTAAAAAATATTGCCTTTGACGCAGTCATTGATTTGCATAACAATCAAAGAACATGGCGTATTAAGCAAGCTTTGGGAGCGCCTTCATTTGCTTATCGTAAATTAAGTATTCAAAAAATTATCCTTACTACTTTTGGCATCAACTTGTTAAAAAAAGAACATGTCACCAAGCGATATTTAGATACCTTAAAATCCTTTGGAGTGAGGGATGATGGCAAAGGCTTGGATTATTTTTTACCTAATCATGTTAAGCAAGTGACCAACGACTTGCCTGCTCATTTTAAAACTGGATATATTGGATGGGTGATTGGAGCTTCTTATTTTAATAAAAAATTACCACTAGAAAAGTTATTTGAGTTGGCGGAATTGGTGAAGAAGCCCATGGTTTTAATAGGGGGTCCGGAAGATGCTGCTGAAGCAGCTTTATTATGTAAGGCATTTCCCGATCGATTGTTTAATGCTTGTGGTCAATATAGTATTAATGAATCTGCCTATTTTGTTCAGCACGCTAACTATATTATTTCCCACGATACAGGGTTTTTACATATTGCTTGCGCTTTTAATAAACCCACTGTGACTGTTTGGGGCGCCACTACTCCCGTTTTACAATTCGAAGGTTTATATGCTGCTAATTCAACAACCCCAAGGTTTAATTCGATAGTGCCTGATTTAAAATGTCAGCCCTGTTCCAAGCAAGGCAGCGATCATTGTCCAAAAGGGCATTTCGCCTGCATGCGCCAGCAAAATTTAAGAGAAATTGCTGATTTGGTTAATTCGATCTAGTTGTGAATATTTATTTCTCGTGACTACATAAAAAAGCCCTCCATAGTAGGGGAAGGCTTTTTTATAAATCTTTTATACTATTACAAAGTTTTTAAAACATCATTCATGTTTCTAACTGCATCTGCACTTTTGTTGAAAGCAGCTTGTTCGTCTGCAGATAATTTCATCTCAACAATTTTTTCCCAACCATTTTTACCTATCACTACTGGCACGCCTAAGCAAATATCAGATTGACCATATTCGCCGTTTAAGCTTACGCAACAAGTGAATAATTTTTTCTCATCTCTTACAATGCTTTCAACTAATGCTGCTCCTGCAGCACCTGGTGCATACCAAGCAGAAGTGCCTAACAATTTTGTTAAAGTAGCACCGCCAACCATGGTGTCATTAATTACTTTTTCTTGTTGTTCTGCATTTAAAAAATTAGTTACTGGAATACTATTCCAAGTAGCATGTTTAATTAAAGGAATCATGGTAGTATCACCATGTCCACCCACTACAATGGCATTTAAATCAGAAGGGCTGCAATCTAAATGAGTGCTTAGTTGATATTTAAAACGGGCGCTATCTAATGTACCACCCATTCCAATTATTCTATTTTTAGGAAGTCCAGTTGATTGCAATGCTAAATAAGTCATCGTATCCATTGGATTACTAATTACAATGATGATTGCGTTTGGAGAGAACTTTAAGATGTTTTCACAAACTCCTTTTACGATGCCAGCATTAGTGCCAATTAATTCTTCGCGAGTCATCCCCGGTTTACGAGGTAATCCTGAAGTAATAACCACAACATCCGAGTTGGCTGTTTTTGAATAATCATTCGTTGATCCAGAAATGCGCGTATCAAAACCTAATAAGGCTGCTGTTTGCATCATATCCTGCGCCTTTCCTTCGGCAAATCCTTCTTTTATGTCTAATAAAACTAATTCAGTTGCTAATTCTTTTCGGGCAATGTTATCAGCACATGTAGCACCTACGGCTCCAGCACCCACGACAGTAATTTTCATATATATTTATTTAAAATAAGTGTTTAATATTTTTACGCAGCAAAGTTAGTTATTTGCTTTCTATTATTTTTATTAAGTCGAAAATATCTGCCCCTTTTTCATACACTTTCACTAATTCTTTACCCTTGTATATGGCAACAAACGGAGTCATTTTAGGGTGAAAAAATGAAGGAATCATATAGCTTGGGTCACGGCCTACAATCACATTGGGGAGGTTTGTCAATTTGAATTTTTCGGCAAATGCTTTAATTGAGATCATATCCCTGTAACTATCCCATATAAACAAGACATTACTAAACTTATCAAAGTACTTATTGATAGTAGCGGCTTCAGTCTCGCAATGAGAACAATCAGGGCTAAAGAAAATGATGCAGGTATATTTATACTTAGGTAATATTTTATTACTAATCTCCCTTCCGTCAATTGAGTTGATCACAAATGCAGGCAAATTTTTATCCTTTAAATAAGGTGCTGTTGGATCTGCTGGAGTTTCCTGCGTTTGGGCAGAAAGTTGTACCATTAAAAAAATTGCGATCAAGCTGGTGATTAGTTGCTTCATAAAAAAGAGATTTATTATTTATTGGTCATCCTCATTGCCTTTGCATCCTTCAAAAATTCAGAGGCAAAGATAAAGTTATTTAATAATTTATTTTGGCTAAATATAATTTCATCATTGGTGCCTTCCCATTCACGTTTTCCTTGATGTAAATAAATAATATGTTGTCCAATTTCCATCACACTATTCATGTCGTGGGTAACCACTATGGTTGTAATATTGAATTCGGCTGTAATTTCATGGATGAGTTTGTCAATGACCATGGAAGTTTGAGGATCTAATCCTGAGTTAGGCTCGTCGCAAAACAAATATTTTGGTTTCATGATAATGGCCCTAGCTAAGGCAACTCTTTTTTTCATTCCACCACTAATTTCGGCGGGATATTTATCATTAACTCCTTCCAAATTAACCCTAGCTAAGGTTTGTGATACTTTTTCATTTTTCTCATCCAAACTTAATTGTGTAAACATATCCAAAGGGAAGCGTACATTTTCCTGAACGGTTTTAGAATCAAATAAGGCATTGCCTTGAAAAAGCATTCCAATATTATTGCGTAAATCCTTCCTTTGCTCCTTTGACATAGTGTGAAATCCTTGCCCATCAAAGTATATTTCTCCTTTATCTGCATGCATTAAATCAACAATACATTTAATCAAAACAGTTTTACCGCTTCCGCTTGTTCCTATAATTAAATTACACTTTCCTGGTTTAAATTGAGCACTAATATCATCAATGATTATTTTGCCTTCAAAAGATTTTGATATATTTTTTACTTCAATCATGCTTATTTTTTAAGCGGTATTTGTAAATTAAGCAAATCCTCGAATGTATCTTGTCGACTGATGAGCGTAGGAGTTTCGTTTTCAAATAACACTTGTGCTGGTTTAAAACGGGCATTGTAATTGTTTGACATTTCATATCCATATGCTCCTGCATTATAAAAAACTAAAAAATCACCTTCTTCAATAGTTGGAATAGGACGATCCCAGGCAAAAGTGTCGGTCTCGCAAATATTACCCACCACTGCATAGTTTTTTGTTGCTTTATCAGGATGACTGATATTATCGATATGGTGATAGGCATCATAAAACATAGGCCTAATCAAATGGTTCAATCCTGTATTCACTCCTGCAAATAGATCATCTCCATTCGACTTAAGTACATTTACCTGTGTAATAAAATAACCCGCTTCGCTGACTAAATATTTTCCTGGCTCAAACCATGCTGTTAATGGACGGCCCCATTTTTCAGATAATTTTTTCATTATCTTATTTACTTCCATGCCAAGCAATGCAATATCAGTACCTTTTTCATTGGGCGCGTAGGGTACTTTAAAACCGCCTCCAAAATCCAAAACCTGCACCGTTGGGAATGCTACTAATATTTCATCAAATACTTCGGCAGATTGTAAAAAGATACCCACTTCCTTTATCTCACTTCCTGTATGAATGTGTAAGGTGGTAATATTGATTTCGTATTTTTCTTGTAAGGCTTTTAATTCTTTTAATTGCGTTACTGGAATTCCAAATTTGCTTTTATCATGACCTGTTGATATTTTTAAATTTCCTCCAGCCATAATATTAGGTCGAATGCGAACACCTACTTTACATTGTGCGCCGTATTTTTTACCAAATTTTTCTAAATTGGATAAACTATCAATATTCACATTCACGCCCAAGTCAACTGCTTCTGAAATTTCATCAAAAGAAACACTATTACTTGTGTATAAAATATTTTTGGGTTCAAAGCCAACATGAAGTGCCAACTTAACTTCATTGATCGAACTGCAGTCAATTGGGCAGCCTGCTTTTTGTACAACTTGTAAAATATGAATATTGGTTAATGCTTTACATGCATAAAAAAAACGAGTACTACTCATGTCAAAATGAGACACTAAATTTTGGTATTGTGCTACTATTTTTTCAGCATGATATACATAAAGCGGTGTCCCGAATGTTTGGGCTGCTTGATTTAACTGTGTATATGATAAACTTGACTTCATGCCACGAAGATACAATTAGAACTCAAGTTTTAACACTAAATCAATAGGGATAATTATAGAAAATGGATAGGAGAGATGCTAGGCTTGAGGTTGCTCAGGAGCGCTGTCGTCAGCGTCGTCAGCATCAATGGCGTCTTGGTTGTAATCTCCAGTTTCTTCTTCAGTATTAGGCGTTTCTTCTTCTGTTTGCTCAAAAACACTAGTGTCTGTGAAATCCTCAGGTTTTACAACAGTCGCTTCTACCAATTGATCGGCCAATACTTCTCGTATTTTAGGTAAATCATCAGTTGAATTAATTCCAAAATAATCCATGAAATTCTTTGACGTAGAATACACTAATGGCTTACCTGGCATGGTTTCGTTACGACCACTAATATTAATTAATTCTTTTTCTAATAATTTTTGGATAGAGTAATCGCTATTAACCCCACGAATGGCTTCCACTTCCCCTTTGGTAATAGGTTGTTTGTAAGCGATGATGGCCAATGACTCGAGGGCTGCGTTGGAAAGGCGTTTTAAAAACTTATCGCCATTTAATTGTGCAATAGTTTTATGGTAATCAGGCTTTGTTAAAAATTGCCAGCCGCCGCCACTTTGTTTTAATTCAAAGGGATAAAATTCGGTAGCGTATTTTTCTTGAATTCCTTCCAAAGCAGATTCCACTTGGCTTAGTGTGATGCGTTCTTCTAAAAATCCGAATGCATTATTTATAAGTTCTGTAATGTCATTTGCATTAAGTGCTTTTTCACTTGCAAAAACTAAAGCTTCAATATGCGGAATGATTTGGCTTATTTCCATAATAGGGTTGGTGTCTTATCCGTTTAATGCTGCTGCACCACTCACGATCTCTGTTAATTCAGTGGTGATGGCTGCTTGACGAGCACGGTTGTATGATAATTTCAATGATTTCAATAATTCGTTTGCATTTTCACTTGCCTTATCCATCGCAGTCATTCTAGCGCCATGCTCACTTGCATTGGCATCTAAAACGGCTTTAAATAATTGGGTGTTTAATATTTTTGGCATCAACTCGGCCACTAAAACTTCTTTTTGCGGTTCAAAAATAAAATCAGTTTTTTTCTGATTCAATTTTTTTGCCATTTTGGGAACGGGTAAAAAGGGTTCAGCTGTGAATACTTGTGTCGCTGCATTTTTAAATTCGCTGTAAATAATTTCGATAGCATCAAATTCCTTATTTGAAAATGCATTCATGGCTGCTTGCGCTGCTAACTGAACATTTGCAAAACTGAGGTTTAAGAAAATATCTTTGAAATTAGCATTGGTATTAAATCCTGCTTTACTTAAACTTTCAAATCCTTTTTTACCAATATTCCAGATGGTTACTTTTTGTGTAGGATACTTTTCGAGAATAGTTGTTTTAGCCAATTTTACTAAGTTGGCATTGTAACCACCACATAATCCTCTGTCGGAAGTAATAACAATTAAAAGTACATTATGAACAGGGCGTGTTTCAGCTAAAGCTAAATTCATATCTCCCTCCAAACTGCCTAAAATATTACCCAACATTTCTTGAAGCTTGCGCGTGTAGGGGCGCATCTGTGTAATTGCATCTTGCGCTCTACGTAATTTGGCCGCACTCACCATTTTCATGGCTTTTGTAAGCTGCTGGGTAGATTGCGTACTTTTAATCCTATTTCTTACTTCGTTTAATTGACCTGCCATAGTTGTAAAATTTCCTATTTTTCCTAATGAAACCCTGTTAAAATACAGGGGCGCTTAAGGCGAGCAAAGGTATCATTTTTTCGTTCATTTTTCACTTTTAAGCCCATTCAAGTTAATTTTTATATTCCCGGCCCTTTAAAATGGTCAAACTGCCTTCAAATGCTTACCTTTGACACCCCTTTCAAAGTGGCCAATATGTCATTGGCATACTGATTGCTAATAAGGGATTATATATAATTTATCGAAGGACTATGTTGCAATTTATAAGTAAAATATTTGGTGGCTCAAAAAGTGAGAAAGATGTGAAAAAAATTGCACATTTAGTACCCATCATCAACGGACATTTTGAGTCTTATAAAATTCTTTCTAACGACGCGTTAAGAGAAAAAACCCCCGAATTAAAGGCCCGAATCAAGGCCCATTTATCTGCCATTGACGAAACCATTCAAGCTGAGCAAGCAAAGGCGGAAGCCCTTCCTATGAGTGAGTTTATGGGGCGCGACACAATTTATCAAAATATTGACCTTTTAAAAAAGGATCGAGATAAGGCTCTTGAAGCCATTTTATTGGAAATTTTACCTGAGGCATTTGCTGTGGTAAAGGAAGTAGCTCGTCGATTTACTGAAAATGAAGAATTAGTAGCCTCTGCCACCGAATTGGATCGTCAATTATCGGTAAAAAAGGAATACATCGCTATTAAAGGCGCAGAATCGGTTTTTCAAACAACTTGGAAAGCGGCAGGAATGCCAGTGACTTGGAATATGGTTCATTATGATGTACAGTTGATTGGAGGTATCGTTTTACATGAAGGTAAAATTGCCGAAATGTCTACTGGAGAAGGAAAAACATTGGTTTCTACATTGCCTGCATATTTAAATGCTTTGTCAGGCGAAGGGGTGCATATTGTAACTGTGAATGATTATTTAGCAAAAAGAGATAGTGAATGGAATGGTACTTTATTTGAGTGGTTAGGGCTTACGGTAGATTGTATTGACAAGCACCAGCCTAACTCTGAGGAGCGCCGCAATGCATATCGTGCAGATATTACTTATGGTACTAACAATGAATTTGGTTTTGATTATTTAAGGGATAATATGGTGCATACACCAGAAGAAATGGTACAAAGAAAGCATCATTTTGCGATGGTGGATGAGGTCGATTCAGTTTTAATTGATGACGCTCGAACTCCATTAATTATTTCTGGTCCTATTGGTCATCCAACAGGCGAGCAACAATTTTTTGAATTAAAACCGCGTATCGAAAAATTGGTTGAAATTCAAAAAAAGGTAGTCAATCAATTTTTAATTGAAGCCAAGAAAAAAATAGCAGAAGGGAATGATGATCCAAAGGATGGCGGATTAGCATTGTACAGAGCTTTCAGGGGGATGCCTAAAAACAGTGCCATCATTAAATATTTAAGTGAGCCTGGTATTCGTGTCAAATTACAAAAAGCAGAAAATTATTATTTAGCCGATCAGCAAAGGGAAATGCCAATTGTTGATACGGAGCTTTACTTCCATATTGATGAAAAAAACAATTCAGTTGAATTAACTGAAAAAGGGTTGCAATTAATTACTAAATCTGGAGAGGATCCTAATTTCTTTTTATTGCCCGACATCAGTATTGAATTAAATGCGATCGATCAAAATAAAAATATTGTACCCGAGGTAAAATTGCAACAAAAGGAAGTTATTATTAACGACTACAGTATTAAGTCGGATCGAATTCATACAGTGAATCAATTACTTAAAGCCTATACTTTATTTGATAACGATGTAGAATATGTTGTGATCGAAGGGCAGGTTAAAATTGTAGATGAGCAAACGGGTCGTATCATGGAAGGTCGTCGTTATTCTGACGGATTACACCAAGCGATTGAAGCAAAAGAAAATGTAAAAATTGAAGCAGCAAGTCAAACTTATGCTACCATTACTTTACAAAACTTTTTCAGGATGTACCATAAGTTAGCAGGTATGACGGGTACTGCCGAGACAGAAGCTTCAGAGTTTTGGAGTATTTATAAATTAGACGTGGTTTCAATTCCAACTAATATTCCAGCCATTCGTTTGGATGATCAGGATTTGGTATACAAAACAAAGCGTGAAAAATTTGGAGCAGTGATTGATGCGATTGTGGAATTAAGAGAAAAAGGGCGTCCTGTTTTATGTGGTACTACTTCGGTTGAAGTGAGTGAATTATTAAGTAGAATGTTGCGTCAAAAAAATATTCCGCATAATGTATTGAATGCAAAGCAGCATGCGCGTGAAGCACAGGTAGTAGCCGAAGCAGGATTAACAGGAGCTGTTACTATTGCAACGAATATGGCAGGTCGTGGTACTGATATTAAATTAAGTCCCGAAGTAAAATTAGCAGGTGGATTAGCAATTTTGGGTACCGAACGCCACGAGTCTCGTCGTGTGGATAGACAGTTACGTGGTCGTGCAGGCCGTCAAGGAGATCCAGGATCATCTTTATTCTTTGTTTCATTGGAAGATGATTTGATGCGCATGTTTGGAAGTGAAAGAATTGCAAAAATTATGGACTTTGCTGGTTACAAGGAAGGTGAAGTAATTCAGCATAGTATGATCACAAAATCAATTGAGCGCGCACAGAAAAAAGTAGAGGAAAATAACTTTGGAATTAGAAAGCGATTGTTGGAGTATGATGATGTGATGAACAAACAAAGATCAGTTATTTATAAAAAAAGAAGCCATGCTTTGTTTGGAGAAAGATTAGCATTGGATTTAGATAATGCATTTTATCAAGTGGTGGAAGGCCTTGTGATCAATCATAAAACAATGAATGATTATGAAGCATTTAAAGTAGGCTTAATTGTTCAGTTTGGATTAGATAGTAAAATTTCTTTCGAACAATTTACATCCACTCCGGAAAATAATTTAATTGAATTAGTATATCAGGAAACCATTGCACATTATGAATACAGGAAAAAGGAAATGATGCAACACAGTATTCCAGTATTTAAAAATATTCGTTTACAACAAGGTAACCACATTGAAAATGTAATTGTTCCAGTGAGTGATGGAAAAACTGCATTCAATGTATTGGTGAATTTGGATAAAAATATTTCAACAAGTGGTGCAGCCTTAGCCGCTCAATCGGAAAGGTCCATTGCATTAAGTTTAGTGGATGATGCTTGGAAGGAACATTTGCGTGCGATGGATGATTTAAAACAATCCGTACAAACAGCTACCTACGAGCAAAAGGATCCATTGGTAATTTATAAAATGGAAGCATTTGAATTGTTTAGACGAATGGATTTAGAAATCAACCATAAGTTGGTTCAATTTTTATGTCATTCGCATATTCCAATGGAAACTAGTGCAGTAAAGGAAGGTCGTCAACAAAAAACAGATTTAAGTAAACTAAGCGCCAATAGATCAGAGGAAGTGGATGGCGAAAAAACATACCATGACCCAAGTGAGCAAAAGCAAAGCCCAGTTCAAGTAGGACCCAAAATTGGTCGCAATGATCCTTGTCCATGTGGAAGCGGCAAAAAATACAAAGCATGTCATGGAAAAGATGCCGCTTAGTAAATACATTGATCATACTATTTTAAAGCCAACTTGCTTAGTATCAGATATTCAAAAACTGTGTACCGAGGCAGTGCAATATCATTTTGCGGCAGTTTGTGTGCCTCCTAATTTTGTAAAATTAGCAAAGCAATTAACGCAGGATACTGATGTGAAAGTGGCCACCGTGATTGGATTCCCTTTTGGATATAGCGCTACTGAGGCAAAAATTGCAGAAATTATTTTGGCAATGGTGGATGGCGCCGATGAGTTAGATGTGGTAGCAAATATTTCGGCCATTAAAAATGGTGATTGGACTGCCATTGCAGACGAGATCAATCATATTTTACCCATTATAAGATCCAAAGGAAAAGTAATCAAAATAATTATCGAGTCTGGTGTTTTAACGAATGATGAAATTATCGCTTGTTGTGATATATATGGTATAGCGGGGATTGACTATTTAAAAACTTCTACAGGTTATGCTGATAAAGGGGCTAGCGTAGAAGCGGTAAAGTTATTTAGAAAGCATTTACCCGATTCCATCCAGATAAAAGCCTCAGGGGGTATTCGCGACTATGAGACAGCCCAGCAAATGATTGAGGCAGGAGCAAAACGCATTGGATGCAGTGCAGGAGTGGCAATTGTGACAGGGGCTCAAACAGACCAAGTAAAAAGTAACTATTAATTGCTAACTTTAAATTGCGTAATAATAATTGCGCGCCTTTAAATATTTTTCGAATCATGTTACTAGAAAAAATAAAAACATTAGCGGGACAAAATCAAGCTGAAAATGTGGCAATGCGCAGGCATTTGCATGCACATCCTGAATTAAGTTATCAGGAATTTGAAACTAGTCAATTTATTCAAGCACAGCTTACTTCAATAGGTATTCCATTTACCGTCATAGCTACAACAGGTGTGTTGGGAATCATTGAAGGAAAAAATCCAACAAAACGCATTGTTGCTTTAAGAGCAGATATGGATGCACTTCCTATTATTGAGGAAAATAAAGTTGATTATATTTCAACCAACCAAGGGGTGATGCATGCGTGTGGGCATGATGTACACACCACTATATTATTAGGTGCTGCAAAAATTTTATGGACTTTGCGTGATGAATTTGAGGGTACTATAAAATTATTGTTTCAACCAGGCGAAGAAAAAAATCCAGGGGGCGCAAGTTATATGATTCGTGACGGAGCTTTAAAAAATCCAGTACCACAAGGCATTGTAGCCTTGCATGTTCATCCAGGATTACCATTAGGAAAATTAAGTTTTAGAAAAGGTCGTGTTATGGCAAGTGCAGATGAGTTATATATTTCTATCAAGGGTCCAGGCGGGCATGCTGCAACGCCACATCAAACAGTGGATACCATTTTAGTTGCTTCGCAATTAATTACAAGTTTGCAATCTATTATTTCCCGTAACCGAAATCCACAACAACCTTCTGTTTTATCTATCTGTTCTATACATGGTGGTAATACAACCAATGTGATTCCAAGTGAAGTAAAATTGATGGGTACTTTTAGAGCAATGGACGAAACTTGGCGTTTTGAAGCACATGCATTAATGATGCAACAAGCAAAAGGTTTGGCATTAGCCACTGGAGCTGAAATTGATTTTAGAGTTGATGTGGGTTATCCAACTGTTGATAATGAACCATTGATTACAGAAGCAGCATGGAAATTAGCTGACCAATATATGGGTGCTGAAAATGTGGAGGAAACTGAAAAACGCATGGGTGCCGAAGATTTTGGATATTACTCACAAATCATTCCAGGATGCTTTTTTAGGTTAGGAGTAAGAAATGAAGCAAAGGGGATCATTCATAATGTACATACTCCTCATTTTAATATTGATGAATCAGCCATAGAGCAAGGGGTGGGTATGATGTGTTGGTTGGGGGTGCGATTATTTGCATAAATGGTTGTATTTCAGCTAAATACAGCTCAGGAATCTCATTTTGGATATATTCAGTAGCTTTGTAAAAATCGAAAACTAACATTCGTTCTAAATTTATTACATGTCAAAAAAAGATAATTTACGAAGGGAGCAAGCTTTAGAATACCACGCTTCAGGACGACCAGGTAAAATTGAAGTGGTGCCTACCAAGGAAGCTAAAACACAAAAGGATTTATCCTTGGCATATAGTCCTGGTGTGGCCATTCCTTGTACTGAGATACAAAATAATCCAAGTGATGTTTATAAATATACAGCGAAAGGAAATTTAGTAGGGGTGATTACAAATGGTACAGCTGTTTTAGGATTAGGTAATATTGGGCCATTAGCAAGTAAGCCTGTTATGGAAGGGAAGGCGGTATTGTTTAAAATTTTTGCAGACATTGATGTTTTTGATATTGAAATAAATGAAACGGATCCAGATAAGTTTATTGAAATTGTAAAATCATTGGAGCCCACTTTTGGTGGAATTAATTTAGAAGACATCAAGGCCCCTGAATGTTTTTACATTGAACAACAACTAAGGGAAAAGATGAATATCCCTGTGATGCATGATGATCAACATGGTACGGCAATTATTAGTAGTGCTGCTTTACTTAATGCATTAGAATTACAAAAAAAGAAAATCGACAAAGCTAAGTTTGTAGTAAATGGCGCTGGTGCTGCTGCAATGGCTTGTATCAAATTATATGTTGCATTAGGCGCGAGGCATGAAAACTTTATTTTGTTTGACAAGGATGGTGTTTTACACGAAGGTCGAACCGATTTAGGAACCGATCGTGAGCCCTTTGCAATTAAGACTAGTAATATTACTTTGTCACAAGCAATGAAAACAGCGGATGTATTTTTAGGATTAAGTGTAGGCAATGTGGTAACACAAGACATGGTATTATCTATGCCAAAAAATCCAATCGTATTTGCATTAGCCAATCCAGATCCTGAAATTGATTATGAATCGGCAACAGCGGTACGAAAGGATATTATCATGGCAACAGGAAGATCAGATTATCCTAATCAAGTGAATAATGTATTAGGCTTTCCTTATATTTTTAGAGGTGCTTTAGATGTGCGTGCAAAATCGATCAATGAAGCAATGAAATTAGCGGCAGTAAAAGCTTTGGCAGAATTGGCAAGATCGGCAGTGCCCGATTTAGTGAACATGGCGTACAACCAACAAAACTTAGGATTTGGAGCAGAGTATATCATACCAAAACCATTAGATCCAAGATTGTTAAGCACATTAGCGCCAGCGGTTGCAAAGGCAGCAGTTGAATCGGGTGTGGCACAACAAATTATTACGAATTGGGATGAATACGAGTTACAATTAAATAAGCGATTGGGATTAGATAATCAATTGATGCGCTTAATTAGTAATAAAGCACGTCGTGATCCTAAACGATTGGTATTCTCAGATGCGGAAAATATAAAAATATTAAAAGCAGCAAGTATTATATATGACGATGGTATTGCTTATCCAATTTTATTAGGTAATGAAACTAGGATAAAAAATATTGCAGCAGCCAATAATATTGATATTTCCGATTTGCCAATTATTGATATTCGCAGTGATGAAATGGAAGCGAAGCGTGAATTTTTTGGATCTATTTTATTTCAAAAAAGACAACGAAAGGGTATTAACAAATACGAGAGCTTAAAATTAATGCGCACTCAAAATTATTTTGGAGCAATGATGGTAGAAACTGGGGAGGCTGATGCAATGTTGTCAGGATTAACTCGAAACTATGCAGATGGCATTAGACCAGCAGTGCAAATAATAGGTACAGAAGAAGGGGTTAAAAAAATTGCAGGGATGTATTTATTGTTAACTAAAAAAGGCCCTTTATTTTTAGCGGATACGACCGTCAATATTAAACCAACCGCTGAGGAAATAGCAGATATTACTTTAATGGTGGCAAAGGAAGTGCGTAATTTTAATATTGAGCCCCGCATTGCTATGTTAAGTTATTCAAACTTTGGAAGTAGCGATACGGACGAAGCTAAAATGATGGCCGAAGCCACAAGAATAGTGAAGCAACGCAATCCATCACTTATTGTAGACGGAGAAATGCAAGGGATGTTGGCATTTAATAAGGAAATTTTAAAGGAAAATTATCCATTTAGCGATTTAGTAGATGTGGACGTGAACGTGCTCATCTTCCCTAATTTAACAGCGGGTAATGTGGCATATCATTTATTAAAAGAAATTGGAGGTGTAGATATCATTGGTCCTATTTTATTGGGATTAAAAAAACCAGTGAATGTTTTACAATTAGGTTCAGGAGTGAGAAATATCATTAATATGGCTACAGTAGCAGTGGTGGATGCGCAGTTAAAGTCGCGCGTTGATACAAATATAGAAGTTCAAAGATCAAGTTGGTGGAAGCGATTAAAAAAACGAAAAAAGTAGCATGAATTATTTTACACATTTTGGCAAATATCTATTGATGTTAAAGGGGATGTTTACGGCCACCGAAAATAAGGTCATGTTTTGGAAGGAGTATATTAAACAATGTGTGGATATAGGAATTGGATCCTTGCCCATTGTAGTCATCATTTCCTTTTTCTTAGGCGCTGTAATGACAGTTCAAACTGCAGCACAATTGGTAAGCCCTATGGTGCCGTTAAGTACCATTGGAATTATTGTGAGAGATGGAATGCTCTTAGAATTTGCTCCTACTTTTTTAAGTATTGTATTGGCAGGAGTTGTAGGCAGTAAGATTGCGAGCGAATTAGGTAATATGCGCATATCTGAGCAGATAGACGCATTAGAGATCATGGGTATTAACACAAAAAATTATTTAATCTTACCAAAAATTTTAGGTGCATTTACGATGGTGCCTATTTTAGTAGGAATATCTGCTGTGATAGGCATTTGGGGTGGTTATTTGGTAGGCAATTGGACAGGTGCAGTTCCTGCCGAAGTATATTTAACAGGTATTCGAAAAAGTGTTGATACGCATTATATTGTGATTGCATTTTACAAATCGTTTATTTTCTCATTTATAATTAGTACTGTTCCTTGTTATTTTGGATTTAATGTAAAAGGGGGTGCTTTGGAAATAGGTAAAGCAGGAACGCAGTCGGTCGTAGTAAGTTGTATTTTAATTTTAATTGCCGATTATATAGTGGCAGCCATTGCATTATAGTCTACCTTAGTAGTATAAATTAAAGTAATGAAAATAAGTTTTCACGGTGCAGCACGCACTGTTACAGGATCCAAACATTTGGTGCAATTAAATAATGGAGAAAATTTTTTATTGGATTGTGGATTGTTTCAAGGAATGGGAAGAGATACCGATTCATTGAATGCCAAATTTGGTTTTGATGCAACCAAAGTTAATTTTGTTATTTTATCACATGCTCATATTGATCACAGTGGCTTGCTTCCAAAATTAGTGAAGGAAGGATTTAGAGGAAATATTTATTGTACTCCAGGAACAAAAGCACTTACTGAAATTTTATTAGAGGATTCTGCCATGATACAACGTGATGATGCTAAGTATGGTAATAAGCGATTGGCAAAACAAGGATTACCGCCAATTGACCCTTTGTATGATATGGATGATGTTAATTTAACCTTGCCGCTTATTAAGGAAATTGACTACAATACACCCACTAAAATTTCAAATGCTGTCGAGGTTTTATTTACAGATGCGGGTCATATTATCGGAAGTGCAGCAGTGAGCTTGCGTATTAAGGAAGGTGAGGAGATTGAAACATTGACATTCAGTGGAGATATAGGCAGATATCGAGATATGATACTTCGTTCGCCTGCTACTTTCCCACATGCAGATTACATTATTATTGAAAGTACCTATGGTGATAAATTACATGACTTAATTCATACCACTCCCGATGATTTACTAAAATGGATTCAGTCCACTTGTGTAGAACAAAAAGGAAATTTAATCATACCTGCTTTTAGTGTAGGGCGTACCCAGGAAATTTTATTTGAATTAAATCAATTATCATTAGAAAAAAGATTGCCACATATCCCTGTATATGTAGATAGTCCATTAAGTATCGAAGCCACCGATGTGTTGAAAAAATTCCCTAAATATTTTAATAAAAAAATTCAAAAAATATTAGAAGTGGACGATGATCCATTTGATTTTGAAGGATTGCGTTATATTAAAACAGTAGAAGAGAGCAAGGCACTGAATGAAGATTTACATCCTAAAGTTATTATATCTGCATCCGGAATGGCTGACGCAGGTAGGGTAAAGCATCATATCAAAAACAATATAAGTAATGCTAAAAACACCATCTTATTAGTTGGATATTGTGAGCCACATTCTTTAGGCGGTCGATTAATGAAAGGGGAAAAGCAAGTTAAAATTTATAGTGAATTTTATGATGTCATTGCTAAAGTAGGATCTATTGGTAGTATGAGTGCACACGGAGATTACGAGGATCTAATGCAATTTTTAGCATGCCAAACACCCAATTTAGTGAAGCAGGTTTTTGTGGTACACGGAGAAGCCGAAGTGCAGGATCATTTTGCTGAAAGATTACGCAAAAAAGGATTTAAGGAAGTGCATGCGCCCGAGATGCATGAGACTTTTGATTTGAAGTAGATTAAAATAAGCTTTGCGGCGTAAAAATTTTGTAATCTACTTTTTCAGAAGGATTACTTGTTTGCTGAAAGTTTTTAGCAACAGTGTAAGCACTCATTTTATTTTCGTCAAATGAATGAGTGGCTATTTCTAAAATTTGTTTTTCATCTAAATTTTCATTGACCCAACATTTGGCTAATTCATCATTTAAAATAGTGGGCATTCTCTTTTTTACATTATGAATTTTACTCATTAAGCCATTTGCTTCGGTGGTGATGATGCCAAAACTATTTTTTAATTCTCCTGTTTGATGGTTAGTCCAAGTATTCCAAACACCTGCGATATAAAATAGAGGTGTCTCCTTTACTGAAATACAATGCGGATATTTTTCTTTATTTACTTCCTGCCATTCAAAAAAATGAGAGGCTAAAACCAAGCATCTATTAGTATGAACCGAGGATGCGGCTACCTTATTAGTGAGTACTGTTTCCCCTTTTATATTAAGGGTGGTGTATTTTTTTCTTGAATCAATTAATTCTTTTTCATTCCTTGCCCAACTAGGAATCAATTCCCAATGCATAAGTCCCGGCCTTAAAAATGATGGAGATTCCTTATAAATGACGGGCCAGTTTTGGTATGCAAAACCTGATTGGACAGTGATATCAATGGCATCTAAATCCAATACAGTGCTACCTATTTTAATAGTTTGTTTTTTAGGAATTTTTATGCCAATCACATAGCACATAAATCAAATTTTAACAAAGGTAAATCATGTAGTGTAATTGTTTTTGGGGTCTTTTAACCACAATAGGAGCCAGTTTGGAGGAATTAGATAAAAGCAGTAGTCAAGGATTCCTTGACTACTGAAACAAATTGGTAATGATTTCTTCATTCGCCGTCATCCCAAGAGGGCTCCTTACCCAAAGCCTTCCCGATTGCTCGGGAAGGCTTTGTAGCATGCTTAGGAGCCAGTTTGGATGAATTTGCTGAGGATGTCAGGGCAATTTTAGATGCCAAGCTTAAGAACTTGTAAAAACAAAAACCGACCCATTTGGGTCGGTTTTATATTATTTTCTAAAACTATTATTATTTTAGAAAATAACACTTTGTAGCAAAAATAGGAGCTAGTTTGAATGAATTTGCAGCTGATGTAAAAGCTATTTCGTCCCTTTAAATTAGTATTAATTCTATATCTTGCATCCCATGTATTCTTATTTATACTTAAGCTTAGTGATTATTGGACTTTTTACAATCTTTGAAAATATCAAAGGTGGTCAAAAGTTATCATTGATGAAACTTAGTTTTATTTTATTATTAGCTTCTACTTCAATTGCTAGTGCATTAGATTTTTCAAATGAAATTGGGTATAATTTAGACTTTTATGGAGCTATTGTTAGAGTCATTACGACTATCTTAATAGTAAACGTATTTTATTTAGTGGCAAATAATAAGTTACCAAAGGCGCTAATTATTATTGAACTTGCCATTTTCATCATTTATATGATTGCTATAGTCGGTGGCTATAGATTTATGGTAGTT
>Ga0194047_10000290_pt1 | contig 34093 bp, 34 predicted proteins | sample JunL225m_MetaG_2_FD_160070 | JGI IMG/M metagenome (GOLD analysis project Ga0194047, IMG submission 160070) | Anoxic zone freshwater microbial communities from boreal shield lake in IISD Experimental Lakes Area, Ontario, Canada - Jun2016-L221-5m | ecosystem: Environmental > Aquatic > Freshwater... | reverse complement strand
CCTACCCAAAGCCTTATCCAGCCTTTGTGCCTTGCGAGTTAAAACCGACATAAATACCAGCGTTTCTTTCAACGCTCCTCAACCTTAATCTTATTTTGGGTTGGGAATTTGGGAAGTTATTTCCCTTTGTTCTATCTCTGTCTGTTTCTTTCTTTCGCCCCCTGTTTCGAGGGCTTGGATAATATACCACTCCTCCTCCTCATTGTCAAGCCTTTTCAAAGTCATTTTTTTACACTTGCCCGAACTCAATAGATGGGCAACCCGTAAAATTTCAGAAGTGGTAGCAAGCTCAAATTGTTAAACACTGAAACGCCCTGCATGAATCGGCGATATGGTTTTAAGACAAAAGAGTTTTAGCGTATAATATTTCCTGCTTCCCTTTTGAGTAAATTGATAAAAGTGTGAAATATAGTCCGGCTTGGGCTATTCTGCTATCAGGAGAATACTATGGATTTTGGATTCAGCCAAAAATCATTGGATTTGCAAGAACGCCTGAAAGTGTTCATGCTTAAATATGTGTATCCAAACGAAAAAATTCATCATGAACAAATTAAAGCTTCTGGAAATCCGCATCACCACGCTGAAATTGTTGATGTATTAAAGGAGAAGGCAAAAGAAGAAGGGCTGTGGAATCTCTTTTTGCCTGATACCACTTATGGCGCGGGTTTAACTAATCTCGAATATGCGCCGTTGGCAGAGATTATGGGTCGCGTTTTATGGGCTTCCGAAGTTTTTAACTGTTCCGCGCCCGATACCGGAAATATGGAAATTCTGGCACAGTTTGGCAATGAAGAACAAAAAGAAACTTGGCTTAAACCTCTGCTAGAAGGTAAAATCCGTTCTTCTTTTTCAATGACCGAACCGGATGTTGCCAGTTCAGATGCAACCAATATCCAGATGTACATCCGGCGTGAGGGGGATGAATACGTATTGAACGGGCGCAAATGGTTTATTTCTGGGGCAGCCCGTGAACGCTGCAAATTACTCATTACAATGGGGAAAACTGACCCACTAAACCCTGAAAAACATCGCCAACAAAGCATGGTAATCGTTCCCGTGAATACTCCGGGTGTCACCATCAAGCGAGCTATTCCGGTTTTTGGGAATGTTGGGAACGAAGGTCATTGCGAAATAATTTATGAAGATGCGCGTGTATCTATAACAAATGTATTGGGCGAAGAAGGGGGCGGTTTTGCAATAGCACAGGCGCGACTTGGTCCCGGTCGTATTCATCATTGTATGCGTTCAATAGGGGCAGCGCAACGCGCCCTTGAGATGATGTGCCAACGCGCTACTCGTCGGGTAGCTTTCGGTAAGGCTTTGGCAGAACAGGGCGTGGTGCAAGATTGGATTGCACAATCGCGAGTAGAAATTGAGACGGCACGCCTCCTGACCCTCAAGACTGCTTGGATGATGGATACGGTCGGGAAAAAAGCGGCGCAGGACGAAATTGCTATGATTAAAATCATCGCGCCAGAAGTACATACCACCGTTTTGAATCGTGCCATTCAGCTTTTTGGCGCGGCGGGCGTGAGCGATGATTTCCCCTTAGCTGAACAGTGGGTTTATGGGCGAACCTTGCACCTCGCAGATGGTCCCGATGAAGTGCATAAACGCTCTCTTGCGCGTTCCTGCTTGCGTCATTGGGGTAACATTAAGTAAAAGTTAGTTGCAAAGGCTTGACGTAAACATTTTGCCCGTTTACAATTTGTAGAAGTTTAGCCTTGTAGAAATAGCGCTTGAGGCTGTTTATGGGTATTTTATCGACGCTAAATCTATGGCGAAAAAAAAGAAGTAGTATAATTCTAGGGCAGCGAGGAATGGTATTAGATAATAGGGTTCTAGCCAGAGGACATAAAACACTAGTACATCAGTTCATGCGAGAGGATGTGGATAAGTGGATGGCGTGGCCTATGCACCAAGACCCGCTATACGCATCAAGTTACCCGCGCACAATGAACCGTTTTGAACGGGATGACTGGTTTCAGGATCGTTCATCTCGCAACGATTATATGATGTTTGCGGCTGAAGATTTTCAGGGAAATCTGATTGGCTTGATTACCCTTCGCAATATTGAACGCAACCGTACCCATGCGGTGCTGGGCATCACCATTCGCCCCGAAATATTGGGCAGCGGCTTTGGCACCGATTGTCTATGGATATTCCTGTATTACTATTTCGAGACGTTGCACTTTGATGCTTTGATTTTGGATGTGGCAGCATATAATTATCGCGCCCAAAGGGTTTACGAGAAGTGTGGCTTTGTTCGCACCGGGGAACACTGGGGTCATTATGATGACTACTCAGTTTTTTATAACGATTATTATAAAAATATCCGCAACTATTTTCGCCAGCGTGGCGCGTGGATTGAAACCCTCTACTATGATATGATTTTGCGTCGTTATGATTACCTACATCTCCGAAAGCAGGGTTACGATCCTACTCAGATAAGGACTCAGAAATAGCAATGAGTGATAAACAGGGAGTTTCTTCTAAATCTTCCCATCCACATTTCACCGATGAGATTATCTTCATAGAATTAAAACATGATGTGGCTAACCGGATGGAGTTGCCCCAATTAGTACCGCTATTCCAAAAAGACTACGAAACCGAAATAACACACGGTCAATTGCCGCCTGCCGCAATTGCCGCCGCAATTGAAGCTCTCAAGCTGGTTAAACCTGCTCTAACGGAATATGATCGTTTCTTGGCACGTTATTATCTGTTGGAAGCCCATCGCTCTCTTGAGCAAAAGCCCCCCGATGGCTATCAGGCGCAGCGTTATTTTCAGAAAGCTTTGGGTTTAGATGTAGGCGAGCCTTCGGCAGAAGCGGCTTTCTATCTCGGCAATATGCTTTCGGCGGTGGATACCCTTGAAGCGGAGCGCATGTACCGGCTATCGTTGGATATACAACCGGGAGTTGCGACAGTACATTATGAGCTTGGGTTACTATTAAGAGCTAGGCGCGATTTGCCTAACGCGCTTGGAGAATTTGAAAAGGCATTCCGGCTTGAGCCTGATAATGCTATCCTGCTAAATGAAGTGGCTGAAACCCAACTAATGGCTGAAAATTATGAACAAGCCAGAGCCGCTTTTGCGCGTGCTGCCGAAATTGAACCGGAAAATTGGATATTCCCTGTTAAACTGGGTCTAGCTGAATACCGCTTAGGTGAATATGCCTTTGCTATGACGCATCTTCGCGCCGGGCTGGATGAATCACCGGATGAATTATTAGATGGGGAGACTCAATCGCTTTATATTGACGGGCTGTTCTGTCTTGGGCTGGCTTATCGCGCTACAGGCGATCCGGTTAGGGCGCGTAAGCTGTTTAAAGCGGTGCTGAATATTGCACCCGGCTTTGAACCTGCGGTATTGGCATTGAACGGTTAGCTTTCAGGGGTTATAATTAATCTGTTAACTTAGCATAACAATAGTAAATATTGTGGCAACCATCGCAAAGAGTATCACCATTTCCATTGCTACAAAATAAAGCGCTGCCACCGTTTGATTAATGTTATGTAGCGTTACGGGCTTTTCCCCGTCACCTAGAGTATAATGCCCGCTTTTTTCAAGCTGCACTTTCATTGCGCCTGCTATTGCTGCCATTGTCCAACCCGCGTTAGGGCTGGCAGTTTTGTTATGGTCGCGTAGCGCAATTCTCCAAGCGTTTGCTCGGTTGCCCTTGTACCAGCGAGCATTGATTATCAACAGCAAAGCGGTGAGACGCGCCGGAAGGTAGTTTAGCAAGTCATCAAAACGGGCTGCGGCTTTGCCTAGATACTCGTATTTACCCCGATAACCTATCATCGAGTCGAAGGTGTTGGCGAGGCGATAAGCCAACGCGCCCGGCACACCAAACAACGCAAAAAACATCAGGGGTGAAACAAAACTATCGGTGGTGTTTTCTGCCACCGATTCGATGGTTGCCGCAATAATTAGCGGTTCACTGAGTTGGGCGGTATTTCGGCTAACCAAATCGCGCATCTCAAAACGCGCCTCCTCCAGCGTTTTTGCGCTCAGGATTTGCCTAATTTTCAAGCCGCTATCTCCAAGCATTTTTAAGCTGAAACAACTTTTTAGCAAGTAGGCTTCGAGAATTATAGCGGGAACGGGCAAGGCGGTTCGCAGCCAACTAAAGCCCCACCAACTTAAGGCAAATAATCCCCCAATACTGATTAGTAACGTTGACAGACCGAAAATAAATTGAAGTGCCGGGTTCTTACTTGGCGCGATTCTTTCCCAAAGACTGACCAATTTGCCCATTCCCACTACCGGATGAACCAGAGCAGGTGGCTCACCGATAGCAAGGTCGTAAGCTACCGCAATAAGCAAGGCTATCAAATATTCAAGCGGGAATGGGAATAGCATTGTTTAATCCGGAATCGGATGTTCCTTTTCTTCTTGCGTAAAGAGCTTTGTTAGGAATTTATGCAAAATCTTTGGTCCTTTAGGTAAGGGCGGAGGCGGGGTGAGCAGTGCCGCAATCGCTTTAGCGGCTGCTTCCGTTTGTTTGTTGGTTATATCCTTGCCGCCTTTTTCACCCGGTATCGGTACGCCGATAGTCATGCGGAGGTGTTTGCCAAGCCATAATTCTTTAGTGCCGCTAAAGGCAACCGGAACAATCGGTACCCCGCTCATGCCAGCGAACATACCCATACCTCTTTTCAACGGCAAAATACGTCCCGTTTCAATTGCGGAAACATCGCCTTCGGGGAAGATACCAAGCGCACCTCCGTCCTCTAGCGTTTCTCTAACCTTCTCGATTAGTTCACGGCTCAAGCCTTTATCTCGGTCTATCGCGATTACGCCGCCCACCTTTTCGGTGAATATGCGCCGCCAACGCGGAAAATATACTTCCTCACGGGCGGCAATAAAAAAGATACGCGGCTCTGAAGGGCAAAATGCCAGAATTAGAAAAGAATCAATCCAGCTAAGGTGATTTCCGGCAATTATATAGCCGCCCTCGCGGGGTAAGTTATGCCGCCCTTCCACCTTGATGCGGAACATCAGCCGAAAGAGTATTCGCCCGAAAAAGCGCAACGCCTTGAAAGGAAGGGAAGCTTTGTAGAACTTCCCATTATGAACCGCGCCCATATTATCTCCCGAAGCTAATAATATCCGCCAATACGCCGGAAGCAGTAACTTCTGGACCTGCGCCGCGCCCTTGAATTACCATCGGGTTTGGGTCATAGCGCCGGGTTTTGAAGACTACTATATTATCGGTGCCACGCAACCGCCCGATTTGCGAATCTTTGGGGACACTCTGCAAACCTACCGTTAGCCCCTTGCCGCTCACATTGGCAATATAGCGCAGGGTTTCGCCCTTTTCGGCAGCTTTGGAGGCGAGTCCAGCATAGTATTCATCTACTTCAGGTAAGCGTGCCATAAATTCTGGTACGCTCAAACTTGAGAGCGAATCAGGATATAACGCCTCTACGCTCACTTCACTTAACTCGATTCCCATGCCGAGACTTCGCGCTAAGATAAGGGCTTTGCGAGCCACATCCACTCCACCCAAATCATCACGCGGGTCTGGTTCAGTGTAGCCCTGCGCTTTGGCATCCGCTACAATTTCGCTATATTTACGCCCGTTTTCAAGTTCGGTAGCCAAATACCCAAGCGTTCCACTAAAACAACCCGATATTTCTTTGATTTGGTCAAAGCTATCTAGCAGCATACGTAAGGTGCTAACCACTGGTAACGCCGCTCCCGCCGTTGTTTCATATCTCAGCCGAGCCATACCCAAACCGGAAGCAGTCGCCATCTGCCGAAAATCCTCGATAGGTCCGCAGAGAGGACGTTTATTAGCCAGTGCCGCATAATGTCCTTGCCGTAGCGCGGAGGTTAGAACTGGGGTCATGGCAGTAGCAGAAGCGCCGCTAGTATCCACTACCACCAGTTTGGCAGTGCTATCTTCGGTGCGTATCCGGTCGAGTTCGGTGGCAAGAATAGATAAGTCGGAGGGTTTTTGAACCGATCCGGTTTGTTCGGAAATCCTGTCGCCCACTTCCGGCTTTAGTCGCGCCCACAAATATTGCATATACTGTTGGTTTGTTGCCGAGTTAAAATCAATGTGGAGGGCGTGGGTACTATCCACAATCGCCCGGTATCGCAAGTTAATACCCAACCGCTCTTTGATTTCGGGGGAATATTGCACCACCAGACCGAATAGGGCGCGTCCCACGCCACCCATTCCGTATTGCACAATCTCATAGAATTTAGACATTTTTGCTTTCCTAACCTATGTTTCAAAGACGCTATTTATTTTTTACTTCTTGGACTATTGTTATATTTTATCTCGACTAATGCAAACAAAGTGACTACTCCACTCGCCCTAAAGGGCGGGGGGCATCTAGGGGCGAACCCACGCTGTGTAGTCCCACAGCTTTGATATTTAAGGCAGCATTGAGATCGCGGTCTATATGCAGACTACAACTAGGACACTCGAATATTCTATCGGCAAAGGGAAGTTTTTCTTTCCCCGTTCTTCTGTAGCCACAGTCCGAGCAAGTCTGGCTGGTATAGGCAGGGTTTACAGCAATGAAAGTGTAGCCAGCTTCTTCCGCTTTACTACGCAACATACTGAAAAATTCCGACCATGCCGCATCACTAATGCTTTTGGCAAGCCTACGGTTTTTGACCATTCTATTCACGGTCAAATCTTCCACAAAAATCCTGCCATATTTATTTACGATTTTACGGCTGTGCTGGTGGCTAAAATCCTGACGTTTCCAGCCTAGCCGTTCGTGAGTTCTGGCAACTGCCTTGCGCCTAAACCTACGCTCCGGCGTGCCTTTGGTTTCTTTAGCCAACTTTCGTTGGACTTTAGCAAGGGCTTTTTCCTCCTTGAGAAAGAAGCGAGGGTTCTCAACCACAGTACCATCGCTGAGAGTAGCAAAGGTGTTAAGCCCAACGTCTATACCTACAGCGTTATCGAGTTTGGTCAAGCGTTTAGGCTCAAGCTCACAAGCAAAAGAGACAAACCATTTTCCAGTGGAAGTGCGACTGATAGTAGCGGTTTTGGGAGTACCTTCAAGCGGTCTGTGCAAAATGATATTGATATGCCCGATTTTGGAGACTACCAGATTCTTATTGTTTTGTACAGAACAACCGCCATTACTGACTTGAGGAAAGGTAATGCTGTCATAGCTGCCATAGCTTTTGAAGCGGGGGTAGCCGGGTTCTTCACCGGATTTTACCCTACGAAAGAAGGCTTTGAAAGCAAGGTCAACGCGAACTGCCACGTTTTGAAGGACTTGGCTGTGAACATTGGCAAGTTCGGGCTTTTCTTTCTTAAGAGGCGGGATAGAAACAGCTTGGGCGTGGTAAGTAACGCTGCGCTTTTCTTGTTCCCAAAAGTCTTTACGCTGAGCAAGGAAATGATTGTAAAGCCAGCGACAGGCTTCAAGTTGCTGGTTAAGCAAGTTAGTTTGCTTGCGAGTAGGGTATATCCTGTATTTATAATTCTTAAGCATATATATATTATGGCTTAATGTGATAGCAATGTCAAACGATTGTGCAATTATACAGGGTGAATAGATGCCCTCTCTAATGACCTTACAGTGAGCCTGACATTATTTTAATTTGTGAGAAGTCTGCGCTAAACGCATTTTCCCTGCCGATTCATGATAAAATACCGCAAGCGCAAAAAAGCCTAAGCGCAAAAAGTGTCTAACCATCCGACAAGCAGACTACTTTTTAGCGAAAGATGTAATCCATGTACTTAAAAAAGCTTCAACTACACGGCTTCAAAACCTTTGCCAATAAAACCGAGTTCTTTTACGACAGCGGTATCACCGCCATTGTAGGTCCCAACGGTAGCGGAAAAAGTAATATTGCAGATTCGGTGCGCTGGGTTCTTGGAGAACAGCGCTATAGCCTTATGCGAGGCAAAAAAACCGAAGATGTGATTTTCGCGGGCAGTAGCGGCAGACCCGGTATGGGTTTTGCCGAAGCCTCTATTACCTTCGATAATACCGAGCGTAAGCTACCGATTGATTTCAGCGAAGTCACTATCACCCGACGCGCCTATCGCACAGGTGAGAACGAATATTACATCAACAAAGCGCGTGTACGTCTTAAAGATGTACATGAAGTGGTAAATCAGATTTCCTCCAACTATACCGTTATCACGCAAGGTATGGTAGATGCTGCCTTGAGCCAAAAGCCCGAAGAACGCCGCAGCCTTTTTGAAGATGCCGCCGCAATCGGGCATTACAACTCCCGCCGGGTTGAAGCCGAAGAACGCTTGAATAAAACGCAAGAGAACATGCGCCGCATTTCTGACCTATTGGCAGAAATCGGACCACGCATGAAAGGCATGGAGAAACATGCCCGTCTTGCCGAAGAATATTATGCACTACAGGAAGAACTTCAAACCTTGTTCCGGCGCTGGTATGGGTATCGCTGGCGTGGTACAAACCGCACTCTGGTAGCGACGCAACGAACCGAACAACAAGCCCAAAGCGAATTTGAAAAGTGCAACCTCGATATGGAGTCGCTCAAGTTGCAAAGCAACGAAGCCCGCACCCGACAAAATGAGTTGCGGGCTAATCTTGCGCGGCTGCACCAAGATAGTAGCACACTCCACACTCGCGCCCAACAACTCCAGCAACAGGTTGCGGTAGAGCGCGAAAAGCTAAACGGCTTGAGTCGCCAGCGTGATTCACACCAACAGGAACTGGTTAGCTTGCGGATGCAAGTTGAAGAAAATACCCGCCGCTATTCTAATCTAGAGCTTGAGTTCAAAGCAGTTAAAAGCGAAATAAGTGAAGCAGATGCCAATGTTGCAGCGCAAGAAACAACTCTGAAAGAAAAAACGCTTGGAACCAGTCGTTTAGAAACCGCATGGGCGCAAAAAAGAGACGAAGTTTTAAGGATTCACAACCGATTGGACAGCCTGCAACAACAGACGGCGCAACAGGTCAAACAGCGAGAAGAACTGGCACGACAACAAACACAATATTATCAGGTGCGAGATAACACGCTGGCACGCCAGAAGGAACTAGAGCAAGAAATAGAAGTTGCCCGAAATTCCCTTAATGCTTTTGAAAAAGAAATAAACGCGCTGGCAGCCCGGCGAAAAAGCGAGGAGGTTGAGCTAAACGCCACCACCGAAGCGATTCGCTTAAAAGAACGACAAGCGCAAGATTTACGCAACAATCTTGACTCAACCCGTAGCCGACTAAATCTATTGCAGGATTTGCAAAACAGCTTTGCCGGGTTGCATAGCGGCGTTAAAGCGGTGATGCAAGCGACAAAGCGAAATAAACCCCCATTAGGTGGAATACAGGGACTAGCGGCAAATCTGCTAGAAGCTCCGGTTGAATTGGAACTAGCGATTGAAACCGCGTTAGGTGGGCATCTACAAGACATCGTAGTGGAACGCTGGGCAGATGCGGAGGATGCAATCCGTTTCTTGAAAGAAAGCGGGCAAGGACGCGCTACTTTCCTACCGCTCGATAGTCTTAAATCCCAAAATTCGGGTCGGCTCGAAGATAGAATTTTCAGAACCGAAGGGGTGCGCGGACTTGCCACCGGGCTAATTCGCTTCGCCGAAAAATATCGTTCCGTCTATGAACAGCTACTAGGGCGTTGGCTAGTGGTGGATGATTTAAAGGTAGCACGCCGCATCCTGCCCGATTTACCGATAGGCTGGAATGCCGTTACGCTAGGAGGCGAAACGGTACGCGGAGGCGGCGCAGTTACAGGTGGTACGCTTGGCAGAGAACGGGCAGAAAGCGGCATGCTTATGCGCGAACGCGAGTTGCGCGAATTGCCCGTCAAACTTGCCGCCCTCGAAAAACAAATCGCTGAAGGCGCACAGGAGCTTTCTAAATTACAGGTGCAATTCGCTACCCGCAAACAGCAAATTGCAAATACCGAGCGCGACACCCGCCAAATAAGCGACACCCGCCAAAAAGCGCAGGAAAAGTTGAGCAGCCTGTCAGGACAAACGGAGAAATTGTCGCATGAGTTGAAAGTGCGGGAAGAAACCAGCCAAAATCTGGCACGCGAAACCGCAGTTCTGGACGAGCAGGAAACCACCATTAATACAGGGAAAGAAGCCGCACTCAAACAACGCGAACAAGCACTGGCTGAAGTGATAGAGCTTGAAAAGTCTTTGCAATCTGCCAAAGAAGCCGAGCAGAAAGAGCGCGATAAGTTAACCGCTTTGCGTACCGCTAACGCCCTTTTCGAGCAACGCATCAAGAGCGCCGAGTCCAACTTGCAATTCGCCCGCACCGAACGAGAGCGGGTTAGCGGGCAAGCAAAAGCACGCGAGGAGCAAATAAAAGAGCTTGAAAACCAAACCAACGCTTTACAACGCTCCCTCGAAACAGCCCAAAGAGAACTATTGAAGTTAAGCGAGCAACTAGAAGCCCTTCGCGCCGAAATTGCGCCATACGAGCGGCAACTAGAAGCACTAGAACTAGAGCAGGTACAAAGCGATAAGCGTTGGCGTGAGATGAGTACCCATATGCTGCAACTCGAAGCAGCCCATAGCCGGGCTATTTTGGAAGTACAAAGGCTTGAAGCCGAATTAGAAACCTTGCAAGTGCAAGCTAACGCCGATCTCGCCCCCTCAATGGTGGGTGAGCAGGGCGAACAGGCACAAGTTAATCCGGCAGATTGGGTAGAGTTGCTAGAATTAGGCGAAGATGAAGCGCGGCAGTTACATGAGCGCATTGAACAAAGCCGTGTCCGCTTGCGACGAATCGGGGTAGTCAATCCGCTGGCAATGCAGGAATACAAGGAAACCAATGAGCGTCACGGCTTCCTGAGCCGCCAACTTGAGGATTTAGAAGAAGCTACGCTCTCTTTGCGCGAACTAATTAAAGAACTAAACCAACTTACCCAACAACGTTTCTCCGAAACCTTTGCAAAGGTTGCCGAAGCTTTCAGCAAATATTTCGCACAGCTTTTCAACGGCGGCAGTGCCAAACTTTTTCTAACCACGCCGGATAATCTGGCGGATACAGGCATAGAAATTGTGGCACAACCTCCCGGTAAAAAACAGCAAAATCTGGTATTGCTAAGCGGTGGGGAACGCGCTTTAACGGCGGTTGCCCTGCTTTTTGCCTTACTGGAAGTAAACCCTACGCCCTTCTGTATTCTCGATGAGGTGGATGCCGCTTTGGATGAAGCAAACGTGCGCCGCTTCTGTGAAACCCTAAAGGTTCTGGCAGCACGCACCCAGTTTATTGTAGTCACTCACAATCGAGGCACTATCGAAGCGGCTCGCACAATTTACGGAATCTCAATGGGGTCGGATAGCGTCTCCAAAACAATCTCGCTCAGGATAGATGAAGTCTCAAAATTCCGCCAGAAATACGATAAATCTCTACGCAACGCCGGAACATCGTCTGATTCCTCCCTTATTAGTAAAAATTAGGGTAAAATACAAAGCCCGGCGGAGCGGTTTAAAAGCTCTCCTGCTGGAAGCTTTGTATATTTTTTTCGCAAAGTCGGAAGTAATTTGATAGAAGCAGTTATTAATGCAGAGCTTTCCATTTTGAATTGAACAGGAAGTAAAAAATAAAATGAGAAAAGTAGTTGTATCCGAGTTCCTAACACTGGATGGGGTTATGGAAGCGCCAGACAAGTGGTCTTTCCAATTCTGGACTGAAAAAGCAGGAGAGTTTAAGTTCGCTGAGCTATTTGCTAGTGACGCGCTTCTGTTGGGGCGGGTGACCTATGAAGGATTCGCCCAAGCTTGGCCCTCTATGACTGATGAACAAGGCTATGCGGACAGAATGAACAGCCTTCCCAAATATGTTGTTTCCACCACTATACCAAAAGGGGAATGGAACAATTCAACGGTGCTTAAAGAAAATATCGTGGAAGAAGTTTCCAAACTAAAACAACAACCCGGTCAGAATATATTGGTTTTCGGCAGCGCCACTCTTGTACAAACCCTGATGGAACATGACCTCATTGATGAATACTGGCTGATGATTTATCCTGTGGTAGTGGGTAACGGAAAGAAGCTCTTTAGAGACGGAATCAATACGAGCTTGAATCTTGTAGAAACAAAAACTTTAAGTTCAGGCGTTATCATACTTTCCTACCAGCCCGTCAGAAAAGAAGAAAAATAATAAAGATGGTGGGCAATAAACGAGAAGTTTATCTTGATTATGCCGCTACTACCCCGGTTGACTCGGCGGTGGTAGAAGCCATGCTGCCAATTTTTAGCACAGATTGGGGCAACGCCAGCGCCCTTTACCACAAGGGGCGCATTGCAAACCAGCGCATCACCGAAGCACGAGAGCAAATTGCCCTTGTTCTCGGCTGTACACCGAACGAAATCATCTTTACGAGCGGCGGCACTGAAAGCGATAATCTAGCGTTAAAGGGCGCAGCCGAATACGGTCTGAAAAAAGGGTTGGGCAACCACCTTATTGTCAGCGCGTTTGAACATCATGCTGTACTACACACCGCCGAATATCTCAAGGAAAAAGGCTTTGAAATAACCTTTCTTCCCGTAAATCAGGACGGACTAGTGAACCCTGCCGAAGTGGAAAGAGCCATCATACCCGGCAAAACAAGACTGCTCAGTGTTATGTATGCCAACAACGAAATCGGCACAATTCAGCCGATTGACGAAATTTCCCGAATCGCTCGCAAATATAATGTGCCTTTCCATACCGATGCCGTACAAGCAGCAGGACAGCTACCGTTAAAGGTGCGCGATCTTGGCGTGGATATGCTCTCTCTATCTGCCCACAAATTTTACGGGCCAAAAGGGGTTGGCTTGCTCTATCTCAGACAAGGCTTGCAACTGGAATGGCAACAATTGGGCGGTAGTCAAGAACGCAAACGCCGCGCCGGAACAGAAAATGTGCCGGGTATAGTGGGAATGGCAAAAGCCTTGACGCTTGCCGAAGAAAAACGACCACAGGAAAATCTGCGTCTTGCCGGTTTACGCGACAGGCTAATGCAAGGAATAATGTCGCAAATAGCGGGAACTGCCGTAAACGGTACTCTTGACCCGACGCATCGTTTAGCTAATAATCTTAATGTTTCTTTTGAGGGAATCGATAGCGAGGGGTTGTTACAAGCGCTTGATTTACAGGGAATTGCTGCCAGCAACGGCTCTGCCTGCAATGTGGGCAGCATCGAACCAAGCCATGTTATTCGGGCTATCAGTGGAGCAGAAAATTCAGCCACCGGAACAGTAAGGCTAACACTTGGCAAATATAGCTCAAATGAAGATATTGAGTACGTTTTGGAAAAATTGCCGTTAGTGGTTAGTCGTATGCGAGCATTAAAGCAAAGCTCTTTTGCATGAATGTGGTAAAATATTAGTAAGACGCTTGTTAGACAATTTACAGGACTGGCTACGCAGTGTCGCGTTTTAACAGATTAACTAAAAATAAACCTGTAATTTGCGAGAAAGAGAACTACTATGGATGATGTACAACTAACAAACCTAAAAGCAACTTTACTGGCTGAAAAAGCTCGTTTGGAAGAAGAACTCGACCGTTTATTACAAGATGCCCGTGAAAACGCCGAAGATCAATCCGCCGAAGGTTCACCTAGCGAAATGGCAGATATTGCTTCCGATGTGACAGAGCAAGAGCGTATTATGTCAGAACGTGAAGAAGTGCGCTCACTTCTAAATGAAATTAATAAGGCACTGCTGCGTTTCGAGAAAGGCACTTATGGGCTTTCGGTTGTATCCGGCAAGCCCATACCATTTGAACGGTTGGAAGCGTTACCATGGGCAAGTAAGCTTGTAAGTGAAGAGAAGTAAAAGTTATTGATAACAAACGAAGCCGATAGCCTTACTGAAAATAAACCCCTAGAAAAACGAGGACTGGGATATTACTGGGTTTTTGGTTTTGCTACGGGTATATTTGCCCTCGACCAATTTACCAAATGGTTGACCGAAAATAACCTCGGACCCTATGGCAGCGGCAAGCAGACAGAAGTTTTAGAGGGACTGATAATTTTCCGTTACGTAAAAAATACAGGGGCTTCTTTCAGCATACTGCAAAACGCGCCTTGGTTTTTTACGCTAGTTGCCAGCCTTGCCAGTATCGGAATTATCTTCTGGTACATAGCCAAAGGTACGAATGACCGCTGGTATCAGTTTTGTGTGGCTATGCTACTCGCCGGGGCAGTCGGCAACCTCTCCGATCGCCTTTTTAAAAACGGGGCAGTCACGGACATGATAAATCTACCGTGGGCTGAGATTTTCAAAAATTTTAATGTGGCAGATGTCAGCCTGAATGTTGGAGTAGCTACCCTTTTGCTAGTCACCATCTTCAGGTCGTTACGCGAAAACCGCGACAATTCTACAAAGAGCGATAATATATAATGCCTTCCGAACCCCTATCCCTTGATGATTTGGATCTCGACCTAATTGGCGAGAATCTGGATGCAATTACTATTGACCCTGCTTTACCCGCTGAAATGAGTTACACCGCTACTGCCAACGACAAAGGTGAGCGACTGGATAAGCTCGTTTCAAATATGCGTCCCGACCTCTCACGCGGACATGTGCAACGCTTGATAGAAGAAGGAAACCTGACGATTAACGGCGCTATTGTCAAATCGGGTTACAAATTGCGCGAAGCTGAACTGATTCATCTGATAGTACCGCCGCCCGCACCGTTGGCACATCTCGCGCCAGAAGCTATCCCGCTTGATGTGGTTTATGCGGACGATGATATTATGGTCATCAATAAACCGGCAGGGCTGGTAGTACACCCTGCACCGGGTCACTATAGTGGCACTCTGGTAAACGCTTTGCTTTATCATGTCCCTAACCTAAATATCAACGGCAATATTCGCCCCGGCATAGTTCACAGACTGGATAAGGACACCAGCGGCTTGTTGGTAGTGGCTAAAACCGATAAAGCCTTAAACAGCCTCATCGGTCAGATGAAAGAACAAAGCACCCTCAAAGAATATACCGTGCTAGTCGAGGGAAATGTGCAACCCCCTGCCGGAATTATAGACGCACCGATTGGGCGCGACCCCAAAGCCCGCAAACAAATGGCGGTGGTACATAATGGCAGACCCGCCCGCACTGAGTATAAGGTACTTAATTATTTCGCCCGCCATACCCTGCTAATGGCGCGTTTACACACCGGGCGCACCCACCAGATTCGCGTCCATTTTGCCTATATGGGACATCCCGTTACAGGCGATCCGGTTTACGGGAGGCGCAAATCTACCCTGAATCTCAAACGCCAGTTTTTGCATGCGGCTTTGCTTGGTTTGGCTTTACCTTCTACAGGAGAGTATCGCGAATTTCAGGCTCCGCTACCGCCTGAACTTGAAAAAGCTCTTGCCGAAGCTCAAAATCTCGAATGAACTTTTAGCTCATCCTTGTTTAATGGTATAATCCATTATCTCAAATATCAGTAAAACCATGAAAACAATAGATGAGTTAAAGCTATGAGCAATCCCAGCCAACCGGTGACACCCAAACCTAGCGCAACCGTAATGGTGGTACGTCCTGCCGCCAACCCGGCTGAGGTGATGGAAATATTTATGTTGCGGCGACACTCCCGCAGCAAATTTATGCCAGACCGCTATGTTTTTCCGGGTGGTGGTCTGGAAGCGCATGATTTTGAACCTGAAACGCTGGCATTGCTCAAGCTTGAATCTCCAGAAGGAACGCTTTTTCGTGACTTGCCTGGCGAGGGCGCATACAATCAGGTCACGCCTTTGACTACTGCTCAGGAAAAAGGCCTTTTTGTAGCGACCTTCCGTGAACTTTTTGAAGAAGCGGGCGTATTGCTGGCGCTGCATAAAGAAACGGGCGAACCATTCGAGCTAGTAGAAGGCTCGGAAGAACATCACAAATATGCCCGCTACCGAGACCAATTACATGCCCATGAAATCAGCTTCCGTGATATTTTAACCCATGAAAACTTATTGCTTGATGCCAGCCGTTTGATTTATTATTCACACTGGATAACCCCTCTTGTTGAACCTATTCGTTACGATACGCGCTTTTTCGTGACGCTGGCGCAGCCCGACCAAATTGCCGAATCAGATTATCTAGAAACAACGCATGGTCTCTGGATTAGCCCAAGAACCGCCCTCTTCCGGTATGAAGCGGGTGATTTTAACCTTATTTTCCCAACGATATTACATCTCCGAAGGCTTGCCATCCATGACACTATTGCCGGTATGCTGGAAGTTGCCCATAGCAAAACCGTCATTCCCGTCTCACCGGATGCAATCCCCTCCGAGGTAGGGCTAGATTTCAATTTACCCGGCGCAATTGCAGACCGTTGGTAAATAACGTGCTTAACATCCCTTTAACCATTGATTAAATATTTATTAATAGGAACTTGATACCCTTATAAGGGTCTTCCAAACCATAGCTCTGGCAATTGGATGATAAAACCCCAAACGACAGTATTCATGCTGTCTTTATTGTGTGAAAGGAGAGAGAGTATTGAAATCCTTTAAGCGTATGGGAGCTTTTGTTGCTCTACTGATGCTGACTGCTATAATGGCTGCCTGCGGTGATAACACTGCCACCCCTGTACCTGCTACCACTACGGCGGCAGCGACTACAGCGTCTGCCACTACCACTACGGCTACTACTGCTGCGGCAAGCGGACAAGCAGTTGAACTGACCTTCTACTTCCCAACAGCGGTAGATGGGCCTATCCCCCAAACCTTCAAAAAATATGCGGATGATTTTACTAAAGCTAATCCCAACATTAAAATCAACACTGTATATGCTGGTGGTTATGCCGATGTTTTGAAGAAAATCCAGACCGAAGTTGGCGGCGGCGGCTCTACTGCTGATGTAGCGATTATGCTCAGCACCGACCTCTATACCCTCGCCGATAATGGGTTGGTTGTTTCGTTTGATGATTTAATCAAGGCTGACTCCACCGGAGATACTTGGGTCAAGGATTTCTATCCCGGTTTTATGGCTAATAGCCAGGCTAACGGCAAAACTTGGGGCATCCCTTTCCAACGCAGCACCCCGGTACTTTATTACAACAAAGACCTTTTCAAAGAAGTCGGATTAGACCCTACCAAGCCACCTACAACCTTCAAGGAAATGGCTGATATGGCTCAGAAATTGACCAAAGCTGACGGTAGCCGTTGGGGTATCAAGATTCCTTCCGATGGTTTCCCTTACTGGCTGTATCAAGGCTTTGCCATTTCTAACGGGCAAAACGTAGTGGGCGATGCTGCTAACAAAGTGTTCTTTAATACTCCTGCCGCTACCGAAGGTTTGAAGAACTTTGTAAGCCTTGTAAACGATTACAAAGCTATGCCAAAAGGTGTAATTGTCTGGAGCGATACTCCTAAAGACTTTATCTCCGGCAACGCCGCAATGATATACCATACCACTGGTAGCCTTACCACCATCTTGGGTGGAGCTAAGTTCGATGTGGGCGTATCTTTCCTACCTGCTGGTTCTAAAGGTTATGGCGCTCCTACCGGCGGCGGCAACCTTTACGTTATGAAAAAAAGCTCACCCGAAAAGCAGAAAGCGGCTTATCAGTTCATCAAGTTCCTGACCGAACCTGCTCGTTTGGCGGACTGGACTACTGTTACCGGATATGTTGCGCCGCGCAAAGCTGCATGGGATACTGACGCATTGAAAAAGCTCGTTGCAGATAAACCTCAATATGCAGTCGCCCGTGACCAATTGCAATATGCCGCCAAAGAACTGGCTACTCATGAAGGCGCTACCGTACAGCAAATTCTGGGTAAAGCAGTACAATCGGCAGTAACCGGCGATAAAGACCCTGCTAAAGCACTCGATGATGCTCAAAAAGAAGCTGATAAGCTTCTAGCTGATTACAAAGATTAAGCTTTAACTGAGCAGGATTTTCGTTTCAGAGGTGAATTCAGGCAAGGGGCATAAACCCCTTGCCTCTAAGGTAAATTCATTTTTACCATTTTAAATGTACTCTTCTCGAAATAAAACTAATGGAACAAGAATCAAAGCAAGCATTAATAGAAGCCAAAAATGCGGACTCAACATTGGTCGCTTTTAAAGCAAATGCCAGCCGTAAATCGCTAGGACGCGCTATTTTTCCATATTTGCTCATTTTTCCAACCCTAGCTTTAATAACGTTGTTCACCTTCATCCCAACTATCAATTCTGCCATTCAAAGTACTATTAAGCCTCCCCGCACCGTACAACAGGAAGCGGAATTTGTAGGATTCAAAAATTATCTCGACCTATTCGATAATAATACCGTCATCGGGCAAGAAGATAACTTCCAACGGGTATTTGTCAACACTTTAGTATTTGTAGCCGTGACAGTTCCGGTTTGTGTCATTCTGGCTTTCTTGCTGGCGTTATTGCTGAACCAAAAATTGAAACTGACTTCAATTTACCGCACTGGCATTTTTTATCCCGTATTATTGCCGCTATTAAGCGCAGCCAGTATCTGGGCTTTTTTCTTTGCCGATAGTTTCGGTATGCTAAATACTACCCTCAAAGCGATAGGTTTGCCCCCACAGGGCTGGAATCGTGACGCTAATTGGGCGCTTATTTCGATTATGCTGGTGGTAATCTGGAAACAAACCGGCTTTTACATGATTTTCTACCTCGCAGGTTTACAGAATCTGCCGCAGGATATTTATGAAGCAGCCCAACTTGATGGCGCAAGTGCGCTCAGGCGTATGTTTAACCTTACTATTCCGCTGCTGAACGGTACAACACTCTTTGTACTGGTCATTGCAGGAGTGGGCGCATTCCAAACTGCCGACCCGCTCTACGCGCTTGGTGAAGGAAATCCGGCTAACCGCAGTAACCTGATTCTTTATTTCATCTATCAGCATTTGAATGAACCGCGTGACCGGGGTTACGTGTATGCCATGACAATTCTGCTTCTGATATTGCTATTAGTCTTCACCGTTTTCAATTTCATATTTATAGAGCGGAGAGCGAACTATGAAGACTGATGCAACACCTGTAACCTTTACCCTGAACCGCCAGAAAATACGTTGGAACTTGCTGATTACAAACGTTATTTTGATAGTGGTTAGCATTATCTGGCTAATGCCTTTGATAATGACTATACTTTTGAGCGTGCGTCCCAAAAAGGATACGCTCGGCGCCGGAAATATTTTCTTTGGTTCGGGTTTTAGCCTTGAGTGGTTTCAAAGCGCATTTGATTCCCAGCCGTGGGGTACTTATTACCTCACCACTATTATATTCGTGTTCGGGTTGCTCGCCCTACAACTGCTTACTATTACGCTATCGGGTTACGCCTTCGCTCGTCTCGATTTTTTCGGGCGAGATTTCATCTTTATCCTTATATTGGTACAGATAATGATACCATCTGCCGTATTGCTAGTACCAAATTTTGCTACTGTACGCTTTCTAAACCTCTATGACACCAAGTTAGCGTTGCTGCTTCCATATATCGGCTCAGCTTTCGGCACTTTCTTGATGCGCCAAACTTTCCGGCAAATTCCCCGCGAATTGGAAGATGCAGCGCGGATTGACGGTTGCAACTGGCTAGGTTTATTGCGCCACGTTTACATTCCTTCCTCTACATCAGGTTATATCGCTTTTAGTCTTGCTTCGGTCAGCGCCCATTGGAACGAGTTCTTGTGGCCTCTCATTATTACTCGTAGCGATGATAACCGGGTTTTAACGGTTGGTCTGGGACAAATCTTGAGAAGCGAGTCTGGGGCGCAATACGGTTTGATTGGGGCAGGCACATTGATTGTAGTCGCCCCCTTACTGCTACTTTTTATTATATTCCAGCGACAGTTTATCAATAGCTTCCTGCGTAGCGGGATGAAATAGTTTATAATCCTGAACATGGGTAAAGACAAAACCAGCATGTATATAGGCACATGTCTGCTTTCAATTGAGATTCCTGACGGTGAATCGCTTAAAGATAAGCGTCATGTGGTCAAATCTATAATCGAACGCGCCAAGCGCGAGTTGCACCTGAGCGTGGCGGAGGTAGGCGGTTTGGATGAATGGGATTACGCCGAAATCGGTCTGGCATATGTCAGCAATAGCGCTAAACACGCCGATGAGGTTATCGCCAAAGCGGTCAACTGGATTGAGACAAATCTAAAAGATGGTATTCTGGGCAACTACAAGACCGAAATTGTTAGGATGTTTTAGTAGTTATGTCAATTCAGAAATCCCTCACCCTGTGCCTAACCCTCTTAATAATGGGACTACTGTTTTCGGCTTGCAGCAGCGCTCCAGATGACACAACTATTACGCCAACTTTAACACCTCGCCCTATTTTTGTGCTGAACACGCCTACGCCCACAGCGCAGGTTACACCACTAATTACACCTACTTCCATCCCTACGCCCACCACAAACCCTCGTATCCGCCCTACTGCCACTCCTACCCTTAACCCGCGTGTGACTCCAAGCCCATCGCCAAATCCTTCCGCCACGCCGATTGTATTGACCCCTGCTCCTAGCATAACTCCCAGACCGTCACGGGTTATTGGCGGTGATCTCGTTTCGGCACGTGACCGTGACCCTGCCAGTTTGCACCCTTACGGCTTGAACGAAGCGGTTAGCAAGGAATATCGCGCGATGCTCTACGATGCAAAATTGCTAAAGCGTAATTCCCAAACCCTCGATTGGGAATCTTACGCCGCCAGCGCCTTCAAATATGATGATAAGGCGTTAACCGTTTCTTTTATGCTACGCCGCAACATGCTCTGGAGTGACGGCGTACCTATCACCACCGATGATTTTATCTGGACTTATCAGTTTATTACCGACCCAGACAGAGGCTGGCTCGACTTGCCGCTTTACGCCGGAAAAATCGAGAGCTATTTCGCGCCGGACAAATATACCTTGCAAGTAAAATTGCGCGACCGTTACTCAAACCCGTTGGAAATTGCTAATCTAGTAGAGCCGCTCCCTAAACATCGCTGGGATGGGCAAAGCTGGGCAGAACCGGAGATAAACCGCGAGATTAATAGACCAACGGCAGTGAGTGGTCCATGGAAACTGAAGGAATGGCGCAAGGGCGACCGTATTATATTTGCAAGAAATGAGCTTAGCGCCTGTTCGCCCGTGCCAAACCTCAACAGCCTGACTTTTTTACGTGCCGACTCCAAAAACGCGCTCGAATTGTTGCGGAATGGCGACATTGATTTTTATACGCCTCCCAATCTCACCGATTTTGAAACGGTCAAGCAAATGGCTAAGATTGTACCCTATAGCTGGAATCCGGCGGCACCCACATGGCAATATCTAGGGTTTAATTTCAGAAATCCGCTCTGGCAAAACCTGAATGTGCGTAAAGCCTTGAGTAGCGCCGTTAGCCGCGCTGACATCGTGAAGGACATTGCCGGTAATCTGGCTGTGCCTCTTTATAGCGATATTGCGCCCGGTAATCCTGCCTATACCGATAATGTAGAAAAACCTGTTTATAGCCTCGAAACTGCCCAATCGTTGTTACTAGCAGCTGGCTATCGCCTTAACGGATACAGGTTAAGCGACCTTAGCGGCAAAGACTTGCCGGAAATCAACCTGATTTATAACAATGAAAGCGAGTTTCGGGCGCGGCTTGCCACTTATATGGCGAATCAGTTTGAGAAGTTGGGTTTCAAGGTAAAGTTAAGCCCACTTGAATATCAGACCTTTCTAAACACTCTGCAAGACCCGAAAGCAGATTTCGACCTGTACCTTTCAGCTTGGAAATCCACCACGCTTAACTCAGAGCAATTCGGGACAATTTGGAGCAACCTGCCGGGAGGCTACCGTAATCAGCAATTACTTGCTCTTTACGATAAGGCTAATAGTGTAGCGGATAAAACCTTGCGAACGGAATTGCTCAATCAGATTCAGCAATTGGAAGCAAAAGAGTTGCCTTATCTGTATCTTTATGCCAAGCAGGAGTATGCGGGCGTTGCAGCCTTTGTGGGGGGTGTAACCGAAAGCCCGCTGGGTATTGCTGCCAACCGCTACGCCGACTGGTATATCAGGTAACGTTGATTTTAGGGTTTGGGTTCGTAGGTGTACCAAATGTCGCGGAATTTTAAATAGTAATTCTGACGAATCACATCCGCCAATTCCTTTGACCAAACATCGGTGCGAAAACTGGACGAAAAGAAATCATCTTTTGCGAGGATTAATCCAAATTCTTTATTTTTTACCCGCTGTAGCAAACGTGATTCATCATACAGATTTTGCTTTGTTAGAGCAGAGAGGGTAAATAAGTCGTTATAGGTGGTAGGCTTTCCGGTTGCCACAAAAAAGCCCGCTTCGCTGGTTAAAATATAGGGATTAGGATTAGTGGAAGCATTATTGATAACGCGACCAAGCGCATTAATTTCATCAGGGCGATAGCGTAACTCGATTTCATAACGCTGAGAAGGAATAGAGAACACCGCCAACTGCCATATAAGCAGACCAATTACAGGCAAAGCCAGCCAACGCATCGCCGTCTTTAGTAGAGGTGCAAAGCCAAACGGCGCTACTAACAAACGCGCCAGCAAAAACCCTGCACCCACCGCCAAAGCAGCATCAGCCGGTAAAAAATGGTTGTGGTCTGCACCCGAAACGCCCATTCCCAACAATAAGGGCATTGAAAAAAGCAAATACCAGCCAACCAGCGGGATATTTCGGGCAGAATGTAGCAATTTAGCAAACTGGCGACCTTTTTGATTGCGCCAGTCCATTATCAAACCGCCAAGCGCAAACACAAAAAAACATAGCGCAATAATCAATAAAGCGGCAGTTTCGCTCGTAAATAAATCAAGGTAGGTTTTAAAATTATCAAACTTCCATGGCAAATTGTGGTATTCAAAAAGGCGGCGATACAATTGCAGCCCAGTCGCTAAATTTAACACGATAAAAGGAATACCCAACGCGGCCACAAAGCCTGCTATCCAGATAAAAATCAAGCGGCGTTTATGCCAATTACACAATATTATGTAAACTAAACTGGCGATGGGTGCAGCCAAAGCGGTTTGTTTGGTATAAAACGCCAGAGTGAGCGGGAGTATTGCAGCGAACGCGCCCCAGCCGCTAGGCTTCCATGCCACCAATGCTAGAGCCAATATCCCAAACGCGGTCATCAGCATATCGGCGCGAACCCTAACAGCCCAAATAGCTACGGCAGGCAAACTTAGAAAGACTAAACCGCCCACTGTACCGCCTATTGCTCCGGCAAGATAGCCTAGTTTGCCCGAAATGCGATTTTCGGCAACCACCAATAGCACAATGCCTACCGCAACCAGCAGGGCAGAAAGCAAAGATACGAACCGTCCGGTAGCAAAACCCGTAGAATAATTAGTACCGGATGCCCATAACCAATTGACTAAATAGTAATAAAGCGGCGGATATGGTGCGCTGATAAACTGGTCACCGCTTAGAGGAATATAGATTGAGCCACCGCCCCGAATAAGCGAGACCTCATTAAGTATCAACCCTTCTGAGCCAGTTTGAAAATATTGGAAATTCAACCAGCGTTGTACTTGTTGGCTAAAAAAATCCAGACGAGGAAGCAACGCGATTACAAAGGCAACAAGGCTCAGCAGAATTAAAACCAGAGGTAGAAGCGCAAAACGGCTGCCCATATAAAATAGCAACCGCCTTGAAAAAGAATTTAAATCAGTATTCTGTGCGTTTTTCAGCAAGTGATTAGTAATTTGTTCCAGATATTTGATTAGAAATACTTACTTTTGCTTTACTGCTTTTGCCTCAGTAAGTTTCTCTGCCAATGCCCGCGGGGTGGTCAAACGATTCCATTCAGCCCAATCTCTTTTGGATGAATAATCAAATTGCCCGATGCTGACCTGCCCATCAAATGTTACCAGTTTGGCACGAAACTGATAAGAACCATATTTCCAGACTACATTTCGAGTAGCAACATTCTTTTCTTCATCCACCAAACTTTCGTCTAATACAACTTCATCGCAAAAACGACGAAGGGCATTATTCAATAATTTAGCCTGGGTATCTTCACTAGGTTCAGATTCTATATAATCCAACGAAAAAGCTAATATATCAGACATTTGATAATTCTCCATGAAAGTAATCACCTCTATAATTATACTTGCTACCTATTGACATTACAAGTTAAATATCTGAATTTGCGTACAGTGTGCAACTACCGCCCTAAACACCCGTAGCAAGCTTAAACTCATTAACTGAATTTTAGATAGCAGCATTTCCTATGCATAAAAATATTTTAGCATGCCTACATAACAAACTAGATTACAAAATCAACATACCGATGCTTTCCGTCTAATCTAAATCATACCGCAACAAAATAGGCTTGACTTTCTCTTATTTTAGGATTACTGTGTATCTTGTGGACATGTTTGCCTTTCCCCACAATATTGTAATTGAGAAACGAAGGGTTTGGAGTTTTTAAGTCAAAAGAAGGAAACCGCTATGAGTACGAGTCAAAATTACGTAGATGTAGCTTTCCTGCGCTATCGTACCGGTCACAAGGAAACCAACGCTTTTCTGGCAGTACCAAACTTTCCCGGTCCCTTGCCCGGCATAATAATCGCGCATGATATCTTTGGTCTTGATGACCACATTAAGGATGTAGCAATCCGTTTTGCCAAGCTTGGATATTCGGTATTGGTTCCCGATTTCTATTCAAACAAAAGCGGTATGGGGGCTAGAGGTCACAATGGTCCCGGTCCTACTACCACCTATGAGCAGCGTCGTGATATTCGTAGAAAGACTGCCGATTTAATTGCGGTCAGTGATATAACACGAGGTTTTGAATATTTCACTAGAGAAGGCTATGCCGATGCAAGCCGTATAGCAATTGTTGGCTTTGGCTTTGGCGGCACTATAGCGACTCTGGCAGCAGGACAAACTTCAAACTTCGCAGCAGCAGTTAACTTCTACGGAGATTTGATTTACCCTAAATATTTGATTAGCCGAGTAAAGCCAGAATCTCCAATTAATTATGTGCCTTTCATCCAAGCTCCTTACCTAGCATTCTACGGAGCGCCGGAAGAAGACATTTCACTTCAGGACGTGCGTGCATTGGAAAATGAGCTTCGCTCACGTAACAAAATTTACCAGTTAAAGAGCTACCCTCGCGTCCCCAACGGCTTTTTCAATGACAATCGCCCAACTGTTTATAATGAGGCTGCTGCTAAAGAAGCTTTCGAAATTACAACCACCTTCTTGAGTCGTAATCTGAAAAGCGTCAGCGCAGTATTGCCAAAAGTCAGGGTAACATCTGGATCCCGTATTTAGGATAACGTAAAGGCTCAATCTTTGGTAAAGGCACACCAGCATAAAGGTGTGCTTTTTAATTTTTATATACTCCCGGAAAAATAAAATAAAAAGGGAAGAAAAGGCATAACCTCTCTTCCCTGAAAATTCTATAACACCGGTGTAAAGCGGAGAAATTACCGCTTGGTGTACTGAGGTGCTTTGCGGGCGCGTTTGAGACCCGGCTTCTTGCGCTCCTTCATACGAGGGTCGCGAGTCAGGTAACCGCTCTTCTTGAGGGTTGGGCGCAGCGTATCATCAGCCTGTAGCAAAGCGCGGGCGATGCCGTGCCGTACCGCTCCGGCTTGACCACTTACACCACCACCGACAACCTTGACCGAAACATTATAGCGACCTAAGTTGTTGGTAGCCCGCAAGGGCTGGGTAATAACAATCTCAAAAAGTTGCCTAGCACCGAAATGCTCCACAATAGTTTTATTATTTACCGTAATCTGACCGGTGCCGGGATAAAGACGCACACGCGCCACGGCAGTTTTGCGTCGCCCGGTTCCGTAGAAATAGTTCTTATTCAGCGTAGCCATCTTTCTCCTTAACCAAAGCTACGAGCAAAAGCTCGATTAGCTTTCCTTCAGATATTTAAACTCATATTCTTTAGGCTGCTGTGCAGAGTGCGGATGTTCTGACCCAGCATAAATCTTCAACTTCTTAATCATAGCCCGCCCAAGCTTACTATGGGGTATCATCCCCTTTATCGCATCAAACAGCGGCCAAGTTGGGTGCCTATTCATACGGTCACTGAGATTTTCCTGCCGAAAACCACCAGGCCACATGGTATGATGATAATAAATTTTATCATTCAGTTTATTACCTGAAACCACAATTTCTGCGGCATTTATTACCACTACAAAGTCACCAGTATCCATATGGGGAGAGTACATAGCTTTATGCTTGCCACGTAACAAGGCAGAAACCTCGGTGGCGACTCTACCCAGGGTTTGCCCTTTGGCATCAATTATATGCCATTCGCGCTTGATATCAGCTGCTTTGGGCGAGTATGTCTTAGCCATTCCTGAATAACTCCTGATTTTAAAACCTCGGTTAATATTTTACCGATACAAGATACAATCCGCACGGTGGGGCGGTAGGCCCTGCCCGACGGCGATCACATGCCGCAAAGATTTCTTCAAACTCGTGCAGGCTTATTTTTCCTGCACCGACTTCCAGCAATGTTCCAACAATATTCCGTACCATATGCGGCAGAAATGCGTTAGCGGCAACCCAGAACTCGATTAGGCTACCTTTCCCTCTACGCCACTCAAGCCGGCGTAACTCACGTATCGTACTCGGTTTACCTTCGCTCTCGATGTCTGGGACACCTATACCTGCTCCGGCAAAACTGGCAAAATCATGACTACCTACCAGAATTTTGCCCGCTTCCACCATACTGTTCACATCGAGCGGGGTCTTAACCCAGTGAACATACCTTCGGCTTATGGGAGAGCGGCTTCTCCGATTTAGTATTTCATAGCGGTATTCGCGCTCTGTGGCACTGAAACGGGCGTGGAATTCCTCGCCCACTTCTTCCACTATAACAACCGCCAAATCGGCGGACAGAAGAGCGTTTAAACCTCTCCAGAAAGTTTCGGTCGAGTGGTTACTATTCGTTTTAAAATTAGCAACCTGACCTTCCGCATGAACACCCGAATCAGTTCTTCCTGCCAATTGTACCCGGCAATACACCCCAGATGATAATCCGGTTAATTCTGCAATTGCCCTTTCAAGCTCACCCTGTACAGTACGCCCGTTAGCTTGTAACTGGCTACCTGCAAAGTTTGTACCGTCATATTCCAAAACAAGCTTGATATTACGCACAAACCCGCCCTACCGAACAGTTATTGATTAAGCTGGTACGAACTCTATAATCACCATCTCCGCATTATCACCCAAGCGAGTACCCAATTTAATAATACGGGTATAACCACCTTTGCGATCGGTATAGCGCGGACCGATAACTGTAAAGAGCTTATTTACCGCCGCAGAATTGGACAATTTACTGGTTACAATACGGCGACTGGGGATATTATCCTCAACGGAGATTCTAACCAGATGTTCAATCATAGGCTGGATTTCTTTAGCTTTAGCCTCAGTAGTCCGAATGCGTTCGTGAGCAATAACTGATATCAGCAAATTGCGGAACATTGAGAGGCGCTGCCCTGTAGGTCGGTCAAATTTGCGACCGGCTACTCCGTGTCTCATGATCTAAATCCTCGCGATTATATCTTTTCTAACTATTCGTCGTCCAACCCACTGTTGCCGCCGTAGAAACCATCGTCACCGTCACCGGATGTAAGCGAGCCATCCTCATCGGAGTCCTCATACAAGCCTGTGCCAGCAAAAGGCCCAATTGGAGTGGCAGTGCTCATAAAGCCATGCCTAATCAATTGTTCTCGCAACTCATCGTAAGATTTCCGCCCGAAATTGCGAACACTCAATAGGTCTTTTTCATCCATTGCCAGAATTTGACCAACTTTAGTAATATTGCTGCGCTTTAAGCAGTTATAAGTACGCACTGACAAATTCAGGTCTTCGATCGGCGTTTCATAAAGTTTAGGTTCGATAGTTCCAACGCCCGGCAACTGTTCCCGTTCCGGTTCAGTGGTGCGGTTAAAGTTGGCTATAATTTCACTATGCTGCCTCAGAATAGTAGCAGCTTGGCTAAGAGCTTCGCCCGGTTCAATCGAACCATCGGTCCAGACCTCCAGCAACAATCGGTCATAATCAGTCATCTGACCAACGCGGGTATGTTCAACCACATAATTTACGCGCGGTATAGGCGTGAAAATTGCATCCACCGGGATTACACCGATAGGCATATTGTCACGGTTTTCCGCAGGTATATAACCCACGCCTCTCTCAACCGTCAATTCCATATCCAAACGGGCATCAGCGCTATCTAGCGTAGCAATCGGTTGATCACTATTAATGATTTCAACCAACTGACCCGGCGCTTCAATATCGCCAGCACAAGCTACCCGTTCGCCCCGCAAGGACAGATTCATGCGTACCGGACGTTCACTATAGCTGCGCAAACGGATTCGCTTGGCATTCAAGATAATCTCTGTCACATCTTCCTTTATATTAGGAAGGGATGTAAACTCGTGAGACACACCATCTATCTTGATTGAAGTAATCGCCGCGCCAGGAATAGATGATAGCAGGATGCGACGCAAGGCGTTACCCAAGGTTGTACCGTATCCGGGCTCCAGCGGTTCAATTTTAAACCTGCCGTAATTCTCCGCAGTAGCCACATTCTCGACCTTCAACGCTACATCGAACAAGGTCTCCAGCCTCCTCTTCCTTAGTTGGGGAACCGGGTTAAATAATATCCAATCCGGTTGCCGACAATTGACTACTAGCGGCTATAATATTCGACTATAAGGTTAGTCTCAAGTAGCGAATCAATTTCGGCATGCTCAGGCAACCGCACTACTCGACCAGTTAAACCCTTAGCGTCAAGAGTAAGCCAAGACGGAGCATCATGCTTTCCAATGCTATCCGCCACAACCTTGAAATAGGTCTTTTCCTTGCTTCTTTCGACAAGGGTAACCGTATCACCGATTTTGGCTATATAGGAAGGTATGTCAGTTTTGTGTCCGTTTATAGCAAAATGACCGTGTCTGACCAACTGTCGCGCCTGCTTACGGGAATCGGCAAACCCCATCCGGTAAATCAGGTTATCCATTCGCAATTCCAAAATCTGGAGCAACCGCTCACCGGTAGCACCGGTTTGTCGCCGCGCTTCATCATAATGTTTGCGAAATTGCTTTTCCAGCACTCCGTAAATGCGACGTGCTTTTTGTTTCTCACGCAACTGCGTACCATAATCGCTGAGTTTGCGCTGGCGTTTTGCGCCGTGTACACCGGGTGTTTCCTGTCGGCTCTCAAAGGCGCATTTGGAAGTCATGCAACGTTCCCCTTTGAGCATTAACTTTACACCTTCGCGCCGACAGAGCCTGCAGACCGGACCAGTATATCTAGCCATTATTCCTCACTAATTTATATTCGTTAGACGCTTCAGATCAATCTTTTATACACGCCGGCGCTTGGGCGGACGACAACCGTTGTGTGGGATCGGGGTAACATCAGTAATAGATACCACCGAAATACCACTCGCCTGCAAGGAGCGGATTGCGGCTTCACGCCCGGAGCCCGGACCTTTCACAAATACCTCTACCTGACGCAAGCCATGATCCATTGCCCGGCGTGCAGCACCTTCCGCGGCTACCTGTGCAGCATAAGGGGTGCTTTTCCGAGAACCCTTAAAATCGCTTGCGCCTGCACTACCCCAAGCTAATACATTACCCTTGGGATCGGTCAAAGTAACAATTGTATTGTTAAAAGTAGATTGAATATGCGCCTGCCCCTTCGGAATATTCTTCCGCTCCCGACGTTTTACTTTGGCAACGCGCTTTTTACCGCCACTTTTCTCAGCCATCCTTGCTCCTTTAGCTCAGCCTACCAGTGGGAAAGCCCACCTGGCAATTAAAACTAGATTACTTCGTTGCTTTCTTTTTACCGGCAACGGTACGGCGAGGCCCACCACGGCGAGTACGTGCGTTAGTACGGGTACGCTGCCCGCGAACCGGTAACCCGGCGCGGTGGCGTTTGCCACGATAGCAACCAATCTCTACCAGGCGTTTAATATTCAGGTTTACTTCTCGACGCAAGTCACCTTCTACGCGGTACTCACGATCGATTATTTCACGCAACCGATGAACTTCATCATCAGTAAGTGTATGAACCCTGGTATCGGGGCTTATATTAGCCGTTTCAAGAATTTTCTGACTCGTTTTTAGCCCTATACCGAAAATATAGGTGAGACCTATTTCAACTCTTTTATCGCGGGGTAAATCAACCCCGGCAATTCTCGCCATGCGGTCTATCCTCCAAAAATCTTACTAGCCTTGACGCTGTTTATGTTTAGGAGTAGAACAAATTACCATTACCACTCCCTTACGCCGGATTATTTTGCATTTTTCGCAGCGCGGCTTCACCGATGCACGTACCTTCATCGCTAAATCCCCTCAATTTACACGATTATAACACTCTAAATTTAAAGTGCTTTATATCGTTTTAGTTTTTCCCTGTTTATACAGACAATTGCAAATTGTACCACAACCTATGTAGATTTGGCAAACTTCCAAAAGGCATTTCAATATTATTATCATAGCTGGGTTGCCATTTACCCTGCTATTTTTTTACTTGCGACGATAAGTGATTTGCTTTCTTATAAGTCATAAGGCGATAGCTTTACCAGAACGCGATCACCGGGCAAGATACGGATGAAGTTTAATCAGATTTTTCCGTTCACCCTACCAGCACTTTGTGACCTTCTTCCCGTTCTACTTGGAACATAGCGTTGGGTAAAAGGCTTCAATCACTTTTCCTGCTACCTCGATTAAATTTGCTCGCCTGTTTTATGTATTTCTACTTTTACAGGTAAGAATAGCGGTCCCATCTACTCACTTTGCAGAGAAACCGCCAACTAGAAAATGTCCTTATTTAACAGATGCCTGCCGCTTGCAATGAGTCATTACGCCAACAACGACTCAGTAACTCCCCCCGGCTGTTCCACTTTCTTAAGAGCACTTATCAGGTCTCGATTGACTTCTTCCACTTCGCGTTGCCCGTCTATTTCAATGAGCAAATCACGTTTTTGGTAATAATCTATCAATGGCAATGTCTGGTTAAAATAAACCTGCAAGCGTCGCTCGGCGGTTGCGCGAGTATCATCTTCTCTCTGGTACAAATCGCCACCGCAACTGTCGCATACCCCTTTTACGCGAGGTGCGCTGTACACTTCGTGATAAGGAGTTTGACATGACCTGCAAATCCAGCGACCACTAAGGCGGCTTAACAGTTCTTCGTTTTCCACCCTTATGTATAATACTGCGGTTACGCCCTGTCTAAATCCATTTTGCAATGCCACATTTAACGCATCGGCTTGCGGAATTGTACGCGGAAACCCATCCAACATTGCTCCATGAGTACAACTAGGCGTTGACAGGTGCTCTACTATCATATTGATAACAGTTTCATCCGGCACCAACTCGCCACGATCCATAAAACCTTTGGCTTGCAAGCCTAAATCTGTACCACGTTTGATGTTATCTCTTAACAAATCGCCACTGGATACATGAGCTATATCCAATCGTTCCGATAACAATTTGGCTTGAGTGCCTTTTCCTGCCCCAGGTGCTCCAAGTAAAATTATATACATCGCGGCTCCTTCCCTAAACTTCCATCTTCGCAAGTTGCCTAACCCAAATATGCGCACTTTGTGAAATGCTACACTATTATAACATAGGCTTAAGAAGGACAACAACTGAAAAGTAGAGCAGAACGTATCAATTTTGTATATGGTTTGTATAGCCCTACTTTATCAGGTTTATATCAGAGCTACCCTTTTTTAACGGAGTATGCCCTGATATTCGCGCATGGTCAACTGGGCTTCAAGCTGTTTCATGGTATCCACAGCTACACCAACCACAATCAAAAGCGATGTACTGCTCAAAAATGTATTGACTTGAGACTGGACTATAGCACCCAGCAAGAAGGGTAACACCGCAATCGTGCCTAGAAACAAAGCTCCCAGCAAGGTTATACGGTTCAAAACCTTCATTAAAAAGTCATTGGTTGGTTTGCCCGGTCGGTATCCCGGTATAAAGCCACCTCTATCCCGGAGACTTTCCGTAATATTTTGTTGATTAAAGAGTACGAGTGTATAGAAATAAGTAAAACCTACCACCATTCCAAAATACACTACTTGATACAAAATACTGCTAGGACCAAAATTCACAACTACCCAGTTTGCAGCTTGGCTTATCACATCATCGGGCTGGTTGGGGCGAACAAAGAATCCTGCCACCGTAGTTGGAAATATGATAATACTGCTGGCAAATATTAGCGGAATCATACCAGCTGAGTTAACTTTTAAGGGTATATATGTGCTTTGACCACCATAAACCCGGTTGCCCTGCGTTTGACGCGGGAACTTGACCGGGATTTTGCGTTGCCCTTCTTGCACCAACACAATTCCTACAATCGAGAGTAAGGCAACAACTGCGATAATCAAGATTGAGATGATGTTTTGAGCAACCCCCGTTTGGCTAGTACGCACCAAGGTTGAAGGCAGGTTCGAGACGATACCTCCAAATATAAGCACTGAGACACCCTGACCAATACCAAATTCGGTTATTAACTCACCCATCCAGACCAATATCATCGTTCCGGCTGTCATAGAAACAACTACGGTAACGGTTAGCCCGAAGTCAGCACTTGCGCCGAATAATGAGAGCTTTTGAGCATCAGTTCCGGTAATTACATTCTGGCTCTTAAGTAATACTATTTGACCGTAAGCGGTAACTGCCGCAATCGGTACAGTTATGATATGTTGCCAGCGATTAATTACAGCGCGACCTCGCTCACCCTCTTTTGAAAGGTTTTCCAGTGCCGGTATAATCGGCTGTAACAACTGCATAATAATTGTAGCAGTAATATAGGGATATACCCCAGTTGCCACAATCGAGAAGTTACTGAGACTTCCTCCCGAAAATATATTCAAAAAGCCCAGCACACTACCGATACCTTGGCTACTACCAGCAGGCGCATCAACGCCACTTATCAGGTTGGTAAGCCTAGATTTAATCTCACTTGAAATACCGGGCAACGGAACGTGGGCGATAACTCTAAAGATTACCAGAATACCCAGCGTAAAAAATATGCGTCGCCGCAGGTCAGGTATTCCAAATGCTTTGATAACAGCTTTTAGCATTGTTGGTGATTTTCCTCCGCAGGATTTAGGTTTAGCATCAGGTTGCAGGGTTTAGTCTGCTATAGGCAACTTTGCTATTATACAAGATTTTGTCCAATAGCGATTTTATATCCTTTAACCTGACGCTTTATAACCTAATCGGCGTCTTCCTCACCGCTCTCAGCGGGAGTCAATTCCTCATAGTTGCCACCGGCAGCCGTTATCTTCTGCTTTGCGCTTTCGCTTAGGCGATGAACTCTTACCGTCAGAGCTTTGCTAATCTCGCCCCTACCCAACACCTTTACCGGTTTGTTGGTACGTATAAAGCGACGTGCTATCAAAGTCTCAACTGTAACCTCGCCACCTTCCCAATCTTCCAATTGCGAAAGGTTTACCACTTCATATTCAACCCGATTTGGATTGTTGAATCCGGTACCACGTTTGTAACCGGTACGCTTAAAGGTGTTAACCTTTGAAGGTGCGCCTTCAAACCAGACCGGTACTTTGTGATGTCCAGTACGAGCTTTTTGACCTTTCTGACCGAAGCCGCTGGTCTTTACCAAACCCGAACCGTGACCACGACCTACGCGCTTGGGAGCCGAGGTGCTACCAGGAGCCGGTTTTAAGTCATGCTGTTGCATTAATTTATACTCCTTAACCTACTCTTCGACCTTCACCCAATGGCGCACGTACTTAATCATACCTCGCACCGCCGGGTTATCCGGCAGCGTGTTGGACTGGCGCAAGTGGTGTAAACCCAACGAAGCAATAGTTTGCTTGTGGTCAGCGCGCGAACGAATAGTGCTTCTTACCAATGTAAAGGTAACAGTCTTACCCGTAGTTTCCGCTTGATTGTTCACTTTATTATCAGCCATCGCTTACCTATTTCTTACAACTTATCTCAAGTGTAATTTCCGATTTATAAGGGGCAACATTCAAAATGTTTACCCCTCAAAACGGATTTCCTGTTAATTAGCGGAAGACTCGCCGCCACTCGCTTCAGTTTTTGGAGCTTCAGACTCAGGTCTCACTCCATTATCACTTCTGGGAGTGCCTCTACCAGCAGGGCGGTTTCCCCCACCCCTGCGGTCATCACGACGCTGACCGCCAGCGCCACCGGGTTTGCCACGACC
>Ga0194047_10000289_pt1 | contig 34152 bp, 22 predicted proteins | sample JunL225m_MetaG_2_FD_160070 | JGI IMG/M metagenome (GOLD analysis project Ga0194047, IMG submission 160070) | Anoxic zone freshwater microbial communities from boreal shield lake in IISD Experimental Lakes Area, Ontario, Canada - Jun2016-L221-5m | ecosystem: Environmental > Aquatic > Freshwater... | reverse complement strand
TTTGCTGCCAAATTATTTCTTTGTGTTTCTGTTGGAGGAACATGAACAAGATCTTCTCTGCCGATATATTCAAATCCCAACATGCGGAAAATATAATCTACGATTGATGTAGAATTTTTAATATTATCATGTCCAACTACAATACCTGCAGGCTCAAAACGTGTGAAAGTAAATTTCTCCACAAACTCTTCTAAAGGAACTCCATATTGTAATCCAAGAGAAACTGCGATAGAAAAACAATTCATCAATGAGCGAAGTGTTGCACCTTCTTTGTGAAGATCAACAAAAATTTCTCCCAATGTTCCATCTTCATATTCACCAGTACGAACAAAAATTGTTTGTCCGCCAATCACTGCTTTTTGTGTGAAACCGCTTCGTTTTCCAGGTAACGTTTTACGAGCAACAACTCCTGCAAGTCGGCTTTTAAATGACGTATCAGAGCTTTTATTTAAAATTGCCTGAGCAGCTTCGATTACTTGCTCTGCGGTAAGTTCGTTTACCGGTTTGTGAGCATCTTCTCCTAAAACTTGTTCAACAGCATCTTGTAATTCTTCCTCATCAACCACATCTGATTTATTGCTTAATGGCTGAGATAATTTACAACCATCGCGATATAATGCATTTGCTTTTAATCCTAAACTCCAGCTTAAATGATAACAATCTTTAATATCATCAACATTTGCTTCGTTAGGTAAATTAATTGTTTTTGAAATTGCTCCAGATAAAAAAGGTTGAGCAGCTGCCATCATTCTAATATGACCCTGAGCAGCAATATAACGTTCACCTTTTGATCCGCATCTGTTTGCACAATCAAATACCGGAAGATGTTCATCTTTCAAAAATGGTGCACCTTCCACTGTCATTGTTCCGCAAATAAAATCATTGGCTTCTTCAATTTCAGTTTTGGTAAAACCTAGTTTACGTAATAAATTAAATTTAGCTCCATTATATTCCTCTGATGTAAAACCAAGGCGTTGTAAACAATCTTCTCCAAGCACCCATTGGTTAAAAGCAAATCCGATTTCAAAAGCACCGGCTACACCTTTATCTAATTTTTCAATTTCTTCAGCAGTAAATCCGCGGAATGCAAGCGATTCATAATTGATATGCGGAGCACCTTTTAAGGTTGCCGAACCTGTTGCATGTTGAATAATTGCATCAACTTCTGAAGGAGTATATCCAAGATTTTTTAATGCAAGTGGAACTGATTGATTGATGATTTTAAAATATCCACCACCCGAAAGTTTTTTGAATTTTACCAAAGCAAAATCAGGTTCAATTCCGGTAGTATCGCAATCCATTACCAAACCAATAGTTCCGGTTGGTGCAATAACTGTTGCTTGTGCATTGCGGTAACCAAATTTTTCTCCCATTTGCACTGCTTTGTCCCATGAATCGCAAGCAGCTTTTAATAAATATTCTGGGCAATATTTAGGATCAATGCCTATTGGTTTAACAGTTAATCCTTCATAAGTTTCGGGTGCTGCATTGTATGCTGCAAAGCGATGGTTATGCATTACACGAAGCATGTGTTTTTTGTTCTCTTCGTATTTTGCAAATGGTCCAAGATACTGAGCCATTTCAGCAGAAGTTTGATAAGCAACACCATTTAAGATTGCTGTTAATGCACCACAAAGAGCATATGCTTTAGGTGAATCATAAGGAATTCCTGCAACCATTAATACTGTTCCAAGATTTGCATAACCTAATCCAAGTGTGCGATATTCGTATGATAGTTGTGCAACTTCTTTTGAAGGAAATTGTGCCATCAACACAGAAATTTCAAGCACCATTGTCCATAAACGTGCAGCATGTTCGTATGCTTTAACATCTAACTCTAAAGTTTCGGTGTTAAAAAATTTCATTAAATTTAATGAAGCAAGGTTACATGCAGTATTGTCCAAAAACATGTATTCGCTACAAGGATTTGATGCATTTATTTGTCCGCCTTCAGGGCAAGTATGCCATTCATTAATTGTCGTATCGTATTGAACACCCGGATCAGCACAAGCCCAAGCAGCGTCAGCAATCATGTCCCACATTTCTTTTGAAGGAATTGATTTCATCACTTTACCATTGCTTCTACCAACAAGGTCCCAATCTTTTCCTTCTTCCAAAGCTTTGAAAAAAGCATTCGGAATACGAACAGAGTTATTTGAATTTTGACCTGAAACTGTTGCGTATGCTTCGCCTTCATAATCGCTAGGATATCCTGCAGCAATTAATGCAGCAACTTTTTTCTCTTCATTTTTTTTCCAGTTGATGAACTCAACAATTTCGGGATGATCTAAATCAAGGCAAACCATTTTAGCAGCACGTCTTGTTGTACCACCAGATTTTATTGCACCTGCAGCGCGATCACCAATTTTAAGGAAACTCATCAAACCTGAAGATGTACCACCACCAGAAAGTTTTTCGCTGGCTCCGCGTATTTTCGAAAAGTTTGTTCCAACACCCGAACCATATTTAAAAATTCGTGCTTCACGAACCCATAGATCCATAATTCCACCTTCGTTTACCAAATCATCATCAACTGATAAAATGAAACACGCATGTGGCTGAGGACGTTCGTATGCTGAAGTAGATTTTTCTAATTTTCCTGTTTTAGGATTTACAAAATAATGTCCTTGAGGACCACCTGTAATTCCATATGAACTATGTAAACCTGTATTAAACCACTGAGGAGAATTTGGGGCAGCATACTGACCAATGATCATATAAACCATTTCTTCATAAAAGACTTGAGCATCGTCTCTTGAATCGAAATAATTATATTTTTCTCCCCATTGCATCCAACAATCTGCCATGCGATGTGCAACTTGTTTTACAGATGATTCACTTCCTTTTGTTCCATCCGGTTGTGGAACACTTGCTTTGCGAAAATATTTTTGTGCCAATACATCCGTTGCAACCTGACTCCAACTATTAGGAACTTCTACATTTAACATCTCGAACACTTTCGTTCCGTTCGGATTTTTAATTACAGAAGTTCTGTAATCATATTCGAACATGTCGAAAGGACTAAGACCTTCTTTTGTAAAAAAGCGATCGATACGAAGTCCCTTTGCGTCATTCTTTTTAGTTGGTTTGCTGCTCATGATTGCAAATAATTTTATTGTTGTGTTGACTGAATATTTTTATTGCCCTAAGATGTTTTGAAATCGTTAACTAATCCTTAAAAAAATCTTAGGGAGTTTTTATCCAAAAGTGCTCTCAATAATTTTTTAAATCAAATCACATTTTCCACATGTGTATCCTGTAAAAAATATTTTCCTTAGGTACTGCTGATCGTTTAGCTGTGAATAAGAAAATATTTGTATAAAAAGTTGTTTATTTGCCTAGGATTTACACAAAAGACAAAGGGTTTATAAATCAACTGCTTGTCCTTTTTTTACTACATTTTTGATTTGAAAAATAGAATTTTAAACTACCTACTTGAAAACAAAGGCAACGGCAAAAAGTTGCTTGCAGTTTTGATAGACCCTGATAGCGTTTCAGACGAGCAACAACTTGCCGATACTTGTAAAATGTGCAATGAGGGCAATGCTGATTTGATTTTAGTTGGCGGCAGCCTAATTACCAATGGTTTTTTTGAACAATGTGTGAGTTTGATAAAATCACATACAAAAATTCCTGTTTTATTATTTCCCGGAAGTGTGATGCAAATAAGTAAAGATGCTGATGCAATTTTATTTCTTTCATTAATTTCTGGTCGCAATGCCGATTTGTTAATAGGAAAACATGTTCTATCTGCACCAACTTTAAAACAAAGTAATCTAGAAATTTTGCCAACCGGTTATATGCTTATTGACGGTGGTAATATCACTTCAGTTTCATACATCAGTAATACAGTTCCAATTCCTGCCGACAAATCAGCCATTGCTGCAACAACTGCAATGGCAGGTGAAATGCTGGGTTTAAAAATTATTTATATGGATGCCGGAAGCGGTGCACAATTTCCTATACCTGCAAAACTTATTAATGCAGTGAGAAAAAATGTGAGCGCTCCAATTTTTGTTGGTGGAGGAATAAGAACCCCCGAAGCTGCGAAAGCCGCATGTGATGCAGGTGCTGATATTGTAGTTGTAGGAAATGCCATCGAAAAAGATCCAAGCCTGATTGCAAAATTAGTTGCTGCTATCAACTAATTTTATTTTTGAATAATTCATCCACAAACAGTATTAAAATGAGCCACAGATTTATTTTTAAGTTGTTCTAAAAATCTGTGCAATCTGTGGCAAAGTTTTTTTAATTAGCCAATTAGCTAATAAATTAAAAATGCTGTTTTATTTTTTACTTATCGCAAATAATCCTGCAAAAGTTAATGCTCCATTTAAAATGAGCATCTCAATTCCTATTTGATAATCGCCAAAAATTGTTGCTGTATTTGTTTGAAAAATATAACACAAAATTGGTGCAACAATACAAACCAAAGGTGCAAGTTTATCCTTGATTTCTCGCTTGGTTAAAATACCAAAAGCAAACAAGCCAAGTAGCGGTCCGTAAGTGTATCCTGCCACATCAAGTAAAATAGAAATGATGGATTTATTGTTCAATTCTTTGAAGAAAAAAACAAACAATAAAAAGATCACCGCAAAAGATAAATGAACTGTCATTCGGGTATTCGACTTTTGTTTTTCTGTTAACTTTTTATTGCGTTGAATTCCTAAAATATCTAAACAAAAAGAAGAAGTTAATGCGGTGATCGCACCATCTGCTGATGGAAATAATGCTGATATCAAACCAATGATAAAGATGATAGAAACCGCTCCCGGTAAATGTTTCAATGCAACAGTAGGAAACAGGTCATCACCTTTTACTGTTAATCCTTTGCTCGCTGCAAACAAATAAAGCAGTCCTCCTAAAAACAGAAAAAGTAAATTCACAAATACCATCACCGAACTATAAGTGATCATATTTTTTTGTGAGTTGCCAAGAGTTTTTACACTGATATTTTTTTGCATCATTTCCTGATCTAAACCAGTCATTGCGATAGTAATAAATGCACCACCAATAATTTGTTTCAAGAAATATTTCTTATCGTTTATATTGGTATTAAATATTTGCGAATAGCCACTATCATCTAATTGTTTCATTGCTGATGATAATGTTAATCCAAGATCGTTCATGATATAAAATACACAAACAACCAGCGCCAGCAACATAAAAAATGTTTGCAAAGTATCTGTCCACACAATGGTTTTTACACCACCTTTAAACGTATAAAGTAATATCATCACTAAGATAATAATTGACGTGATGTGAAAAGGAATTCCCATCTCATCTAAAATAAAAAGTTGCAATACATTTATAACAAGATACAGTCTGAGAGTTGCACCAAGTGTGCGTGAAAGAATAAAAAACAATGCTCCGGTTTTGTAGGCATTTTTTCCAAAACGACCATCGAGATAATTATAAATTGACGTAAGGTTGAGTTTATAATATAGCGGAAGCAACACGTAAGCTACCACAAAATATCCTAAAAAATATCCGAGTACAACTTGAAAATAATTGAAATGAGAAAGTTCAACTGTGCCGGGAACTGAAATAAAAGTGACTCCCGAAAGTGAAGTGCCAATCATTCCGAAAGCTACTAAGGCCCAGTGACTACTCTTGTTTCCAATAAAAAAGGTTTCGTTGTTGCTGCCTCGTGAAGTATAAAACGCAACGCTTAACAATAACACAAAATACAGCAGTACAAAAACAAATAATATAAGTGGCGACATGCGAACAAAAATATATTGCATGATGGGTGAATGGAAAAATAGTTAACCACATAAAAATCTATTTGTAAAAAAAACAGCACAACCTAAGCTGTGCTGAAAATAAAAATTTGGTAAACTAAATTAGACTCCGCTTTTTTAATTTCCGATCAAAACTTTTTGGTAAGAGGTTTGGTTATTTACTACCATTTGTAAAAAATAAATTCCTGCTTTCACATCACTCACGTCAAATATTAACTCTTGCTTTCCTGATGATAAATTATTTTTATAAAAAGCACGAACACTTTTACCATCAACGCCTAATAGATTTATTTTCACTTCTGCGTTCTCATTTAAATCAAATGAAAGATTCAGGTTTGTAGTTGCAGGGTTTGGATAAACATTAAAAGATGAACAATTTTTTATGTTATCTATTCCGGTATTTGAAGGAGTGGTAAATGTTTGAATTGTTCCCCAGGTTGTATCGCCAATATTCCATGCACAAGCTCTGTATGTGATGTTTGTGTTTGGAGGTATACTTGAAATATGTAAGGAATCAGCTGTTGCTGAAGTGCAGTTTAAAGTTGACGGATTTGCATTTAAAAATATCCAAGGAGATGTTGCCGTTTTATATTGAAACGAAACTGTGTATGATCTTCCATTTGTATTAACAGTTCCATTTAACGTTGCACCCGTTGAAGTAATATTTGTTGAAGGCAATGTTGAAACTACAGGTGGAATTACAGCTCCGTTGTTTTCATGAACAGTGATTGACTGCTTTTGAGTGGCGAATTTTGTTATCGCAAATGCTCCATAAAATGTTACGTCTCCAGAGCCAACTGCCGGTGCTTTCCATTGGAATGTCCATACTGCAGGTGAAGTAGATTTATCAGATGAATGTGTAATATAATTTCCAAAAACAATTTTTGAAAGTGTTCCTGTTATCAAAGTTCCAAGAAAAGTTCCACTACTGTTTTGAGCCGAAACCATAAACCCTTTCCATCCACTACCAATAACTGTTACTGTTAAATTATATGTTGATCCTGGAGTATATCCTGCGGCAGGAATATCCGATACGAGTACATTACTCACAGTTGAAACTGAACCACTATGGCAACTACTTTGAGAACATGTTGCCCCACCTTCTGCCGGGCCACCGGTTGCAGGTGCAGCTGCACCAGTTGGCAATGATAAAATTTGAGTTGTGGTAAAAATAATGACTGACAAAAACATCAGCGTGGTTAGTATAATTTTTTTCATGTTAAATCAAATGTTAGCAGGCAAATATGTTCAAATATTTTAAGTTTATTGTTTTCTGAACATGATAATAGAAATATTTAATGTAATGTTAATGTCAGGCCTGAATAATATAAAGACGTTATGTAGGTAAAGATTTTTCTTACATTTGCCCTCCATGAATTATCCATCACAACTTATTGAAGAAGCTGTTAATGAGCTTTCAAAATTTCCTGGAATAGGAAAAAAATCGGCTGTGCGAATGGTGCTGTTCCTTTTAAAACAACAGGAAAATGAGGTGAGCAAGCTTGGTGAATCCATAATAAAACTTAGAACAAATATTAAGTATTGCAAACGTTGCGGAAATGTTTCGGATAACGAAATATGTAATATTTGTAATAGCCCAAAACGCAACCAACAACTTATTTGTGTTGTGGAAGATTTGCGTGATGTGATGGCAATTGAGAACACCAATCAATACAATGGAACTTACCATGTTTTAGGAGGATTAATTTCTCCGGTTAATGGAATCGGACCTGATACGTTGAATATTGATTCATTAATTAATCGTATAAAAACAGAACAAACAAAAGAAATTATCATGGCAATTAGCGCAACCATGGAAGGTGATACAACCGTATTTTATTTGTCAAAAAAACTAAAAAGCATGGATGTTGTTATCAGCAGTATCTCACGAGGAATAGCTATTGGCGGTGAATTAGAGTATGCCGATGAAATTACTTTAGGAAGATCTATTGCTTTGCGTGTTCCATACAATATTTAATTTCTTATATTCGTTAATAATACCTTAGCAAATCATCATACTAACCAACTGCAACGTGTTTTATATTACCCTGAAAATAAATTTTTAATGAAGCTGTCAATCGTCATAGTTAATTATAATGTAAAGTATTTTTTAGAGCAAGCGTTACATTCGGTACGTAAAGCTCTTCAGGGGATTGAAGCAGAAGTTTTTGTTGTAGATAATCACTCGGTTGACGGAAGTTGTGAGATGGTAAAAAGGAAATTTCCTGAAGTTATCCTAATTGAAAACAAAGAAAATACCGGTTTCTCAAAAGCAAATAATCAGGCCATTCATCTTTCAAAAGGTGAATATGTTTTATTGCTAAATCCTGATACGGTTGTTGAAGAAGATTGTTTTACAAAAACGATCGCATTCATGGATGCCACTCCTGATGCCGGTGCACTTGGTGTAAAGATGATTGACGGGAAAGGTCATTTTCTTCCCGAATCAAAACGAGGTTTACCAACTCCCAAAGTTGCATTTTATAAGATGTTTGGTTTCGCAACTATTTTCCCAAAGTCAAAACGTTTTGGAAAATATCATTTAGGGTATCTCGATAAAAACAAAACCCATTCGGTAGAAGTTTTGGCCGGAGCTTTTATGATGCTCAGAAAGTCAGTATTGGATAAAATTGGATTGCTTGATGAAGACTATTTTATGTATGGCGAAGATATTGACCTTTGCTATCGTATAAGCAAATCAGGATACAAAAATTATTATTTCCCCGATACAACAATTATTCATTACAAAGGCGAGAGCACAAAAAAAACGAGCATTAATTATGTGTTCATTTTTTATCGTGCCATGATCACTTTTGCTCAAAAGCATTATACCCAAAAGCATGCACAGGCTTTCAGCTTTTTAATAAACATTGCCATTTATATCCGTGCCGGAATTTCAATTATCATGAGGCTGATACAAAAACTGTATATGCCCGTAATGGATTTTGTTTTCATGTATGGAGGAATGTTTTTAGTGAAGGAATATTGGGAACATAATGTAAAAGCAATTGAAGGTGATTATTTTCCGATAACATTTATGACCGTTAACAGTGTTGTATATTCTTTGCTGTGGGTTGTTGGATTATACCTTGCCGAAGCATACGAAAAACCACGTTCATTTTTGAGTATTTTAAACGGGATTCTTTTTGGCTCAATTTCTATTTCTGTATTCTATGCCTTTGCACCTGACGGATATCGATTTTCACGGGCTGTAATTGTTTTAGGTGCACTAAGTGCAATGTTCATTGCCTACTTCAACAGGTTAATTGTTTATGCTATACGACATAAAAAAATAAATCTTGCAATGGAGCTCGATACCAAAACAATTATTGTAGGAAATAAAAATGAAGTGCTTCGCGTGCAAGATCTTTTGATTAAATCGAAAGCATCATGCGAATATGCAGGATATGTAAGCATTGATGCAGGCGAAGAAACTGATGACCATTTTTTGGGGAACGTTAATCAGCTTGCCGAAATAGTAGATCTGTTTAAAGTGGAAGAAATTATTTTTTGTTCGAAAGATATTTCGGCACAACAAATCATTCAGTGGATGGGAAATATCCGCAAACCTTATATTCAATTTAAAATTGTTCCTGAAGAAAGTTTATTCATCATTGGAAGTAATTCAAAAAATGCTCCCGGTGATTTTTATACACTTGAAATAAACCTTTCTCTCAACACTCCTATTCAACTTAAAAAGAAACGGATATTTGATATTTTGGTAAGCATTTTATTGATACCGATAAGCCCGATTCTACTAATATTTGTAAACAAACGTTTCAATTATTTCAGCAATATTTTTAAAGTGTTATTTGGCGAAAAAACGTGGGTGGGTTATGCCGAATTTGAAAACAATAATTTGCCAAAAATAAAATCAGGTGTGCTCACTCCACTTGATTCAATAGGTAAGAAAAATATCAATAATGTTACCGCACAAAAACTCAATTTCCTTTATGCAAAAGATTACAGCATCGAAAAAGATCTGTTTATTTTAATAGGTGGAATTACAAGGTTGGGGAATTGAAAACAAACTGAATAGTCGATTTTAATTATTGAAAGGGCAAGTCTTACTTAAAGACTTTCTGCTTCTTATAATTTTTCAAAACGCATCACCGAAATTTTTTCTCCGTTAAATGCTTTCAAAAAATACAAGCCTTTCCTTAATGAGTTGATATCAACTTGAAAGGTATTTGAAGAAATATTACTGCTTAATAAAACTCGTCCTGTAATATCTGTAATAATAAATTCAAAGGGAATATCAGATATTACATTTAATAATGAAGTTGCAGGATTGGGATAAATATGAAGAAAATTATTATTGCTGCTTATTGATTTTATTCCGGTAAAATTAAAATCATATGGGTCAGAAAAATTCTTACAACCATTGCTGTCAACCACCACTGAATATTTTCCCTTTTTATTTGGCAAATAATATTTTTGATTAGCCCCTGCAATTAATAAATCATTGAAATACCAATTCCCTGCGTTTTGTGAAATAACTTTTAACGTATCATTAGCTCTAATAATTATTGGTTTTGATGGTCCCGGCTTTGATAAAACATTTATTGGATCTGAAAGTGAAAAGCATCCTAAATTATTCGTAACTTTTAAAGTATAGGTTCCATAAAGTTTTGTCCAAAGTGAAGAAGTTGTATCTGCATTAAATTTCTGAGTATTTAAATACCAATCATATTTTGCTGCATTTAAAGTTGCCGAACTTAGCAATACACTATCATTTAAACATAAATTATTTGAACCCGATAACGCAATTAATGCAACCGGAACATCTACTACTCGAATATACTGAGTCAAAGTATCTTTGCATCCCAAAACACTTGTTGTTTTAAGTGTAACAGGAAATATTCCCGGCAATGAATATTGTTTTTTATAAACAGAATCAACTGCTGAAGTTTGGTCACCAAAATTCCATAGCCTAGTGAAGGTGCCATTAAATTTTGTTGTATCAGTAAATACAAATTCATTATTGTTAACACACTGAATTGTATTATTGATGGTAAATTTTGCTGATGGTTTTTGTGCACCTTGCAAATTAAAATAAGCTGTGTCGCTGCAACTTGCATTTGAAACTATGAGAGAATATAGGCCTTGAATTTTTGCATAACAAAACGAGTCGGTATAAGCATTAATTTTTTGTCCGTTTAATTTCCAGATATCGATTCTCCCAGAGTTTGTTGGTGTATATAATTTGATACTATCTCCGTTGCATAAATAATTACTAGAGCAAATTATTTTTGCGGCAGAAGTAGTCTCCCAATGAAAAACAAATCCTGAATCTCCGGTTGTAAAAACTCCGGTACCGGTTGTCATTTTCAAAAACATTTTTCCACTTCTCGCCACTATTATTTTGCTTGATAATGGAAGATTTGCTCCTGTAATTTTTTTAATAAGTGGTGATGTTGATTTCCCACCATCACGTATTTGAATCGTATCTGTTGTGCGAAGTTTAAATCTATCAACGTAAAGAATAATTGAGTCGGTACATGTGGTAGGGTTAATCACAAACCCGGCATTACATTGCCCGATTAAACCAATCTGATAATTTTGATCTGGTCCTCCGATGTCATACAAATATCCGGCATTAAGATTACTCAACGAATCATTTCCATTACACATTGCATAACCTTGAACCACGTTTAAATATTTTTGTTTACAAATTGAATCTGCGCCAAGGTCGTTCCAAACTTTTAAGCATATATCAAAAACACCTGCATCCATTGCATAAAAATTGGGGTTTTGAGCGTTTACATTTGGCATGAACGTATTTGGATATTGATAAGGATTTGTTGCGCAACCATTACACAGTGGGCTAATGCTCCATTCCCATCCATTCACTCCATATAAACTTGAATCATAAAAAAAAACTTGCGAAGGAGAAATTATTTTTTGAGCTGATGTATAAAAATTTGCTTTCGGTATTCGGCTGAAATTAACAACGTGAATTGTTTTCTTAATACTATCTACACCAAAAAAGCCTTTCACAACCAGCAATATTTCGTATGCACCAGTTGCATTAAAAGTATGATTTATATTGGTGTTTGAATCAATAAAACAACCGTACTTATTGCAAAATCTATTTGCCGTAAGTGTCTTAATATCCCAATAGGAAGATGAATAGTTTATTGAAGTATTTGTGAAATTGTAAGGGACATTTATAAATAATGAATCACTACTTGCAAAAGAAGCTACAGGCGGGTTAGGTGAAATAAATTCGAAACGCATGTTGGGCCTTTTTGTTGAAATTGTGGTGGCTGTACTTGTACAATTATTTGCAGCATCTGCATACCTGTATGCCGAACTGTTAAATGTAACTGTAGAATAATACATCGTTGAATTATTTGTATAGGCTATATTATTAAAACACACTTCAACAATAATATTGGATATACCATCCCAATAAAACGGAGCTTTAAAAGGATGTGTATTCCATCCAGTATTATCTTTAAATGAAGAGGGTCCAAACACAGATGTAAAACCTGTTTGAAATGTTGTACTGCTTGCTATAGAAGGAAAAGCAGTTAAGGTGGAACTTCGAATTTTTATCTCAAAATTATTTAAAGTAGCGCCCGAAGAAGACAGCACATTAAAAGCAAGAGAGTTAATATATTTAGCACCTGTAATTCCTGCTGCAGTGATCTCGCTGGCCTTAATAATGAATTGATGACGAGCTCCGTAATACCAGTTTCCGTAAGGTGCGGGATAACCTGATGTTGAATTATAAGTTGTGCCGGTTCCAATAGTAATTGTTTGCGCATTTCCATAAATAGAAATTGCAAATGCAAACAAAAAAAATATTGTGGCTTTTATTCTCAATCGGTTATTGCTGTTATTTTTTCACAGCATCAAGCAAATATATTCGATAATTCAATTTTTTCAATTGTTAATTGCTTGAAAAGCAAATTACACCAATTTATTACACAGCTCTTCGATTTCGGTTTTTGCAGAATGATTCTTATAAATAATATTATATACCGCTTTGGCAATGGGCATTTCAATGTGAAGTTTTTGCTCATTTAGTTCATACATGCTTTTGGTAGCATAGTAACCTTCGGCAATCATATTCATTTCTAGTTGCGCATTTTTTATCGAATATCCTTTGCCAATCATATTTCCAAAAGTACGGTTGCGGCTATGTTGCGAATAAGATGTTACCAATAGATCTCCAAGATATGCCGAGTGATTTATTTCTCGAGGATGAGCGTGTATTTTATATAAAAAACTTTCCATTTCTCGAATGGCATTTGAAATCAACACAGCCTGAAAATTATCGCCATACCCAATTCCGTGGCAGATACCACTTGCCACTGCATAAATATTTTTTAATACCGCTCCGTATTCTGTACCTGTAATATCTGCTGATATAATTGTTCTGATATAACGACAAGCCAACAACGATGCAAAATATGTTGTGATACCTTTATTCAATCCCGCAATTGTGAGGTAAGAGAGTTTTTCGGAAGCAACTTCTTCTGCATGACAAGGGCCTGAAATAACCATCAAATTTTCATGAGGAACTTGAAATTCTGTTTGAAAAAAATCGGCAACAATTTGACGGCTGTGAGGAAGTAAACCTTTTATTGCCGAAACAATATATTTCCCTTTAAAATCTTCAATACTGATTTCGTTTAACGCTTCTTTTAAAAATGCTGAGGGCACTGCAAACACAAGGATCTCTGCTTTTGCAATCACGTCTTTAATATTGCTCGAAACATTTACGATATCAGAATTTATTTCAACGGAACTGATATATTTTGGGTTGTGTTTATATGTTTTAATGTAAGAAGCAGTTTCTTCAGAACGCACCCACCAATCTAAATTCTCAATGGTGGAATTTGGTTGTTGTTTGTGCTCTATAAGCATTTTTGTAATTGCTGTTCCCCAGCTTCCACCACCTATTACTGCAATATTTTTTGGATATGATTTCATGTCGTTATTTTTAATAAAAAATTTGTTTTCACATTTACAAATTTTTACATCTGCAGATAATTTCTATTTCTTCGCTTCAGGTTTGATATCAAATAATTCTTCTTTCGAAACTTTCTTCACTTTATCACCAACTTTCAATGTCTTTGAAATTGCGCTGTAAGGACCGATTACAATTTCATCATGTTCGTTTATACCTGACAGAATTTGAATAAATTTATCATCCTGAATTCCGGTTTTAACTTGCTTTATCGTGATCACATCATTTACGCAAACAAATACAACTTCGGCCTCATCATCCTTTTTAATTTCGCCAGTTTTTGACTGTGCTTTTTTGGTGCTTTTAACATTAGTAGAATCGAGTTCTGATTTACTTCGAATAGTTACAGCCTCGATAGGAACAGCAATTACATCTCTTACAATTTCTGTTTGCACTTCAACAGATGCCGACATTCCGGGACGAAACACATCATGTTTTTTGCCGCCTTTTTCCAAGAGGTCAGCATACGAACTTCTAAGTATTCTTATCTTCACCACAAAATTTGTAACCTGATCAGATGTTGTTGCCGTAGTTGTTGTTGCCGAGTTTGCAACTTCAGTAACAAGGCCTTTAAATTTTCTATTTGTATAGGCGTCAACATCAATAACTACGGTATCGCCAAGACTAACTTTTACGATATCATTTTCGTTTACATCTACACTCACTTCCATATCGTTGAGATTTGCAATACGCATCATTTCAGTTCCTGCCATTTGAGAAGTTCCCACAACACGTTCTCCTTTTTCGACATTTAATTTTGAAACGATTCCATTAACCGGAGCAAAAATTTCTGTTCTGGATAAATTCTTTTTTGCTTCTCTTAAACTTGCCTCCAAACTTTTAACTGTGTATTCGGCACCCATCACACTTTGTTTGGCAGCTTCAACATCTGCTTTTGAAGATGAGTATACTGAACGTGAAGTTTCCATTTCGGCATCACTGATAAGTTTTTGCTCATACATTTTTTTGTTACGAGTATACTGAGCTTCTATTTCAATAAATTTTGCTTCCGATTGTAATTGGCGGGCTTTTGAATTGGCCAGATTTGCACGTGAGTTATTTAAAGTTGCTTCACTTCTATCCAATGCCGACTGATATAATTCGGGATCGATGCGTGCAAGTAATTTTCCTGCAAGTACCGAATCGCCTTCTTTTACGTACAATTCTTTTATTTCGCCAGAAACATCTGAACTTATTTTCACTTCAACTTCAGGTTGTATTTTTCCGTTTGCCGAAACCGATTCGATAATATTTTTCTTGTCGGCTTTTGCTACGCTTACTTTTATTGTTACCTCATTTCCTATCCATCCTGCACTTTTACCAATGATTACAAAAACAATCAGCAATACCACTCCTCCTGATAAATACCATATCCACTTATTTGATTTTTTTTCCATAATTTTTTTATTTGATGATTTGAAAATTACAAGCTTTTATAATTAATACAGCGGTTTTCCTAAATAAAAATCTAAGACTTTCCTTCTAAAAACCAACTCATATTTTGCTTGAACAAATGATGCCTGTGCTTTTAAAAATTCATTCTTTGTACTTAAATATTCCACTGTACTTATTGCACCCAAACCAAACTGACCTTCAGCTAAAGAAAAAGATTCTTTATTTGCATCGAAACTATTTTTGGTTGCATCATATTTTTTTTCCGAAGCTTTCAAATTTTGATGCGCCTGAACAATATTTTTATAAAGATCCAACTGAACTTGTTTTACATTTAAATGCGCTGTGAATTCATTGATCTTCGCTTTTTGAACACTTGTGTTTACTTGCCAGCCATTAAAAATTGGAACAGCCATGGTAAAGCCTAAACTCTTTCCCAGATTTCTATTTATCTGATCACTGAATGGAGTAACGCCAAATTCGGAATAAGTTGCTGTTGGTCGCACCACCGGATTTCCTAAAATATCAAAGCCAATCGGAATATTTGTTATTGTTTGTGCTCCAACTCCCTGCTGGCTTTGAGTTGAAAATAATGAACTAATGCTTGCTGTCATCGTAAGCCTAACGCTTCTTCCACCTAAAGAAACAAATTTTGAAATTTCGGCAACACGAGATCTAATTTCTGCAGCTTTTACATCGGGACTTTGTAAAATATACGTATCATAAATATCTTTTGGAGAACGAATTTCAGAAGTAATTTTCTCTGCACTAAGTTCAGGTTTAATAATTTTATTTGATGAATCGGGCTCGATATTTAATGTTTGCCAAAGCGTGAGATAAGATTGCTCTACAAGATTTTGATTATTGATTATGACCAATTCTTCGTTGGAGAGCTGAGCTTTCAATTGAAGTAATTTTACTTTATTAGCAGCACCAAAATCTACTAATTTTTGTTGTTTGTTAATTTGCTCTTTAGTTGATTGAACCTGAATATTACTGCTTTCTAAAATTTCATTGTTCATCAATACTTGCAAATAAGCATTGGCAACACTTAGCCTGATGTTGTTTTTAATCGCCTCTACATCCTGTTCATTTGCCTTATAATTATTTTGTTGTAACCTAATGGTATTGGTCTGCTGAAAGCCATTAAACAATACAGTACTAGATGAAAGCCCAAAATTATTGTTCCGAAAGGTCATATCAGTTTGGGCAGTGTTTGTTGCCGGATTAATTGCAAATCCATTTTGATAAAATTGTGTTGCCTGTCCGTTTATTGAAGGTAAAGCAGCTAATTTACTTTGCTTAAAATCGACTTCTACACTTTGTTTTGCGAGCTCTCGCTGCTGAACAGTAATATTATTTTTTATGGCCTGGTCAATACATTCTTGCAAAGTCCAATACTTTTGAGCTTGCAGAGATTGAGTAGCTAAAATAAAAATCGCAACTATAGATGCAAAATATTTAAAAGGAATACCGATTTTTGCTTTGATCATCGCAGCAAAAATAATGTTTAAATACACAATAACTCAACTTTTACAATTCTTTACTCCAAGCCTATTATGGAGAGTAAAAACAGTAGGTAAAACAGTGTATTTGACTTTTGATGATGGGCCTCATCCACAAATCACTCCATGGGTATTAAATCAATTAAAACTAAGTAATGCTCAGGCAACATTTTTTTGTGTGGGTGAAAATGTTACGAAATTTCCAGACACTTTCAATGAAATCTTGAATTCGGGAAACGAAGTTGGAAACCATACTTTCAATCATATTAATGGCTGGAAAACGAATAATGAAAACTATTTTAACAATATTTTAAAATGTAAAAATGTTGTTGATTCAAATTTATTCCGGCCACCTTACGGAAGGATAAAATTTTCTCAAATCAAAATGTTAAAACAACATTTTCAAATCATTATGTGGGATATTTTGAGCCGAGATTATGAAGCTAATTTAGATACGAAAAAAGCAATACAGAAAATAAAAAACAACCTACACAACGGCTCCATCATCGTCTTTCATGATAGTGCGAAGGCTGAAAAAAACTTAAAATTGATGTTGCCTGAAATATTGCAGCATATTCAAGAAAACGGATATGAAATGAAAAGTTTATGATAGAAATATTATTTAAAACAGGCGTAATCATTTTATCGGTTTACATCATTATTCAAGTACTCAATATTTTTAGTTTACTGTATTTTGAAAATGATCAACCCGAAAAAGAATTGAGCGATGATGAATTGCCAAATATTTCACTATTGATTGCTGCACGAAATGAAGAGGTAACAATTCTTCGTTGTCTTAAATCTGTTACCGAATTAAATTATCCTAAAAATAAAATTCAGGTATTAATTGGCAACGATGATTCGGAAGACAATACCCAAAAACTCATCGAGAAATTCATCAAAGATAAACCGCAATTTTTATTGCTGAATATTTCTGAAACATTGGGAAAGGCACGCGGTAAAGCCAATGTTTTGGCACAACTCGCGCATAAAGCAACAGGAGATTTTTATTTAATAACCGATGCCGATACGGCTGTTGGAAAAAATTGGGCCCGAGAAATTGTTTCTCATTTCACAGAAAATAAAATGGCAATCGTTTCAGGAATTACCCTTGTTGAAGACAAAGGATTATTTGGACGAATGCAGGAAATCGACTGGATGTATTTTATGGGTTTGCTAAGAAGTTCTGCAAATTTTGGTTTGAATTGTACTGCTGTTGGAAACAATATGGCAATTGATAAACGTGCTTATTGGGATGTTGGCGGCTACGAAAATTTAGATTTTTCGGTTACCGAAGATTATAAATTATACAAAGAAGTTCGCAAGCGCGGCTGGAAAACAAAAAATATTTTGAACAAAAATATTATTAATAAATCAGTTGCGATTGAAAACTTAAAACAACTCATGCACCAACGTAAACGCTGGCTAATTGGCGCTCGCGAGCTTCCTTTTTATTGGTGGGTATTATTTGCGTTGTTTGGAAGTTTTGCTCCTGCCATCATTGTGGTTTTTATTTTTGATATGAAACTTGCGCTCATTTTCTATCTGATAAAACTTGCACTGCAAACAACCAGCATATATATTTTACAGAACAAATTGAACGTACGCAAAAATTTTGACTACCTCATTTCTTACGAATTTTACAGCAATTTCATTTCACTTGCTACCATGATTTTCTTTTCACTTCCTATAAAGTTGCAATGGAAAAACAGAAAATATTCGGTTTAAAAATTGAGTACCTAAACTTAGTTCTTAAATATTTTTTCAGCATTCCTTAAACCTTCAATTGCCTCTTTGTTTTGTGGTGATAATTTTAAAACCCGTTTATAAGCGTCAATGGAAAGAGTTGGAAAGTTTGCCTGTAAATAAATTTTTGCTGCATAATTCCAGATGGCTGGGTTTAATGAATCTGCTTTGCATTTATTTTGAAGTATTACAAGGTTAGCGGCTATTTTAGAACCCTGTATTAGTTGTGGTGATATTGGCGATAACTCAAGCGCTCTACTAAGCGCATACGATGCTTTATCAAAATGAGCCAGCATAAATTCAGAGCCTCCCAAGTTTTCCCAAATCTCAGCATTTGTATGATCAATCAAACTTGCATCATTTAAAACCTGTGCAGCTTTTTCATATTCTTTGGCAACATAATATTCTTTTCCTTCTCTTAATAAAAGTTGGGCAAATTGTGCCACCAAAGGATTTTTGCCTGTATAATTTTCATTTGCCTTTATGCAATCATTTACCATTTCAATTTTATTCCCTTTATACAAATTACAAAGAGCCCGATTGATATAGGCATTCACAAAACGCGGATGTATTGTTATTGCTTTATTCAGAAATGGCATTGCGGTATCACAATAAGCATTCATCAATAACGAATCATTTAAAGAAAGTTTCGATTTGGATTTTATCAGATCATACCCAATATTAAAATACGAATTTCCCAAATTGCAATTTACAAGTGCGCTGTTAGGAACTGTTTTTACATCTTCTTTATAAAGTGTAAAATTGTTTTTCCAATCGGCATTGCGTGCTATGGTTTTATAGCCCATAAAAAATAATATCGTTACAATAAAAAATGTTGCCAGTAAATTCTTAAGGGAATTTTGGATTTGAATTTTTATAAATGCAAAATTAAAAATCCAAACAACGATGATACAAAATGCTAATGACGAATGATAAATTAATCGCTCGCCAATTGTGGCTCCAATACCAAAAAAGATATTATTGACCAACATAAAAAACAGCAAGAAAAACAAAAGCAAAAACCCAATAATATGTTTTTTACGAAGCAAATAAATGGTTCCAAAAATAATTGAAGTCCAAATTAATAGTGATAACCAAACTCTCCAATCTGCAAATGTTGAATACGAAAAATGTTGAAATGAATAATCACTGGAAAGGTTTTTTGGGAAAAATAATACCCTCAAATATTCATCAAGCAATCTAATTTTTGTGGCAACTTTTTCCTGGATCGTTGCAAATAAAAATGGGTCATTTAATATATCGGGTTTTGAATGCGAAATTTTGTGAGTTCCAGTAATATTAAATCGTATCACACCAAAAATAGCGGTAATAAAGGAAACAGCAAGAAACCATTTACTGAAGATCACTTCTTTTAATTTTCGCTTTTGTAAAATAATTACACCGGCAGCAACAATTATTGGAACTACAAAAGCATATTCTTTGGATAAAAATGCAAACACAAAACTGATCAAACCATAAAACAAATCTTTAGTTTTTGAATTTTTATCATACCTGAAAATAAAAATGAAAGTGAGCAAAATAAACAGCAACGAAAATATTTCATCACGACTTTTAAGGTTAGCTATTACTTCAGTATGAACCGGATGAAATACAAAAAGCAAAGTTGCTAAAAGTGCTAAAATACTATTTTGAGGAAAGATAAAAGTTGCCAAAAAATAAAATAATACCAACATGGATAAAGTAAAATAAATGATCTGAAATCCGTGTCGTAAACCTGCAATTTGAAGCGTTTCATTTTTTGCTTCTTCTTCCAGTCCGGAGATTTTTATTTCAGTATCATTAATCGTTTTATAATCGGTTGAAGTTTTCTTTAGTTTAATTAATTCTTGTTTTGCTTTTACAAGATCTTTTCCTGCGCTTCCTGCAAAAACTTCTTGTTCAATTGCAAATGAGATAAGTGATAACGGCCTGTATCTTCCGCCCTGCAATGGATTAGCGGCATTCATATAATCAAAATGCCCTTGGTACGAATCGTGAGTGAGTATTTTTCCTATTCCACTAAACCCCGACAGCACATAATTATTTTTACCGATGACCATTTCATCATCAAGTGCATATTCGTTTTTTAGCGTATTCATATTTAACAAAACACAGCAAAGAGCCACCATGGAAAATTGAATTTTCTGTTTTGATAAAATATGTGTGAGGTTTAAAAAATATGTAGAAATTTTTTGCTGCACTTTAAAAAATTAATAATTGGCTGTAATCTTTATGTCTGAAATATATTGTATTTATTCGACAGCAAATTATATTATTTTTTCAATCTTGATTTGAGGAAATTCTTAAAAAGTTTTTTTAATATCAATATCATTGCACTCAAATTACGACCATGATATTTACCGATACTCATACACATTTATACGCAGAAGAATTTAAAGACGACCGTGAAGCAAGCGTTAACAAAGCAATTGAAGCCGGTGTGAGCAGAATGTTTTTGCCAAATATTGATTGCAATTCTATCCAACCGATGCTTGACCTGGTTTGGCAATTTAGGGATAATTGTTTTCCGATGATGGGACTTCATCCGTGCTCTGTAGATGAAAATTTTGAGGTTCAATTATTTCAAATTCAAAAATGGTTTAAGAAAAGAAGTTTTTATGCAATTGGCGAAATTGGTTTGGATTATTATTGGTCGCTGGATTTTAAAGAGCAACAAATCATTGCATTTAAAAAACAATTGCAATGGGCAATCAATTTAAATTTACCGGTTGTATTGCATTCCCGAAATTCGATTGATGAAATGATTGCTATCATCCAACAAATGCAACATCCAAAATTGCGGGGAATTTTTCATTGCTTTTCGGGAAATGAGGAACAAGCAAAACAAATTGTTTCTTTGGGAATTTATTTGGGAATTGGCGGAGTGATCACTTATAAAAACTCAGGGTTGGATAAGGCAATCGAGAATATTCCATTAGAAAATTTAGTACTAGAAACTGATTCACCATACTTGCCTCCGGTTCCTTATCGTGGTAAGAGAAATGAAAGTGCCTATATTATCGAAATCGCAAAAAAATTATCCGAAATAAAAAAAGTTCCTCTCGAAAATGTTGCAGCGATAACAACAGAAAATTCTAAAATTATTTTTGGAATTTAATTAATAAACCATTCTCGGATCCGAGCCTATTCGGCCAATATGATTGATCTTAAATCCAAAATATAAGTTCAATCCATAAAGTGATGCGAACCCAAGAGTTGAACCAAGTTGGTCGCTTCCAATAAAAAAGAATTTATATCTCACCATCAATCCTAAATTAGGATATCGGTATTCGTTTAAAATAAATGGTAGTGCAATTTCCAGGTCAGACCTTTCATATCTTGGAGTAAAAGCAAGAGTATTCATTCGAGCTAATCGTGCTTCTGTGTTAATCACAACACGTTGAACGACACTGAAATTTGCATAAATCAAATCGTTAAAATTATAATCGTATTGGATACTTGCTGCTGATGGTGCCCACACAAAAAAATTATTATTCTTTGAAGAATTATTTGCTCCATTAAATTGATTATATATAAGTTGATCAGCCTGTGCAAGAGTTTTGGGGTTTAATCTGTTAATCTTATCCCAAGAAGTATCAACACCATTATAATTATAAGCTGAAGCACTATTGGAAAAAGTAATTCCTCCCAAATCAATTAATGAAAATCCGAATTTCCATTTATAATTTTTAGCTGTAGTATATTGTGAAGACGATCCTCCAGTAAGATTTGGACAACTATAATATGGACGTGATTTTGTGTGTTTCTTTTGTATCACCGTAAACCCGATGTCCATTGTAACACCATGTCCCAATGGATTTGAGAGTGAGACAGGTGCCTTTTCCGAATTTATTGAATGTCCATAACCTAAGTTGAGATTTGTAGGTGAAAAATTCCCACGATAAGGAACGGTATAATCAATACCATTACTCAATCCATAACCACCGGCAAATCCCACAAGTGCTTTTAACGAAACACCTCCGGCATAAATATATTTGGCGTTTTCTGATAGTTTCTTTGCATAACTTCCACCTATTTCAAACCATGCCATTGCAGCACCAGCTACCCCATTACCCACTTTGAAAGGTTGATTGTAAAGAGAGGGGGCGTTAAGGTTTTCGTATGCCAGTTGCACTAGCGTTTTAGGTAAATTAAACGCGCTAACACCTCCTCTTAATGCAGTAGTAATAGCAAATGCATCATCCCCATTTGTAAACATAAATGAAGGTCCTTTGATAGTTGAAGAAATATTAAGAAATGTTGTGTTTTGAATATTATCGGTGATAACCAAATCTGCTGCTTGCTGTTTTGTCTTATTCGACATATTTGAAGTTGCAAATGTTAATTCAGGTTTAAAAAACTGAGGGAAGGCAAACTGCGAGCTTGTATAAAAACTGTTATTCAGTAAACTTCCATCAACACTCATTAGATTTAGATCCCAAGTGCATTTTGAAAATATCATGCTGCTCGGATTTAAATCAATGTTTGAAACGCCAGCATAATTGCTACCTGCCAATCCCCATGTTTGTTGAGCGCTAGCAACATTAATCAAGGATAAACAAAAAATCGTTCTTATTAGTAACTTCATATAAACTATTAGGCGAAAGTAAATAGATCATTCCAATCGATACACTATAATTATCGTCAAACTTTTGTGAATTAGGACACATTATAGTGATGTTATGGCAATACTGGCAACACTTACTTTGCAGTTGGTAACATTTGCCAATGTTTGAGCGCATGCTTCAATTGTAGCTCCGGTTGTAATTACATCATCAACAAGCAACACATGCTTATTTTTAAATATCTCTTTATTTGAAAGCTCAAAAATTTGCTCAACATTTTCCCAACGCTCGTAACGGCTTTTCTTTGTTTGAGTTTCGTTGGCTTTGGTTTTATAAATAAAAGCACTCAAGTCTTCAAGTTTTAATTGAGAGGAAAGTCCTGATGCAAAAAAATCGCTTTGGTTATACCCGCGTTTTTTAAGTTTGCTTTTATGAAGTGGAATAGAAACCACACAATCAATATCACCAATATGTTTTTGTAGTTTCTCTCCATAGATATTTCCTAAGAAGATGCCCAACTCTTTATTTCCCTTATATTTTAACTCGTGTAGTAAGTGCTGAGTGATATTCCCTTTTTTAAAAAACAAAAAAGAAAATGCATTTTCAATTTGCACTCTTCCCCAAAATGTTTTTTCAAGAGGATTGTTTTTAAGCAAATGATAATTGGTAACAGGAAGATGATAATTACACGATGAACAAATGTATTCCTCGTTTTTTAAGAGTGTACGATTACACCCGATACATAGTTTTGGAAAAAAAATGCCGAGCAGATCGTGGAGCATACCTAATTTTTCAATAGCCTAACAAAACCATTTTGAGAGGATGAATTTATTTTTAAAAGATACACCCCGCTTGAGGTTAACATATCTTTCGAAATAGCATACTCATGCAAGCCGCTTTGTAATTCTTTATTTTCGATCACTGCAATTTTTTCGCCTAACATATTAAAGATCTCAATACTTACCGATTCAGTTTTATTTGTGGTAAATGATATCACAGAAGTTTGTTCAAAAGGGTTTGGATATACATTTATTTTTAAGCCATTGGCATTCAAATTATTTATTCCGGTTTTCCAAACATCAATTGAAAATTTTGCTGTATCTGTACATCCGTTAGAACTGAAAGCTACCATCGTAAAATCTACTATTCCTGAATCTTTTATGTTTCTCAGATCAAAAGAGTCTAACACTTTTTTACTGGAAGTAAAATTTCCAAACTGCCAAAGATAACTTGCTGCCCCCGTTGATGAATTTGAAAAATGAATAACATCTCCAAACCTTGCAAAACCTGCTTGCGCAAAAGGAGAGTTATTTACTGTTATCGTTTGGTTTACCGAATCGGCAACAGCACCTGTTGAATCCATTACGCTTAGCCAAACAGAATAAATTCCGGGACTGGTATATGTATGACTTTGATTAATATCTGTTGATGTTGTTCCGTCACCGAGATCCCATTTATAACTATTAGTGAACACAGAACTATTTGTGAATACAACCTTAAGAGGAACGCATCCTGAAGTTGTTGAAACATTGTAAGATGCACTTGCAACTGTTCCAAATTTAAAAGTGATTGAGCTATCCGGATTAATCATGATTCCGGTAATATAAATATTTGATGATTGATGAACTCCTCCAACTTTATATACCAAACTAGTATTTGGATTTGTATAAGGAGTAACATTATGATTGTTTGTTAACCCTGGAAACAAATCTCCATTATCTCCTCGATTCACACCTTTTTCAAGATCTCGTCTTGCATCTGCTTGAAGTATTCCAAGACCTTCGTTTGCGGTATCATTATTTGCATTATTTCCATTTGTAGAAAGTTTTCCGGCCATCAAAGTATTCACATGCCAGATAGCTAATCCTCGTCCCGGAATATATTTATCGAATCCTTTATTTTGTTTGTTCTCCAATAAAAAATATTCATTGCTGCGAGTTGTATTTATTCTGAATGCAAAGTTGCTGTCAGCAACAGCTTTTGCAATAGTATAAGTACCGGTGCTAGTTAACAATGTAGGTGTTAGCCATCCAAGAAGAATTTTTGAAAATGCATCGTGCATACAAGGAGTGCGTTCGTTGTTAAGCCATGGTCCACCTGCCATATTTGCAAAATCACCAACACCTTCCGGACCAACAACACCTGAACCATTATAGTTTGTAGCATATAGATCCGGAAGATCTAGGATATGTCCAAACTCATGGGTCATCACACCTATTCCAACCATTGCATTAGTGTAATATCTTCTTTCTGGAAACATCGCATAAGCATAGATTTTTTTGGTATGATTATAAGTTGGTGAGGAGCCCCATGAAGAGCGAAACGACCAAATATAATTTGATGAATTTGGTGCGTTACTTTCTTCCGCACCGATCCCTGCATGCATTACCATAATTGCATCTACGTATCCGTCATTATCTGAATCATATTGTGAAAAATCAACACCTGATGAATCAGCACAAAAAGCTGCACGTGAAAGCAATGAACTTGTTGCCGACTTGTATGATAAATAACTATTGGGTGCCATGAACCAGCCAAACACATCAACTGTAAGATTCAATCTTCCAAATGATGATTTCTGGTAATAATCTTTAAAACTGCCTATCCCGAAATAATTTGTTTGGTTAAAAAGCAATACAAAATCTGCTTTAGTAATAGTTGATCTTAGATCCGGAAATTCCATCAACACAACCAAAATTTTTCTGCTTCCGGTTGGAGGAAAAACATTTGCCGCAGCCTTATTAAAAACATTTTTTTCCTGAAGATTGTCGTGATATTGATTGAGCAAAGAAACTTGTTGTGCGCTATAACGTAAATGTTTTTGCATGTCGGTTTTGCCATTGATAATTGGCTTTTCATCACTTGCATTCAAACCACTTAACGTTAGGTTTCCGTCTAAACCTATTATTGCATATTCGAATTGATTATTGCTGTTTTTTAATACGGTATAACCTTCTGCTGTTTCAAGATAATTTACCGCTTCGTTTCCAAAAGCGTATAAGGTAATTTTACTTCCGTCAGACTGAGTTTGTGTGATAGGATAAGGTGACACCGAACAATTAGAGCGCTGTGCAACCGAAACTAAAGAAGTAAATACTGCGAATAAAATGATTAAAGATAAATGTTTCATTGATATGTTGGTATAGATAAATTGCTGCAATTTAACGATAAAGCCTATTTTTTTTAGTAAAAGATTTTTGACAGATATAAATCATGTTTTACCTAATGGTTGATTATTTCATTTTAGTAATAAAAAAAATCATTTTGTGGATTTCAAAATATCATATACCACATCTAAAATCCTGGTTCTAACATTCATCTCAACCAATTTTTTATTTTCGGCCGAAGGGTTTACACGATTAGAAAGAAATACATAAACTAAATTATTTTTTGGGTCGGCCCAAGTACAGGTTCCTGTAAATCCTGTATGTCCGAATGAAAGTGACGACATCGCTTTACTTGTTGGAGTTTGTTTTTTCAGATCAGTTTCCGGTTTATCGAAACCCAAACCTCTGCGACTTATTGTAGTATTTTTCTTTAACCCTTTTTTAGAGATTGGTATTTGTTTGTTTGTAAATTCTCTAACCGTTGCCTCTTTTAAAACCCTTTTACCTGCATAGGTTCCACCATTTAAAAGCATTTGCATAATAATGGCAATATCATTCGCATTTGAAAATATTCCTGCATGTCCGCTTACACCTCCAAGCATTGCAGCAGCAGGATCATGAACTGTTCCTTTCAATTGTTGTTGTCGGAAAATAGTATCCATTTCTGTTGGTACAATCCAATCTGGATTTACTTTTTCAAGCGGATTAAATTGCAGGCAAGAAAGGTTTAAAGGAATGTAAATATTTTTACGGAGGTAAGATTCAAAATCTGATTGGGTAATTTGCTCTACTACTTTTCTCAACATCATAAAACCCAAATCGGAGTAAGCATATTCTCCAGGATTTTTCAACTCACTATCCGCAATAGTTTTCCAAATTATCTCTTCATAATTTTTATTGATAAACAAATTTTGTGCAACAGGAATACTAAAATCTGAATCTTTTTCTAATGCATAAACAGCAGGATTTGGTTTTCCATTAATGAGTGTTGCTTTATAAAAAGGAATAAATGGAATAAGCCCGGCTTGGTGCAAAAGCACATCACGAACAATCATATTTTCTTTATTGGATTGTTTCAGCCAAGGCAAATAATCACTTAATTTATCATCCAGTTTTATTTTATGATCTTCATACAAATGCATGATTGCAAGTGTTGTTGCCAAAACTTTTGTGAGTGATGCAACATCATACAAATGATAATTTTTTACTGGTGTAACACCATCGTAATTATGAAACCCAAATGACTTATCGTAAATAACTTTTCCGTCTTTAGCCACGAGTACTTGGCAACCCGGTGTTGCGCCTTTCGTTATTGCATCAGCAACGATACTATCAATCATTGCAAAAGGGCCGCTATCGATATTTTTTTCTTCGGGCATGATATATTCAAAACGATCCAACGTTTCGGTAATCACACCACAACCCATCGGAAATTTTTCATCCACAGTAACAGGCATTGCACCAGAAGCTTTTGTTGCTCCAAATAAAATTTCGGCAGCAAGTTTATTGTTCATTTCCAAATCTTCATAACTTACTATTACATTTTTTAAGTTACTAAAATTTCGGAGGATATAAGGATTTCCATTGCACACAAAAATATTCTTTTTGTTGAGCGTTAATTTATTGATGAAATCAATTTCAAGCACTGTTAAGCCAAGTTTTTTACTGACGAATCTGCTCGTATTTTGCAACGACAGAACAAGCATATTGTATGATTGTAATTGAGACAATAAGGTATCAAACATTGTTGGTGTTTCACTTTTATCGATGCTGTAATAATCGGCTTTGATATAGTTGGCACACATTTCCTGAAATGCCGAAAACTGGCTGCTGCCAATAGATACAACTGCAATATTATATAACTCAGGATTTTGAAATGGGATCATTTTCTCTTCATTTTTTGCCACCACAATTCCTTGTTTCAATATTTTTTTTATCATCAGTTGGTTGGCACAACAATTTAAATCTTCGGTAAGATGATTAACTTCAACAGGCTTATAATGATTTAACCCCAACCAGTATTTTGTTTGCAATATTTTTTTACAACTCAACTCTATTTGTAACGTATCGATCAACCCTAGTGAAACATAATCTTTAATTTTTGAAACTGCCATCGGTACATCTTCCACAAACAATAAAACATCATTTCCGGCTGCAAGTGCTTTAGCCGCAACTTCACCCGGGCCATTAGCTTCTGCAACACCTTTCATGTTGAGGGCATCGGTAACAATCAAACCTTTAAACCCCATTTCATTTCGCAATAAATTTGTGAGGATTTGTTTTGATAATGAAGAAGGATTATTTGGAAGACTATCTAAAGCAGGAACATTTAGATGTGCCGACATGATGCTCATTACTCCTTTTTTTATCAACTCGTTAAAAGGAAATAATTCTAAAGAATCTAAACGTTTTCTGTTTCCGCGAACTAAGGGCAAACTAAAATGTGAATCTGTTTCCACATCACCATGACCGGGAAAATGTTTTGCGCAGGCTACCACATTCATATCCTGCAAACCTTTAACATAAGCCGCTCCTAACTTGGCAACCAAAAATTTATTTTCTCCAAAAGAGCGATCATTGATCACAGGATTGTTTGGATTATTATTGATATCTACATCGGGAGCAAAGTTCCAATGAATTCCCATCCTGCGACATTGAACTCCAATATTCAATCCCATTTGATAAGTAAGTTCTTCATTTCTACTTCCTCCTAAAACCATTTGCTTAGGAAAAATTGGTGTACTGTCTATTCGCATAGAAAGCCCCCATTCGCCATCAATTCCAATGATTAAAGGAATTGCAGAAATTGATTGGTAGTAATTGGTAAGTTGAGCTTGTTTTGTTGGAGTGCCTTTAAAAAATATTAGTCCGCCTACTTTTAACTCTTTGATATGTTTTTCAATATCCTTGATATGCGTTGAATCTTTTCCCGACCATGCAGCAATCATCATCAGCTGTGTGATGCGATCGTCAAAACTCATGGTAGCATAAACCGAATCGACCCAAGCATTAGGCCTGCCCCAATTAATGCGATCAACTTGCGCAAAAGATGCGTAGGATAAAATAATAAAAATTATGACTGCAGAATATTTTTTCAAAAAAGCGGATATTTTTCAGCAGCAAAAAAAGGGAATTAGCATCTGATATCTAAACAGGTTATTCATAGAAATATCAACAATTCGGGGGCTTACACATTTTCTTGTTATTTTCGCTTCGATGAGTGATATCATAAAACTACTTCCGGATCATGTTGCCAACCAAATTGCTGCAGGCGAAGTTATTCAACGCCCCGCTTCGGTGGTAAAAGAATTGCTCGAAAATTCCATCGATGCAGGAAGCACCGATATACAGTTAATAGTTCGTGATGGAGGTAAAACTTATATTCAGATTATTGATAACGGAAAAGGAATGAGCTTAACGGATGCTCGTATGTGTTGGGAACGTCATGCTACTTCAAAAATTGAAGCTGCCGAAGATATTTACACCATCAAAACAATGGGATTTAGAGGGGAAGCTTTGGCATCTATTGCTTCGGTTTCGCAGGTTGAATTGAAAACAAAAAAAGCTGAAGATACTTTAGGAACATTGATCTTGATTGAAGCCTCCGAAGTAAAAAAACAGGAAGCCATTTCATTTCAACAAGGCACTAGCATCACTGTAAAAAATCTGTTTTTTAATATTCCTGCTCGAAGAAATTTCCTTAAATCAAATCCTGTAGAATCTCGTCATATCATTGATGAATTTACACGAATTGCATTGGCAAATCCGCAAATTGCAATGAGTCTTTTTAATAATGAAGATGAAGTTTTTATTTTAAAATCGGGAAATCATCAACAAAGAATTTGTGATCTTTTTGGCGTAAAAACCGATGAACATATTTTACCTGTTGATGAACAAACAACCATCATCAATGTGCATGGGTTTATTGGCAAACCGGAGTTCTCTAAAAAGAGCAGAGGCGAACAATTTTTCTTTGTAAATAAAAGATTTATCAAAGATGCTTACCTCAATCATGCTGTTGTAAACTCTTACGAAAACCTTATCACCAAAGAGCAATATCCATTTTATGTTTTATACATTGACATTGATCCTTCGCAAATTGATGTGAATATTCATCCTACAAAAACAGAAATAAAATTTGAAGATGAACGTTCGAGCTATCAAATTATTCGAGCTGTTACAAAAAAATCATTGGGACAATATCATCATGTTCCAAATTTTGAACCTGCCAGTGAAGATACTTTTTTAAATCTTTCAAAAACTTCAAACCCTCCATCAGACGAACGAATTTCATCACCTAGATCGGGCTCTTCAAACTGGCAAAACACTTTTGTTAATTCGAGTGGAGTAGATAACAAACCTGCCACCAAAAACGATTGGCAGCAATTGTTTGATGTGATGAAACCGAAAGATACAGTTGGTACAATGAGTTCTTTCGAAAGAAAAAATGAAGAGAAAATTTCTTTGATTGAAACTATTCAGCAGTCAAAAAATATTTTTCAAATTCACCATACATTCATCGTTTCACAAATAAAAAATGGAATTATTTTAGTTGATCAGCAAAAAGCTCACGAACGTATTTTGTATGAAAAATATCTTGACGCTTTGGATAGAAAAACTATTTCGAGCCAGCAAAAATTATTTCCCAAAACAGTTACACTTAATTCTTCGGATGAAATTTTATTGAAAGATATTTTACCTGAAATACGTTTGCTTGGCTTTGATATCAACGAACTTGGCAAAAACACGTTTGTGGTAAATGGTGTTCCCGCAGAATTGAATCATCATGACGAACAAGGTTTGGTGGAATATATTTTAGAGAATTATAAGCAACAAACCTCTCAAACAGATAAGAAAGAAAAAATTTCACGAACTCTTTCCAAACGCGCATCAGTAAAAAGCGGAACAAAATTAAATGATGAAGAAATGAGTGTGTTGATGGATGAATTATTTGCCTGCAAAATCCCCGATTATTCTCCTGATGGAAATATTTGTATCATAAAATTAAACATGGAAGATCTGTTTGGGATGTTTGAGAAAAAATAATGAAACAAGTTTATGTTAACTACCTCGTCAATTGGTGACGATTCTCATTTGAGGAGGAGAGCAAATCAGAAATTCATCAAACTATTTAATACGTTCCAGTAGGTCTACATCATCTTTATGTACCACACAAATATCCATGTATATCGAACCGTTGCGGTTAAAATAATGATGCAAATCTTTCAATAAATTTTTGTTGGATAAAGAAACTGTTGTGAGATAAAATCCGAAATTATCAAACACAATTGCAGAAGTGTAATTCAACTCTTCCAAGAAATCAAAAATATCAATTCCTTTCTCATTTTGTTTTGCTAAATAGAATGGATCGTATTCAAAAAAGATAATAGGCTTTGCATTTGATAACAATTCTTTTGATGCACGAATGATAATATTATCAAAACCATCGGTATCAATTTTTAACAATTTTGCAGTAGCAAATTTTGGGTGTTTGGAAATAACTTCTTGCATGGTATGAACCATTATTCCATCGTTTGATTCTTCTAAAAAAGCAGTGCCTAAATTATTTTGAGGGTTTACTTTTACCGATTTTTCTCCAACAAAAGATGCTTCAATTTCAATGTCTTTGAATTGCTTGGCATTTTGTTCCAACAACTTTAAAAATTTAGGATTTCCTTCAATACATAATATTGGCACAACAGACTCGTGATGCATTACGGCAACCGAATCACCAATATTTGCACCAACATCTATTACTTTTAAATCAGCATATTTTTGATGAACGATTTTTGTAATTTTTCCAAGATTCACATTATAGGTTGGAAACATTTTCATGTTCAAAGGAAGGTCGTGTGAGAAAGGAATTTGCAAAGAATATTTATGGTATTTAAACTCCACATTTACATCGCCAAAAAGCAATAAAAATTTTCGGCATAAGATCAACAGTTTGTGTTTTATGCTTCTATGCTTTGTTGAAGCAAGGAGTAAATTATTAAAAATAATTTGTGCTAACATTTATAAATAATTTTTTAACGGTGCCTGTGTATTTGTGGTAACATCAACAACTAACATTTGGTCGCATTGATGAATCATTTCCATATCACTTTTAAAAGTTAAGTTTCCTGAAACATCTCTGTTTTGCCTGAAACGGCAAGCCACATAACCTTCCTCAGCGCTGAGTGTTTTTATGTTTTTTAATTTATCATTTCTCACGAAATAGGCATTGTTTCCATTGCTGTTACTTCCAACAAAAGAGTATCCTTTTTTCTCAGCCAAAAAACACATTGCTTTTAAGGAAGCACCAAAAAATAAATTTGAATGATGGGCATTTGTTACAAAAAAATCAGCAGCATAAGGAACAGAAATAGCAGCCTTGTTTCCAAACACACTATTGTATTCCATGATCACAATTTCAGGATTTACTACATCAATATTTTCCCAAATCCAATAATCATTTCCATCAATATCAATATGTAAAATTCCTATTTCTCCTTCGAAACCTGCACCTTTAATTGCGTTATTAATATTATCTTTTGTAACGAAAAGTGACTTTGCTGTGATATCAAATTTCCAGGAAATGGAATCTTGTTGAACGTATGCCATATTCTTTTCTGACCCATCGAAAATCAAGCCTTTCCAATTATTATTCACTAAAAGAAAACGCGTATTGGCTTCCATATAATTGCCTACACCAAACTCGATGAACGTTTCATTTTTAATGTCGAGCAAATGAATTAAATATTGAATGATGCCATCATCGCCCCATTGCGAAAAAACACAAAACTCAGTGTCATGAATATTATCTACCGGGACATTTGATTGTTTTATTTTATTAACAAGAACTCTTGCTGATAAAATTTTCATCTTATCAATTTCTTCTCTTAAATAATTGGCTACTTTTTTAGCGCCTGTGATATTTTTGATAAACTCTTTCAATTTATTTTGATATTAAACTCAGCAATTTTCGTTGTGCATATTTAAACAATGTTGGGTAAAACACATTGTTTAATGCGAAATTATCTGCTTCTTTATTTACTATTTTAATTGTTGGATGTAGGATCTCATGCATTTCTATTGCCGGAATATTTCCAACCGACATGATATCTTTTGAAGCTGTATGTGTAGCATCAGTATCAAATCCAATATTGCTCACCAGATTGATATTTGGTAAAACTGCAATACCCTGATGTTTCCAAACTGCATATGTCCACTGATAATCCCATGTATTTATTTTACCTGAATAAACATCGCTGAATACCTTTTCCCAATAGCCAATTTCTCTTTTGGTATCGAAAATTGATTGCAACAGTTGTGTGGTTTTCTCAGGTGAATAATCCTTCATAGATACATCATATTTTTGCCATGAACTTCTCCAAGTTGCCCAACCCCAAATATGATTATACTTCGAAAAATAATAAGATGATTCTCCTCTTTTTCTTCCTCCTTGAAAATTCGCTCCACCAATATGCATCACACTTTCATCATCACGATAATAATTTAAAAGTGTTTCGCAAAACATAAAAAAACTTTGATTTGGCAAACAGTCGTCTTCTAAAATAATTCCTGATTCTTCGTTTTCAAAAAACCAGTTTATTGCTGAACTAACTGCAACTTTACAACCTAAATTTTTATCTCTGAAAAGTGTTTTTACTTCACATTGCCAATCAATTGTTTTAACAATTTCGCGCGTTTGAATGCATAACTCTTGTTCACCAATTTTTGATTCCCGAAAACCATCAGCAGCAATGTAAAGCCTTGTTGGCTTAGCTTCTCTGATACTTTCAAAAACTCGTTTTGTTGTATCGGGTCTGTTAAAAATTAGAAATAAAACGGGCGTATTTAGTTGTCTGTTCAATCTTGTTTGATTACTTTTTGATGATACAAATTCTTATCTGTTTTCACATCTATAAAATAGGTTCCATTCGATAAGTTTTTAGTGTCTATCACGTTTTCCTTAGAAGTAAATAATAGCTTCCCACAAACGTCATAAAATATTACTGATTCAAGTATTTCATTCAATCCTAATGGGATATTAATGCTGCTACCAAAAGGATTTGGAAATACATTTAATACCGTTTTTGAATTAAATAGTTGTTCATTAATTCCTGTTCC
>Ga0194047_10000286_pt1 | contig 34251 bp, 32 predicted proteins | sample JunL225m_MetaG_2_FD_160070 | JGI IMG/M metagenome (GOLD analysis project Ga0194047, IMG submission 160070) | Anoxic zone freshwater microbial communities from boreal shield lake in IISD Experimental Lakes Area, Ontario, Canada - Jun2016-L221-5m | ecosystem: Environmental > Aquatic > Freshwater... | reverse complement strand
CGCATGCAATAGCTGAAATTATTCCACCCACTGAGAATGCTGCGGCCGATAAAGCAAAAACCGTGTTGGTATGAAATTCGCGCCGCGTAATAACAGGTAACAAAACATTCTCTGCGGCCAAAACAACCATGAGTTGGACTGATGCCATAGCAATCATTGCGCCAACCCATTTAATCTCCCAAACTGTGCGCAGACCTTCGCGCAGTTCGGTGAGGAATGGTTCTTGGGCTTTTTTATCCGAATTCACATCTTCTTTAATTTGTGCCAAGAAATAAGTTCCAAAGGAAAAAGCAATGGCGGTAAACAAGAAAGTCATTCGACCACCAATCAGAAATACTGATAATCCTCCAATTCCGGGACCAATGATTGATGCCATACGCACTACTACCCCGCGTGCCACATTGCCAGCTGGCAACATTTCTTCTGGCAATAGCGATGGCAAGAATGCACCGGCCGAAGCTGCACCAAATGCATCACCAATGCCCATTACAAAAACACCAAGACCCAATAAATAATGTGGCATCGTCGGCGCAGAGATAAAGACCATTGAAAAGACAATTGCTGCTCTAAATAAATCTGCCGTGATCATCACTTGTTTGCGAGGCAAGCGGTCCACCCATACACCAGCAAATGGCGCAAAAACTACGCCAGATAAAATTCGTGCGCCAAGAATTAAACCAAGCGTTGTTGCACTTCCACCAGCATCAAGAATGGTGACTGCCAATGCAATTGGAAAAGCCGTTGCACCTAAAACGAAAATGGTTGTAGAAAACCAAAAGAGACGGTATCCCTTGTAAGACCAAAGGGAGCCCGCCTCAAATAGTTTCATAAAGAAAATTACTTAACTGGCTTAGCCTTACGTGAGGCCAATACCTGATCGATGATTCCGTATTCAACGGCTTCGTTTGCAGTAAGAATCTTGTCGCGTTCGATGTCTTTTTCAATCTCAGCGGCAGATTTGATCACGTGGCGAGCAAGCAGTTCTTCCTGCAAACGCGCAATACGTGCAATTTCTTTAGCTTGGATTTCGACATCAGATGCTTGTCCGCCACCTTCAGATGAAGGTTGGTGAATCAAGATACGTGAATGTTCCAGTGCATAACGCTTACCCTTTGCGCCACCAGCAAGAATGACCGCTGCAGCTGATGCGGCCTGACCCAAACAAATTGTGCTGATATCTGGGCGCACAAACTGCATGGTGTCATAAATTGCAGTCAGCGCCGTGAAAGATCCACCAGGTGAGTTGATGTAAATCATGATGTCGCGATCTGGATCCATTGATTCAAGGGTGAGCAACTGTGCCATGACATCGTTTGCAACGGTGTCATCAATTGGCTGACCCATGAAAATAATTCGCTCTTCAAATAGTTTTGTGTACGGATCTAAGCGCTTAAAACCATATGCGGTTTTCTCTTCAATAGTTGGCAGAACGTAACGGCTAGTAATTTCGTGAATGTTATTCATTACGCTTTGCCTCCTGGAATTTGATCGACCGATGATGCTATGTGATCGATAAAGCCGTATTCCTTTGCATCTGCTGCATTGAACCAGTTATCACGATCTGAATCGGCAAGAATTTTTTCTAAAGGTTGACCTGTGTGCTTGGCATTTATTTCAGACATTGTGCGCTTTGTAATCGCCATCTGTTCTGCCTGAATACGAATGTCAGTTGCAGTTCCACCGATTCCCCCTAGTGGTTGGTGCATCAAGATGCGTGCATGTGGGGTTGCATAACGCTTGCCCTTAGTTCCAGCAGTTAACAGGAACTGGCCCATAGATGCAGCAATTCCCATTCCAACGGTTACAACATCGTTCTTGATGTATTGCATCGTGTCGTACACGGCCATACCTGCAGTCACTGAACCCCCAGGTGAGTTGATGTACAAATAAATATCAGCTTTTGGATCTTCGGCAGAGAGAAGTAGAAGTTGTGCGCAGACCATATTGGCCATCTCATCGCGAACTTCGCCCGTTAAGAAAATGATGCGGTTATGCAACAGTCGGGTATATATCTGGTCATCCATACGAGCTACTGAATCCACGTGGGTATTCCTCCTGATTGCAATTTGTTTCCTGTAGTGACCTTAACAATGTTGCGGGCCAAATGCTTCCCAATAATGGGAAAAAGGAGCGTGAAGTAGGGAATGTTCGCTTAGGGCTAAAGCCTTAAGCCTTTTCTTCTACTTCTTCTACTAGATCAGCCGGTCCACCTTGTGGGCGCAAAGCCTCAAGATCGATAACGGCACCAGAAGGATCTTTAACTGTGATGCGACCAAGAACTGAGGCCAAAGCCTTTGCACGAGTTACTTCGGCAACTAACTGTGAAATCTGCCCAGCCTTTTGAAGTTCTTCAGCAAATTGCTGAGGAGCCATTCCATAACGCTGTGATGTGCGGACTAAGTATTCAGTTAATTCAACTTCAGTCACTTGAACATCTTCAGTTTGAACGATTGCATCAAGCAAGAAATCTGATTTCAATGATGAGCGAACTTGGCCATCAACTTCGGCACGGTGTTCAGCATCTTCCATACGACCTTCGCCCTCAAGGTGATCATTTACTTCTAGTTCAACTAAGTGATCAGGGACTGGAATATCAAGATCGGCTAATAGTTTTTCAACTAAGCGATCGCGGGCTTGTGCACCCTGTTCCATCTTCTTAACACGGCCTAGGCGCTCGCGGAAATCTTCGCGAAGTTCAGCAAGGGTGTCGAACTCTGAAGCCAACTTTGCAAAAGCATCATCAACCGGTGGAAGTTCGCGCTCTTTAACGGCCTTCACAGTTGCTTCTACTTCGCCCTTTTCGCCTTCTTGCTGGCCAACAAGCTCAGTTTCAAAGCGCTTTGTATCGCCTACATTCATGCCAATCAAAATCTCATCAAGACCAGGAATCATCTTGTCTGAACCAACTTCGTAAGAAAGATCATTAGCTTGTCCACCATCGACAGTTTCGCCATTAATAAAGGCATTCATATCAAGAGTTGCAAAGTCGCCATTAACAACTGCGCGTTCCACGGTTGTTAAAGTCCCAAAACGTGTGCGTAATGATTCAACTTGCTCATCGATATCTTCATCTGTAACTGCGACATCATCAACATCGATAACGATCTTTGAGAAATCAGGCAATGTCACTTCTGGGCGAACATCTACTTCAACAGTAAATACAAGCTTCTCGTTATCGACAAACTCTTTAACATCTACAACTGGGCGGCCAATAACAGCTACTGAATGTTCACGAGCTGCTTGACCGTAGAAATCTGGAAGCGCTGCATTGATCGCCTCGTCCAAAACTGTTCCACGACCTACGCGCTGATCAATCATTGATGATGGAACTTTTCCTTTACGGAAACCAGGAATGTTTACTTGAGTAGCTACCTTCTTATATGCATCAGCTACGTGTGAAGTCATTTCCGTGTAAGCAACTTCAATATCAAGACGAACGCGAGTTGGAGAAAGAGTCTCGACGGTGCTTTTCACAAATACTCCTAATTAAGTTACGAGTTAAAAAGAACTGGTCGGGGCGGGGAGATTCGAACTCCCGGTCTCCTGCTCCCAAAGCAGGCGCGCTAGCCACTACGCTACGCCCCGAGGCGCAATGCAGGAGTCTAGACGAGATTTCACTCATCTCTTACCGACCCAGTACCTTTAGCCTCGAAGCACCACATGCGGGTGTAGCTCAATGGTAGAGCCCCAGCCTTCCAAGCTGGCCATGCCGGTTCGATCCCGGTCACCCGCTCCATATCTTTTAGCCGATAGAGCCCACTTTGTTTATTAGGGCATAACCCATGAACATTATTGAAGATACTGCCGTTGCAGTCTTAATAGTAAGTCTGACTTTAAGAGCAGGGGTTTCTGCTCCAGTTCCGATTACACCCATGATTCGAATCCCAAATTGTTTATTGGTCATACCGTTTGAATTACTTACGGAATTGCTAGAGACCACAAATTGTTGCAGTGAACTACATGCGGGAGTACAAACAAGGAGTGCATTAATTTTGAAATCTTCAATATTTGTAAGAGGTAAAAGCCCATCTAATAAAATCTCAAATGAGTAACTGGCGTTTGCCTCAAGAGAAAACATATCACTCGATTCCTGAGCACCAGAATCTGCATTTGCAGGCAAAATAATGTTTGGAACTTGAACCCAATAGGATTTAGATATTCCGGCAGCACCATTACTTCCGTTGGTTCCATTTGTTCCGTTAGTTCCATTAGATCCAGAAAGTCCTTGAATTCCTTGTGTACCTTGATCTCCTTTTGCTACAGCTGAACCTGCTGCGCCAGCTGGCCCTGTTGGACCTGCTGCACCTGTTGCTCCAGTAGAACCAGTTGCACCTTGTATGCCTTGGATTCCTTGTGTTCCTTGCGCACCTGCATCACCTTTTGCAACAGCAGAACCTGCAGCTCCAGCTGCACCTGTATCACCTTTTGCTCCAGCTGCACCTGTATCACCTTTTAAACCTGTCGCTCCAACAGAACCAGTGGCTCCAGTAAATCCTGATGCACCAGTTAATCCGGTTGCACCTGTAGCACCAGTATTTCCTGTTGCACCTTTTGCACCATCGGCACCTTTAATTCCATCAACTCCATTTGTGCCAGCAGCACCTGTTAACCCTTGTTCGCCTTGATTTCCTTTAGCGCCATCAATGCCTGGAGTTGGTAGAACTATTTCTTTTACATCTGGAATTCGTAAGGAAGTAGCTAGTTTCCAAACGCCTTTAGTTTTAGGTCCATAAAGATTTGCGTTTTTAATATCAATAAAGAAGTCACCATCAATACCAATTGTTTTTGCGGGTATCCCATTGCCACTTAGAATCGTGTTTGGAATAGATGTTGGTGATCTACCTGCTTGCTTAATTACAATTGCAGTCTTACCGGCAGAAAATGCTTGCGGGCTGCTAATTAAAGTGGTTACTAAAGTAAAAGTGACGAGAGCAATTTTGCCCTTCATGGCCAACCTAGTTTCTAGAACTCTGAGAGAGTTCTGAGACAAAGTGTGAGACGCGCAACTTTTTGTCTAAATAGGGAGTTCCCGGTGGAATTTTGCGCTTACGTAACGGGCATCCCCCGCAAAATTCTAAAATACTCACACAGTGTTCTAAGGCTCACCCAGTACTTTCTTCAGCATCAAGGAGTTAATTACGGGTAGTCAATGACGAGGGGTCACAGACAGTTCGGCTAGATGAAAGGAAGACATGCAAATGTCATCAAGAAAAAAGATCGTAGCGATTGTTATAACAACTGCTGCGCTTTCAGTTGGCACAGTCGGTGTTGCATCTGCATCACAAACTAAGTCAAATACAAAAGTTGTTGCTGTACGTCAGACAACTACTAGAACAACTGTTAATGCAATCGGTAATCCAATGGCCGGTGGCGCTATGGGTCAAATGGGTGGTCAAGCTTCAGATGTAACAACTGTGCTAGCTGCACTTGTTAAAGCTGGAACTATTACTCAAGCTCAAGCCGATGCAATCACTGCAGCCTTAACTGCAGCGCGCGCAGCACATGAAGCTAATGAACCAGCTCATGCTGGGCCAATGGGTGCAAATCGTGCAGCAGAAGATGCATTAATCGCATCAACTATTGGTAAAACAACTGCAGAAATTCAAACTGCATTAGCCGCAGGAAATTCATTAGCAACAATTGCTGGTGACAAAACTGCTGCACTCATTGCTGCACTAGTTGCAGATGAGACCAAGCAAATCGATGCAGCCGTTGCAGCTGGCAAGATGACTGCAGCTCAAGCTACAACTCTTAAAGCCGGCTTAACTGCACATGTAACAGCTGAAGTTAATGCTGTTCGCCCAGCAATGGGTTCTGGTGCAGGAATGCCTGGCGGTATGGGTTGGCACGGACACAATCACTAAATCTGCTTCATAGTTACATCCTCCTAAGGGTAAAGAACCCGCCACAAGGGCAAGCATGTGGCGGGTTCTTCTTTGTCCGCGCATTGTTAATGGCAAGATGTCCTTATGAAAATTCATATTGGTAGCGACCATGCAGGGCTTGAACTAAAAAGCGCGCTAGTTGAATATCTCCAATCCAAAGGCCATCAAGTAAGCGATCACGGCCCACATGAATATGACGCCCTTGATGACTACCCAGATTTTTGTATTCCAGCAGCAATTGCAACGGTGAAAGATCCAACATCATTAGGCATTGTTTTGGGCGGTTCCGGTAATGGTGAACAAATTGCAGCAAACAAAGTTAAGGGCGTGCGAGCAGCACTGGCTTGGAGCATTGAAACTGCACAGCTAGCCAAGGAACATAACAATGCAAACGTCGTCGGTATAGGTGGTCGAATGCACTCAATCGATGAGTGCAAAGCGATTATTGATGCCTTTATTGAAACGCCATTTACCAACGATGAACGTCACGTGCGACGCATCAATAAAATTACTGCTTACGAAAATACATCAAATCAGTAACTTGGTGATCCTTATCGATCCCTTGTCCTTCAAAACGTGTAACCGGTCGAGCTTCGGGTTTTTCAATTACTCCCCCGGTAAATAAATCTGATCCAGCAAAAACTTCTTGCATACTTTCGGCGTAAGGTAACCAGTCTGTTGCAATATGAATGTACCCGCCCTTTTTTAATTTTGGGTGGATGAGCGCAAGAAATCCAGAATTCACAATACGTCGTTTATTGTGTTTCTTTTTTGGCCAAGGATCTGGAAAATATAAATGAATTGCATCTAAAGATTCATCCTCAAACATGTAGGGCAGAACCACGTGAACATCATCTTCAATAACGCGAAGGTTCTTCAAATCAGCTTCAACGATTCGAGCCAGAAGTTTGCCAATTCCGGGTGGGTGTACGTCAACGGCGATATAGCCATTGTTGGGGTGATTTTTCGCGATGATTGCGGTGGCTTCCCCCATGCCGAAACCAATTTCCATAATGATTTTTTCACTGGTTGGGAAAATCTCACGCAGATTAATTTTCTTCATTTCAACTGGAATTCCATACACCTCTTGCAGCGCAGTTTTTGCGGCCCGCTGGGCTTCGGTAATCCGGGAGCCGCGGATGCTGTAACTACGTACCGACGGGCGTTCCATGGACTAACTCTGTCATGGTTGGATTAGAACCTACAAAAGGAGCCTTAAGTGCCAGGTCTAAATTTGAACCGTACTGAAGCAAAAGAGCGTGCGGACCATCTTTATGTAAATAGCTATGCAGTAACCCTTGATGTCACAAAGGGCGATGAAACTTTCTACTCAAAGTCTGAAGTCTCATTTACTTGCACAAAGCCTGGTTACTCCACATTCATCGATGCCGTTGGTCGCACAGTCATTAGCGCAACGCTCAATGGTGCAGCCGTTGATACAAGTAATTTTGATGGCGAAAGTATTTTCTTAACTAATTTAGCGGCCGAGAACCTGTTAGTAATTGAAATTGAAGCTGAGTATTCAAAATCAGGTGAAGGTTTGCAGCGTTCAGTGGATCCTGCCGATGGTGAGGTTTACCTGTACTCACAAGGCGAGACTGCACATATCCGTCATATGTTCCCTTGCTTTGATCAACCAGCGCTGAAGGCAACTTTTACTTTAACGGTTACAACTCCTGGCCACTGGGAAGCGGTCTCTAATAACCCAGTTGAATCAAAAACTGCCAAGGGTGAATTTGTGGAATGGAAGTTCACAACTACCCCACGTATTGCCACCTACCTTGATTGCTTAATTGCCGGACCATATTCGCATGTCCATGATGTTTATAAGGGTCAAAAAGAAATTCCACTTGGAATTTACTGCCGTAAATCAATGATGCAGTTTTTAGATCCAGAAGATATTTTCTTGATCACCAAGCAAGGCTTTGAATACTTTGAAAAGACTTTTGGTTTAGCTTATCCATTTGAAAAATATGATCAGATTGCAGTTGTTGACTTTAACTTTGGTGCCATGGAAAATGCTGGCGCAGTAACTTTCCGCGAAGAAGTTCTTGTTTTCCGCAGCCATATGCCTGAAAAGTCTTATCTATCTCGCGCTAACACCATCCTGCACGAAATGGCACACATGTGGTTTGGCGACATGGTCACCATGTCGTGGTGGGATGACTTGTGGCTCAATGAATCATTTGCTGAATGGTCGGCTTATTTAGCGTTGTCAGAAGCCACGCGCTTTAAAGATGCGTGGTCTGAATTTAGTAGCGCACGTAAAAATTGGGCATATCGCCAAGATCAACTTTCTTCTACTCACCCAATCATCGCTGACATGGTTGATATCGAAGCGGTAAATGCCAACTTTGATGGCATTACATATGCAAAAGGTGCATCAGTTCTTCAACAACTGACTGAGCACGTTGGTCGTCCACAATTTATTGCCGGCCTTCAAAAGTACTTTGCTAAGCATGCTTGGGGTAACACAACTTTGAATGACTTACTTGTTGAACTTGAAGCAACCAGTGGACGCAAACTCGATGCTTGGATAAAGACTTGGTTACAAACTGCCGGAGTAAATACATTGCGACCACAACTTGAAATCGATGGCGATGTTTATAAGAGCGTTGTTATTGTGCAGGAAGCTCCCTTAGTGCCAGCTGGCTCGCAAGAGCTGCGTCCGCATCGCTTAGCTGTTGGCCTCTATGACATCGCCGGTGAATCACTGCAACTTCGCAAATCCGTCGAACTCGATGTTGTTGGAGCAACTACAACCGTCTCTGATCTTGCTGGCGAGAAAGTAGCCGATCTTTTGCTCATCAACGATCGCGATCTTTCTTATGCAAAATTACGCTTTGATGATCGATCAATTGCAACATTAAAGAAGTATTTAGGACGTTTGAATGATCCATTGGCTCGCGCAGTTACTTGGGCGGCAATCTGGGACATGCATCGAGATGCACAAATCTCATCAGCTGACTTCATTGAAATCGCCCTTGCAGGTCTAGCTGGAGAAACTGATGACGCAATCGTTAACGTCATCACTGGCCAACTCGGTACTTCCGTTGAAGCTTACGCAGCCGATGCAAATCGAGATGCGTATCGCGAGAAGTTAGCCGAAGGTTTCTGGAAGCTCTTACAAGCCAGCGCTCCAGCTAGCGACTTACAGCTGTTGTACTCCCGTGCATTTGCCGCAAACGCGCATACCCAAGATCAAATTAAAAAGGTACGCGGAATTCTCAATGGCGAAATTTCTGGCCTTAAAGTCGATAGCGATCGTCGCTGGGACTTCTTGATTGCACTGACCGAACGTGGTGCCACAACTCAAGCCGAACTCGATGCAGAGTTAGCTAAAGACAACACAACTACTGGAAATCTCTTTTACCAATCAGCAAAAGCTGCAACACCTAATGCAGAAGCAAAAGAATATGCATTCAACACCGTTCTGCATCAAGATGCGCAAACATCAGTTCGTTCGGCATTAGTTGCCGGTTTCCAGCGACCAATTCAGCGTCACTTGTTAGCCCCATTTGTTGATCGCTATTTCGCTAACTTATTAGAGGAATGGAATTCAAAGTCTTACGAAGGTGCCGCAAAATATGTGACTGGACTGTATCCAAGCTGGATTATTAGTCAGAGCACTTTGGATAAGACCAATACCTGGCTGACCGGAGTTGGCAAAGATGCCCCAGCCGTTCTGCGAAAGCTAGTTAAAGAATCTCAAGACGGAGTAATCCGTGCGCTGAAAGTTCAGCAACTCGATAATTAATTAATCGAAGTAACTGAAGACTCAGAACGCTCTTTACGCGGCGCACTTGCAATCCATGAAAAAAGTGCGATGACGAGAAAGAGAGCGACTGGAATTACCACAAACTTGAAAACTGTTTCAGTAACGCTTAAACCTGGGCCGTTGACCATGCCATCTTCTTGCCCGTTCATAAATAAATGCATGGCTGAAGTGTAAATGCTCTACGCCGTTGCTGCTGCCACACCAAATGGCTCAAGGTATTGCAGCCAGCGGGCATTAGTTTGACCAGTACCGAGAATTCTCCAAGCGGCACCGACAGGTTCGCGTGGCAGCTGTCGCAAACGCCAACCAATCTCTTTCAACTGTTTGTCGGCCTTTAAGTGATTGCACTTGTGGCACGCCGAAACAACATTTTCCCAATTGTGACCGCCACCACGACTACGTGGGATTACATGGTCAATAGAAGTTGCAGGTGCACTGCAATACACACAACGGCCACCATCACGGGCAAATATCGCACGGCGTGACAACGGAACTGCATGTCGATATGGAATGCGAACAAATTTATTTAATCGAATAACTGATGGCAGATCAATTTCACCACCAGAGAAATGCAAAACAGATCCAGATTCTTCAATCATTGTTGCGCGATGATTAAGGACCAAAATAAGCGCGCGGCGTTCAGTTATTACACCTAATGGTTCATAGGTGGCATTTAAAACCAACGTCCGCGACATGGATTCCTTTCGTGGCCCTTATCGATTGGTTTATCTTGCCCCAAAACACCCGAGCGCGTGGGTATTGACTAGCGGTATTTAGGTAAAGATTTGGCTAAAGTTTGTGCTCGTGAGCAGCTCTGTACGCAACGTCCTCGATTGGATTAGCGGAACCCCCCTACGTGTTGCCATCATCCTTGTCTGCGCGATTTTGACCCAAGCTTTTGGTTCACGGGCAATTAGTCGAGCGATGAACCGATTAGCCACGGCCGATCTTGTTCCGGGACCACGCAATATTCTGGCCCGCCAAAAAGAGCGTGCCCGCACAATTGGTGGAGTTTTATCTAGCGTTCTCAAATCAGTTATCTGGGTCGTTGCAATCGCAATGGTGCTGGGCGAACTTGGTTTTAACTTAGGGCCAATTATTGCTTCAGCTGGAATTTTAGGTGTTGCCCTTGGCCTCGGTGCCCAAACTTTAGTTCGAGATGTGTTGTCCGGAATATTTATGTTGGTTGAAGATCAATATGGCGTTGGTGACAATGTTGAAGTTCTTGAAGTTCAAGGTGTAGTTGAAAAAGTAGGTTTGCGTGTTACTTGTGTGCGCGATGCTAAAGGAACGCTGTGGTATTTACGCAATGGAGAAATTCTAAAAGTTGGAAATCAATCTCAATCTGGTTGATTAATCATGGCATTTGCCGCCATCTCTAAATAGCTCCACAACTCTTCTCGAAGTTCAGGCTCCATTTGCATGCCACCAACTACCGATTGCATTGCATTGACCCATGCGTCTCGCGCCGCGATATTTATATGAAACTCAGCATGCCGCATACGAAGTCGCGGATGTCCACGATTTTCTTGATATGTGCTTGGCCCGCCCCAATATTGTTCAAGAAACCATTGCAAGCGTTGCGCTGCGCCTTGTAAATCCGTATCTGGATACATCGGACGCAATATGGGATCAACTGCAACATGAGCATAAAACTGTGCAACTAAATCTGCGAAGAATTTCTCTCCCCCGATTTTTTCATAAAAACTACTCATGCGCTAAGGCTAGCCGTGTCCTTGCCTTTAGCAATCTGTAAAACAAAATAACTAGTAATGAGGCACAGTGCACCGCTGACATAGAACGCAGCTGCATAGTCACCAAACTTCACGCGCACAACAGCGGCACCAAATGCTGCAATGGCTCCCCCGATTTGGTGGGAAGCAAAGACCCAACCATAAATAACGGTGCCACGATCTGGTCCCAAAATAGTGCGGCATAACATAACGGTAGGAGGAACGGTTGCGACCCAATCAAGACCGTAGAAAATTACGAAAACTAAAGTTGAGGGGTGCACTGAAGAGAACAAAATCGATGGCAGCAAGAAGAGTGAAAGTCCGCGCAGGCCGTAGTAAAAGAAAAGTAGTTTGCGCGGATCATATTTATCAGTCAGCCATCCTGATAATAAAGTTCCAATCACGTCAAAAACTCCAACAAGGGCCAAAAGCGATGCAGCTACTACTTGTCCCATTCCATGGTCATGTGCAGCTGGAATAAAGTGCGTACCAATTAATCCACTTGTAGAAAGCCCGCACACAAAAAATGATCCAACTAAATACCAAAAATCTTTGTGAGCACTTGCCTCTTTTAAGGAAACTATCGCTAAGCGACCCGCGCTCATTCCCGAGTGCTTTGGGGGCTGCCAATCATCAGGTGCGCCATACGGAAGCAGGCCAAGATCGGCGGGTTTTTCCCGCAAGAAAATAAAAATCATTGGAACCATAAATAAAGATGCTGCACCAATCGTAAATCCGATTGATTTCCACCCGTACATTTCTGACATGTGCGTTAGGCCCGGCAAAAAAATTAATTGACCCATTGCCGCAGCTGAAGTTAATCCACCAATAACAATTCCACGACGCTTCACAAACCAACGGTTAGCCACCGTTGCGGCAAAAACCAACGCCATAGAACCAGTTCCAACACCCACAATTACGCCCCATGTTGCAACTAACTGCCAAGGTGCGTGAATTTGTGTAGTTAAAAAAGCTCCAGTGCTTACAGTTGTTAACGCGCCCATCACAACTTTACGAACTGTGAATCGTTCCATCAATGCTGCAGCAAAAGGCGCGGTTAATCCATAGAGCAAAACATTGACTGAGATAGCCAGCGAAATTTGATCGCGATTCCAACCGAAAGCATCTTGCAATGGAATGATTAAAACCGATGGTGCTGATCTAAAACCGGCAGTAGCAACTAAAGTGAAAAATGTGACAATCGCAGCAATCCAAGCTGGATGAAACTTGCGCTTATTTTCCAATTTTAATAATCCTTAGCGAAGCGAAAGCTAGTGCCGAAACTGGGATAGCTGCAAATAAGCATAACCAGCCATAACTTAGGGTTCCAATAATTACGCCGGCAATTGCGCCACCACCAGCACCCGCAAGATTCATTACTAAATCACTGGCACCTTGCGAAGCTGGGCGCATTTCGACCGAGACAGATTCTGAAAGAAAGGCAGATCCTGCAATCAAAGTACATGACCAACCAAGTCCGAGAAGAAATAAACCGATACCTAAACGCACCGCATCATCGGCTTTAGCTGTTCCGGCAACGATTGTTGAAAGCAACAAGATTGTGATTCCTATTTGGATGACCCGAATACGACCTAATCGGTCACTAAGGGAACCAACAAGTGGTGAAAATGCGTACATACCAAGTACGTGAACACTTATAACAAAGCCAATAATGCGCAATGAAACATCAACGTGCTTCATATGAATAGGTGTCATGACCATTACCGACACCATCGCCACGTGCCCAATAGCAATTGCGCTGATCGCAAAAAGAGCTTTTGGATTTGAACGAATATGTGAAAGTGCCGCTTTAGTAGAGCCCTTATGTTGCTTTACTGAGGCTTGTTTTTCGGCTAACAAATATGGGTCAGGGCGTAAAAAAAGTTGAATGACTACAGTTGCAAAAATTAATGTGGTCGCAGAAATGATGTAAGGACCAACTAAATTCGGCAAACCAAAGTGATGCGCTAAACGCCCGGCTGGGTCCATTAAATTTGGCCCAGCAACTGCGCCAATGGTTGATCCCCAAACCACAAACGAAAGTTGTTTAGCACGGGTTTCGTTGGTTGCTAAATCGATGGCAGCAAAGCGGGCTTGATAACCCGAAGCTGAGGCTGAACCAACCAGGAAAGTTCCAAGCAACATTAAATAGATATTTTTATGTGCCCCACCCAGAATTGCGCTTATGGAACCAATCGTTCCTGCGATGTAACCAACTGATAGTGACAATCGTCGTCCGCCTCGTGCAGTTAAACGTGCAAGAGGAAGTGCCATTGCTGCAGCACCTAATACTGAAAAGGTTTGGGCAAGTCCGGCCAAAGTTTCGGAATCTGTTATAGATGAAACTAACAAAGATCCCGCTGCAACGGTTCCGGCAACACCTACGCCATTTAAAACTTGGGCAGTTGCAAGCGTGCGAACGACTTTGCGCTGCAGTGTTGAATTTGGCATTACGAAGTCATTCGTAACCAAACAGCGGTATCAGTTGGCAATGTATGACCAGTAATTGGACCACTTGCAACTAACACTTGTGAGTTTGAAGGAAGTTGAATCGCAGCTCCAAAGTTTATGTAGCACGCGAAATCTCCTGGACGCTCAAAAGCAACAACATCGGCGCCTGCTTCAATCCACTCCATTGGCCCATCGCCTAAACCTTCTTCGGCTTTACGAATCGCTAACGCTTGGCGATACATAGTTAATGTTGAACCTTCAACACCATCTTGTGTATCAACTGCGTAGTTACCCCACCAAGTTGGTGCTGGCAGCCAAGCTTGTTCCGGTCTTAGCGCAGCATTAGTTGAGAAACCAAAAGCGCCTTCAGGTTGTGATGACCAAGGAATTGATACACGACACCCATCACGACCGCGATCTAAATATCCACTCATCTTCCAACGTGGATCAGTTAAACGATCTTCAGGAATATCGCGAACTTCTGGAACAGCTAACTCTTCACCCTGGTATAGATATGTTCCACCTGGCAAAGCAAGCGCCATCAAAGCTGCACTTCGCGCACGTAAAGTTCCGCGAGCGATATTTAACTTCTTTGGATCACCTTGGCGTGAAAACGTTGTATCACCGTGGTTAGTAAGACCTAAATCGAGACGATCGACAGAACGAACGACATCGTGATTATTAAAAACCCACGATGTTGGCGCACCAACTTCTTCTAAGGCATCGATTGAATTATTAATCTTGGTCTTGATCTGCTTGGCATCCCACAGAGTTGTGAGCATTTCAAAATTAAATGAGTTCTGTAATTCGTCTGGACGTACATAGCGCGCAATGCGTTCAGCAGGACTTACCCATGCTTCAGCAACGGCCATCCGATCACCTGGATATGAGTCAAGAATTTTGCGCCATGCACGGTAAACATCATGCACGCCTTCTTGATCCCAGAAAGGTTTGTGTTCAGTGCCCAGCATTGAAGCCGCTGGATCTTTTCTGATATCTGGTAATCCAGCCTCTTTAAACATTCCGTGTGCAACATCGATTCTAAATCCGGCTACACCGCGGTCTAACCAAAACTTTAAAACATCTTCAAAGTGTTTAACAACTTCTGAGTTTTCCCAATTTACATCGGGTTGTTCAACAGCAAATAAATGTAAGTACCACTGCCCTGGTTTGCCATCGGCTTCAATCACTCTTTCCCATGCCGGTCCGCCAAAAACTGCTTCCCAGTTATTAGGTGGCAGATCTCCGTTTGCGCCTTTTCCTTCACGGAAAATAAAGCGATCGCGCTCTGGTGAACCTGGTCCAGCTTTAAGTGCTGCTTGAAACCATTTGTGATCACTGGAAGTGTGGTTAGGAACGATGTCAACGATTAATCGAATTCCAAAGTCAAGTGCTTCTTTTATTAATTGCTCTGCTTGAGCAAGAGTTCCGTAATCAGGTTCGATATCCATGTAATCGGACACGTCATATCCGTGGTCATGTTGCGGTGATGGATACCAAGGAGAAATCCAAATTGCATCGATGCCAAGTTGTTTTAAATATGGAAGTCGTGAACGAATACCTTCTACATCGCCAATGCCATCGCCATTTGAATCAGCAAAAGAACGAGGATAAATCTGATACGTAACGGCGTCACGCCACCAAGGACGTTCTTTACGAGATGCTAAATGGGCCATTTCTTACTCCGTCTCGAGGTATTTGGTCAAAAACTCACGTTGCTCAGGGCTAATTGGGTGAGACTTTTTAGTTTTCATATCTACGGTTACTTGAACAGTTTTAACTCGAGCGACGACTTCGCCCTTTAGTTTCATTTCATAAGTCACTGAAAAAGAAGATGTACCAATTGCGCTGACCCATAGTTCTACATCTACGAAAGAGTCTCCATCGTAAATGGGTGCAATGAAATCGACTTCAGCTCGTGCAACAACCATCTCGAGAATTCCAGACCAAGCAAAGCGCGCCTCTTGGGCATACGTTAAATATTTTGCGTTATTAACATGACCAAATGCATCCAAGTCATCCCAACGAACATATTGCTTGTTTTGATATCTCATTTATCGAGTCAGCTTTCTGTATGTGACGCGGTGTGGACGTGCCGCATCTGCTCCAAGTCTTTGAATTTTGTTAGCTTCATACGATTCGAAGTTACCTTCAAACCAGAACCACTTTGAATCACCTTCATAAGCCAAGATGTGGGTTGCTACACGGTCAAGGAACCAGCGATCGTGAGAGATAACAACGGCGCAACCGGGAAATTCAAGAAGAGCATTTTCAAGCGAGCCCAACGTTTCAACATCAAGGTCATTCGTTGGCTCATCTAGAAGAAGTAAATTTCCACCTTGCTTAAGCGTGAGCGCTAAGTTTAAACGATTGCGCTCACCACCTGACAACACTCCAGTTGGTTTTTGTTGATCTGGACCCTTAAAACCAAAGCAAGAAACATAGGCACGAGAAGGCATTTCAACCATTCCAACTTTGATGAAATCAAGACCATCAGAGACTACCTCCCACAAAGTTTTCTTTGGATCCAGGCCACCACGCGACTGATCAACGTAAGAAATCTTTACGGTTTCACCGATTTTTACATTTCCAGAATCTGGAGTTTCAAGACCTAACAAAGTCTTAAATAGTGTGGTCTTACCGGCACCGTTAGGGCCAATAACTCCAACGATTCCATTGCGCGGCAAAGTAAATGAAAGATCATCAATAAGTACTCGATCACCAAAGCCTTTAGTTAAATGATCAACTTCGATAACAACATTTCCGAGGCGCGGTCCAGGTGGAATCTGAATTTCTTCAAAGTCCAACTTACGCATTTTGTCGGCTTCAGCCGCCATCTCTTCATAACGTGCAAGACGCGCCTTAGATTTAACTTGGCGACCCTTAGCGTTTTGGCGAACCCATTCAAGTTCTTCAGTTAAGCGCTTAGCGCGCTTGGCATCTTTCTGACCCTCGATCTTCAAGCGGGCAGATTTAGTTTCCAAATATGTTGTGTAGTTACCTTCATATGGATAGGCACGACCACGGTCGAGCTCCAAAATCCATTCGGCAACATTGTCCAAGAAATATCTATCGTGCGTGATTGCTACAACTGCGCCGGCATATTTATTGAGGTGTTGTTCAAGCCATAAAACTGATTCAGCATCCAAGTGGTTCGTTGGCTCATCCAGCAGCAATAAATCAGGTGCTTGTAAAAGAAGTTTGCACAACGCAACGCGGCGCTTTTCTCCGCCAGATAAGACTGTAACATCGGCATCAGCTGGTGGGCAACGAAGTGCATCCATCGCTTGCTCAAGTTGTGAATCAAGTTCCCATGCATTGCGGTGATCGAGTTGTTCTTGCAGCTCGCCCATCTCGGCTAATAATTTGTCGTAATCAGCATCAGGGTTAGCCATCTCATCGCTAATTGCATTAAAGCGATCGAGCATTGCAACAGTTTCGGCTACGCCTTCTTTAACGTTATCGATAACGTTTTTACTTTCATTTAGAATCGGTTCCTGCATCAAAATTCCAACGGTAAAACCTGGCGTTAAATATGCCTCGCCATTGGATGGCTGCTGAAGTCCGGCCATAATCTGCAAGACCGTTGATTTACCCGCACCGTTAGGGCCAACAACACCGATCTTGGCACCTGGATAAAACATCAAGGTAACGTCGTCAAGAATTACCTTTTCACCATGCGCTTTACGCGCCTTCTTCATCGTATAAATGAACTCAGCCATGAGACGAAACCCTATCGTTATGTGTCGGTAGACTTAGCATTCACGACCCACTACAGGCGCCTGTAGCTCAGTCGGATAGAGCACCCGCCTTCTAAGCGGGTTGTCGCAGGTTCGATTCCTGCCAGGCGCGCAGAGCTAGTTTGAACTAATAAATTTTAGGGAAAAGAAAAACGGCCGGCATATAGCCGGCCGTTTTCCTACCCTCGACGGAAAGTTTTACTTTCCGAGTTTTGCTAACTGTGATTGGAAGGCAATCGCAAATGGGTTAGTTGCTGTGTAAGCACCAAATCCCTGGCTTGGATTGTCCTTTGCGCAGTTTGTTGACAAGTAGTTAAGAGTCTTCTTAATACCTGCAGCCTTTGCAGCATCCTTGTAATCTGTAAGAGCTAATGCATAAGTAGTAGCTGTGAATGGATACGCAGCTGCATCCTTAGTTGCATAATCAAACTTAACTGTTCCATCTGAAGCAACAGTTGCCTTAGCAGCTGCAGCCATAGCTGAATCACTTGAAGGAACAATTGCGTTACCTGCAGCGTTGATCACGCTTGTGATTGCTAGGTTGTATGGAGCAGCAGCGAAACCAACTTCTGCGTATGTAATTGAATAAGGTGTTGACTTAACGCCATTTGCTACATCGCCTGAACCTGCAGCACCACGGAAGTGAACTGGATCGCTTGAGATAGTTCCTGGAAACGCTGTTGCAAATGCATCAGCTGCAGGCTTTGTCCAAATTGATGGATAAAGGTTGTTAAACGCGCGAGTTAAGTTGTTTGAAGTACCTGAGTTAGCTGAACGATAGAAAACTGTGATCGCTTTGTCAGGAAGAGTGCGGTGGTTTTGAACTACTGAAGTACGTAGAACGATTGGAGTGCCGTTCTTGTCCTTAGCAACTTTTCCAGCTGCATCCTTCTTGTAGACGATTACTGTTTGTGATGAATTGTTTTCAGCAACAATCGCTGGGTCATTCCACTTTGTGATTTGACCAGCAAAAATCTTTGCAAGAGTCTGAGTTGAAAGTGTGAGTGGCTTATTTGTTCCACCTGTGTTTGTAAGAATCGCAACTGGCCATACAAATGCTGGCAAGTGGATTTCTGTTGGTAGTGGAGTTGCATCAACTGAGTCAGAGAATGCGAAATCCATAGTTCCGTTTTGGATACCAGTCTTGCCTGCGCCAGAACCAGTTCCGTTGTAAGGGAAGTCATCACCAGTTGCAGCCTGGTATGCAGCCTTACATGCAGCCATCAAACCGTTAACTGATGATGCGCCGCCAGCTTTCCAAGTTGTTGCGCTCGCTAATGGAGCAAAAATTACTGAAAGTGCAACTGCAGCGATTGCAGCTACTTTCATTGATCGTGTGATTTTCATTTGTGCCTTTCGGGTTTAAGGGATTTCCTGGTTGAACAGTACGAAGGAGGGATAACTCTTGCTTTACGCAGCGTTAACAGTTCGACAAACTAAGGTGAACAAAAGGTGAACGAAATTAGGGGGTTGGCTTAACCAAATCGCCCAGATACGTAATTCTCAGTGCGTTCATCACGTGGGCGAGTAAATATTTCAGCGGTTGGTCCAACTTCAATCATCTGGCCAGGGCCACCGTCAGATAGGAAGAAAGCGGTGTAATCAGATACACGTGCTGCTTGTTGCATATTGTGGGTCACGATAATAATTGTCATGTCTCTTGAAAGCTCAGAAATCGTTTCTTCGATTCGAAGCGTAGATCCTGGATCTAGCGCTGAGCATGGCTCATCCATTAACAATACTTTTGGCTTTACTGCAAGAGAGCGGGCGATACATAGACGTTGCTGTTGCCCACCCGAAAGCCCACCGGCATGTGCGCCAAGGCGATCTTTCACTTCATTCCATAATCCTGCGCGAACTAAGCACTCTTGCATTAAATCATCTTTGTTTTCGACTTTAAGTTGGGCCAATTTAAGACCCGACAAAACATTTTCACCAATAGTCATAGATGGGAATGGGTTTGGCTTTTGAAAAACCATTCCAATTTGCAGGCGAATCTTGGTGACATCGGTACCAGGTGCATAAACATCCTTGCCATCGAGCAAAACCTGGCCAGCCATTGCAGCCGTTGGAATAAATTCATGCATGCGGTTGATTGTGCGAATAAAAGTTGATTTACCGCAACCTGAAGGGCCGATTAGGGCAGTGACTGTTCCAGCTGCAAAATCGAGAGAGATGTTTTCAAGGGCAAGGTGTGTCCCAAACCATGCGTGAATTCCACGTGCCTCTAAACCAGTACCAAGCGGGGCAGTGCCAGGAACTTTTTGACTAGCTCGTGAACTCGAGACGTTAGCTAGTGACGAGGATGCGATGCTCATGTTTTCTCCTGATGCGTTGTCGTTATTTGATTGAGAATTATTAGTTGTCATTTGCCCATCTTCCGAACTCCTAGGGTTCTAGCTGCGATAAAAAGCGAGAGCACAAGAATCAGCAAAATAAGAATTCCAGTCCATGCCCGCTGCAAGGATTCAGGAGTTCCGAGCGTTAAGCCCTTCCATACGTAAAATGGAAGTGCGCTTTGGTAATCCTTAAATGGGTTCAAATTGAGTTTATCTGCGCCACCAATAGTGAAAATAAGTGGCGCAGTTTCACCGGCGATACGTGCAACACCCAAAATCGTAGCGGTGATCAAACCATTTCTTGCCGCTGGCACAACAATGGTTGCTACGGTTTTCCATTGAGTTGCACCCAACGCCAAACCGGCTTCACGCAGATCTTGCGGTACTAGTAAAAGAACTTCTTGAGAAGTTCGAGTCACAGTCGGGATCATCAAGACCGCTAGAGCAAGAGCTCCGGTTGCGCCAGAAGTCTTTAGCGGGGAAATCAAAATAACTGATGTAAAAATAAATAGACCTGCGACAACTGATGGAACGCCTGACATTGCTTGAACAACAAATTGAATAAATTTAGCGCCTGGGCCTTTGATCTCAGTTAGATAAAGTGCAGTCAAAATTCCCATAGGCACGCTAACAATCATGGACAAAATAATGAGATAAAGAGTTCCAACTAAAGCGTGCAGCAGCCCACCCTTACTTACCGGATCTAGGAAAGATGCGTTAAACATGGATTGTGTAAACAAACTCCAATGCAAACCTGCGATTCCCTTAGTTATTGCCATGTATAAAATGCTGATTACAGGAACTAGCACTATCGAGGCTCCAACATAAATAATTGACGAAGCAAAGTTGTCAGCCAAAGCTTTACGACCGTATTTACGCACTCCGGAAATAACTTGGAGCGTAGTAATTGAAATGATAAATGCTACGAAGAAACCAATTTTGCCTGATAAAGCCGTGAACTTTACGGCCGCGGTCGCAAGTGCAGCAGAAGTTATAAAGCTGGATGCATTTATTGCTACTTCTTGACGCGTTGGACTCCAAGGTTTTTGTGGCTTAACAGTGGTAGTCATAATTATTTACCAGACTTAAGCGTTTGGCGAACAATAAAATTCGCAGTCAAATTCACGAGCAATGTCAGTACGAACAAAATAAAGCCGGCAGCTAATAAAGCAGTAGTTTCGGCACCAGTTGACTCGCCCCACTTCAAAATAATGAGTGAGGCGATGTTGCCACCAGAGCCAAATAAAACATGCCAGTTGGGTGCAAAGACGATATTGAGAACTGTGTAAACAGCTACCGTCTCACCAAAAGCACGACCTAATCCAAGCATCGCACCGCCAACTACTCCACTGCTTCCAAATGGGAAGACAACGGCTTTGATGACACCCCACTTTGTCGCACCAAGTGCGTATGCAGCTTGGATACGATCAAGTGGAGTTTGCGCAAAAACTTCTCGGGAGACTGATGTAACAATTGGAATAATCATGATGGCAAGTACTAAACCGGCAATAAATGGTGATCGTTCAAAAAAAGGTTCGGGTGAATTAAAAACTGGAATCCAACTTAAATAATGATTCAGAAGCTTCGCCCAGTATGTTGCCATTGGCATGAGAACAAAGAAACCCCAAAGCCCAAACAAAACAGAGGGAAATGCTGCCATTAAATCCACGATGGAAATAAAAATAGTTTTAAGGCGTTGAGGGGCATAGAAAGTTAAAAATAAAGCCATGGCAATTGAAAGTGGAACGCCTACAATGATTGCAACTGCTGAAACCAAAAGGGTTCCGATTAACATCGCTCCAACGCCTAAATGATCTGTGACAACGCCAGTCTCACTAGTTGTTACATCCCAATTATAATTAGTTAAAAAGCCCCAACCAATTGTGTGAATGGTTTGCACGCCGCGGAACGCAAGGAACGTACCGATTAAAGTTAATATTAATAAAGCCGACATTCCAAAACTTGTGACAACTCCACGAAAAATCTGGTCCGAGATTCGTGGTTTAGTCGTGATTTCACGAGGGGAAGGTGTGGCGCCAGGCTTGGCTTCCAACAATGTCATGCCCCGAATCCTGTATGTATTCGGGTTTTTTTATGTGGACCAAAGGTGTCCAGAAGGTTAACAAAAGGTGAAATCACCCTCATTCCCGTACAGTGCCGCCATGGCTAATGAACAACCAAACCTGATTTGGATCGATTGCGAGATGACGGGGCTTTCTCTCGAGAAAGATGTCCTCGTCGAAATCGCTGTGCTTGTAACCGACTCCGAACTCAATGTGATTGGCGATGGAATCGATGTCGTCATTAAAGCGAGCGCCGAACAATTAGCCGGGATGAATGAGTTCGTGACACAGATGCATACGACCTCTGGATTAATTACCGAGATTCCCCATGGCATTTCAGTGAGTCAAGCTGAAGAAGCGATTATCAAATATTTAGAATCAGCACAAACCGTTCCCGGAAAATCACCATTGGCCGGAAACTCTGTCTCAGTTGATCGCTCTTTCATTGCACGCGATATGCCTTTGCTCAATGACTACCTTCACTATCGCACCGTCGATGTGTCATCGATCAAAGAGTTAGCCCGCCGTTGGTATCCCAAGGCGTATTTCAACGCCCCCGCTAAGACTGGCAACCACCGCGCATTGGGCGATATCCAAGATTCAATTGCCGAATTAGCGTATTACCGCAGCGCAGTATTCGTTCCGGGCGCTACGGAGTAACAGGTAGACTTTGACGTACATGGTGGGCGTAGCTCAGCTGGTAGAGCACTCGGTTGTGGTCCGAGATGTCGCGGGTTCGAGCCCCGTCGCTCACCCCACTATTACTGCAAGACCTAAAACCGCTAGACCCAATAGAGAGCTGGATGCGCAATGATCTTCGATGTAGTCGTTGAAATCCCTGCCGGGTCTCGCAACAAATACGAAATCAATCATTCAACGGGCGAAGTTCGTTTAGATCGAATGCTCTTTACTGCAACACGTTTTCCGCATGACTATGGTTTTGTAAAAAACACACTCTCCCTCGATGGCGATCCACTGGATGCCTTGGTTATGTTGGATGAACCGACTTTTCCGGGCTGCGTAGTCTCTTGCCGCGTCATTGGAATGTTTCGCATGACCGATGAAAAAGGCGGCGATGACAAGCTTTTGTGCGTTCCTGCCGGTGATATTCGCAAAGCCAGCCTGCAAGATATTCAAGATGTTCCAATTTATGAACTTGATGAAATCAAGCACTTCTTTGAAGTCTATAAAACTCTAGAACCAGGCAAAGAAGTCCATGGTGGCGAATGGGTTGGCCACGATGCCGCTGAAGAAGAAATTAATAATTCATACAATCGATATAACGCTTCACATTAATTCAACCTTTCGACAACTTAGGGAGAGCTAAGTGATCAACAGCGGCGATACAGCGTGGGTGCTTGCAAGTGGAGCCCTTGTTTTATTCATGACTCCAGGGTTAGCAATCTTTTACGGTGGAATGGTGCGCGCAAAAAGTGCACTGAATATGATGATGATGTCTTTTGCTGCAATTGGTGTAACAACAATTATCTGGGTTCTCTACGGATATTCACTTACTTTTGGAAAATCCCACAGCGGCCTCATTGGTGGCTTTGAACATGTTGGTCTAGCTAAAACTCTCAACGAAGTTGTTGGTCCCCAAGGTCATCAAATTCCAACGCTAGCTTTTGCGATGTTCCAATTAACTTTTGCCATCATCACAGTGGCCCTTCTTTCAGGGGCAATTGCCGATCGTGCTAAATATGGTTCATGGGTTTTATTTGTAGCTATATGGATAACCCTTGTTTACATCCCCGTTGCGCATTGGGCTTTCGCTTCACAAAGTGGCACCGGCGGTTGGATCGTCGACAAGTTAGGTGCTCTGGATTTTGCCGGTGGAACCGTTGTTGAAATTAACTCTGGCGCTGCAGCACTTGCTCTGGCATTAGTTTTGGGTAAGCGCGATGGCTTCAAAAAAGATCCCATGCGTCCACACAATATGCCGCTAGTTTTATTAGGTGCAGGAATGTTGTGGTTTGGCTGGTTTGGTTTCAATGCTGGAAGTGCGCTATCTGCAGGCTCTTTAGCTGCCACTGCAATGATCAATACTCAAATCGCATCTGCTGCGGCATCAATGACCTGGGCCCTGTATGAAAAGCGCCGTGATGGAAAAGCTACAACTCTTGGTGTTGCATCAGGTGCAATTGCCGGCGCGGTTGTAATCACGCCTGCTTGCGGATTTATTAATCCACTGGGTGCATTAATCCTTGGCTTAATTGCCGGAGTTGCTGCGGCTTATGCTGTTACTCGTAAATATAAATTTGGTTATGACGATTCGCTAGACGTTGTTGGTGTTCACGGTGTTTCAGGAATTATTGGAATGTTAGGAATCGGCGTTCTTGCAACAGTTACGGTTAATGCTGCAGGTAAGAATGGACTGATTGCTCACGGTGGATTCGCGCTACTAACTCACCAAGTAATAGCAATTGTGGCCGTTGCGCTCTTCTCCTTCTGTGCCACATGGCTTATTGCTAAAGCAATTAGCGCCACTATCGGTTTCCGAGCTTTCAGAGATGACGAACTGACTGGATTAGATACGGTTTATCACGCAGAATCTGCTTATGACATCACCGGAAACTCCAACCGGTACTAACGAGAGGCGACGACAATGAAACTCATTACTGCAATCGTTAAACCAGGCAAAGTTGATGACATTAAAAAAGCTTTGCAGGTCAATGGCATTCAAGGCATGACCGTTTCAGAAACTCGCGGCTTTGGCCGACAAAAGGGCCATACCGAGATTTATCGTGGTGCTGAATACACTGTTGATTTCATTCCAAAGGTACGTATTGAAGTTTTAGCCGATGATGCTGATGCTGCTGGAATTGTTGATTTAATTGTAGAAACGGCAAACAGTGGATCTATCGGAGATGGAAAAGTTTGGGTTACTCCAGTTGAAACTGTTGTACGAGTTCGCACTGGCGAGCGCGGTCACGACGCACTGTAAAGATTTTTTACGCCAAAAAGTGACCAAAACCGCGCCAGCCAAGTAGCTGCCCGGTTGCCAAGAACCTGACAAAAACTGATAGGTTTCCACCTGCATTCAAGCGTTTCCGGCGCCTGGATGCCTCGGGTGGTTAGCTCAGTTGGTAGAGCAGGTGACTCTTAATCACCGGGTCGGGGGTTCGAGTCCCTCACCACCCACTTATGTAGGTAAATCCGAGTTCTATATCCAAACCTTGGATGTGGTTCCAAAGCCTTCAACATACTTCTTGTTTGCATCTAAAACTTCATGTAGAACTGACATTAATTTTTCTCCGTTTTCGGATCTAACAAGAGGGGTTCTCTCGTTACGTGGAGGAAATTAGCAGTCTGAAAGAGAAAAGAGAACTCAATAACTTCTCGCAGTTGCCAGAGACATGCACCTGTAATTCGTCATGCCATTTAACAGCTTAGGATTTACACTTATTCAATCTTGGGTGGAATCAATAATGCGTTATTCTTACAATCCTTTGGCGGCTTTGTGGGACTTGCCATCTTGATCCTTGTTTTATAGTGGGGATTTACAAGTAACAAGAAATTGATTATTACACCCATCAAAGCGGGTAAGAAAGATCAGTATGGCTTACTCAAACCTTTGCCAACCCCAAGTAATTACATCGAAGCCCAAATGGCATTGCAAAAGCTTGTTGATTCCAACATCAAGGCAACGCTCACGCAAACCCTAGATGGCCCGCAGTTAATGGTCTTTGAAAAAGATCTAGGAATTGCCCAATCTGTCTTGAAGAGTTAACTAAACGTTAACCGTTTCCTATCCGATTACGCATCAGTACGGGTTAAGAATTATGGTGCTTCCCCGCCCATGTTCGGTACTAGAAGGGAAGTTGTCATGTCACCACTAATTGATTTTCCAACTTGCTATGTATGCCGTTCTATTGAGTTGGAAATTATTACAAATGATGAGTTTGGTCCCATGACCCTGTGCGGTGAATGCGGATACTCATGGATTGCAAAGTTCGAAGATTTCGAACAACCAATCCTTCGCAGCTTAGCTTCGTAAGTTAGCTACCGTTATTCGTGATGGAAGTCTTCCCCGCGTCCCTTTTTAAAGCGCTCTTTCTTAAATCGCTGGCTAGCAATTACCCAGCGGAAGTGAGCGATATATTCCTTTATCTTTTTCACTAGACCAACGATCCTCTCATCTCAAAGGCCTGTGCAACGCGCTCAACTGAAACAATAAAGGCGGCTGTGCGCAGGTCTACTGAGTATTTCTTAGAAACTTTATGAACATTACCAAAAGCTTTTTCCATACGAACATCTAACTCACGGCGGAACTTGTCAATTGGCCAACTAAACTCTTGAATGTTTTGGGTCCATTCAAAATAAGAGCCCATAACACCACCAGAGTTAGCCAAAATATCGGGCACGATCACAACGCCTTGAGCTCGAAGTTCGCGGTCTGCTGCAATTGATAGAGGCTGGTTGGCCCCTTCGATAATGAAATCTGCGTTGATCTTGTCCATGTTGTTTTCATTAATAACACCGCCCAGTGCAGCTGGAATTAGAACATCGCACTTGACCTCTAGTACTTCGGCTGCTCCGATGCGTTCATCTGCTTGCACATCTGCAAGAGACTTAACATTAAAGATTGATGCGATATCAATTCCCTTTTTATCAACGATTCCTCCAGAAACATCGGAGATAGCAATTACCTTCATGCCAAGTTCTTGGCACACAAGGGCGGCATATCGCCCGACGTTTCCGAAGCCTTGAATTGCAACTGTTGCACCTTTGACCTTCACATCATTTTTTTCCAAAGTTGCAGCAGTAATTTGTGCTACTCCACGACCCGTTGCTTCCTCACGTCCCGGTGCTCCGAACAGTTCAACTGGCTTGCCAGTTACACATGCAGGTTGGAAGCCTTCAAGTCTGTGGAACTCATCCATCAACCACGCCATCGTCTTGGCATCGGTTCCCAAATCTGGGGCCGGAATATCGCGATGGTGACCCAGCACGTGGACTAGGGAACGGGTCCAACGTCGGATGATTTCTTCTTTTTCGATGGGAGATAGTTTTGATGCATCGACCGCTACGCCGCCCTTTGCTCCACCAAATGGAACATCAATCAGCGCAGTTTTCCATGTCATCAACGATGCTAAAGCGCGGACTTCATCAAGATCTACATCTTGGTGAAAACGGATGCCGCCTTTGCGTGGTCCGCGGGCACTTGAATGCTGGACTCGATAACCCGTGAGGACTTCCACATCGTCGCCTCGACGAAGTGGAATTGAAATGACTACTTCTCGTTCACAACTGCTCAGTGCGGAGATAACTCCGGGCTTTAATCCCAGAATTTCTCCTGCTTGGGCAACTTTTTCATTAACTTCGCTAAATGCAGAGGAACCAGAATGTGTCATGGAAGGACAGTAGAAAGATTGTCTAGTGGAAAGAAGGCCTTTTGGGTTTATTTTCTATGAAATCGGGGTGAACGACCCGCCCATTAGGCGGGAAGAAGCTCGGACAGCAAAGCCTCAACTCGGGCTTTAATCTCATCGCGAATTACGCGAACAGATTCAATCCCCTGCCCTGCAGGATCATCTAGAACCCAATCTTCATAGCGCTTACCTGGATAGAACGGACACACATCACCGCAACCCATTGTGATCACAGGAGCTGATCGCTTGGATTACACCTTTATCAATATTTAAAATCTCACCTGCTTGCGCAATTCTCTGATTGACCTCAGCAAAGGCGGAGTGAGTGCTCATGTATTAAACCTATCTAGATCCACACCCTTTGGTTTAACGGTGAGTTAATTAAAGAAGAAAAGGGTGTGAAATGCCGATCAAGGTTGATTTAATGGTCAATACTTGCGCTTGTGATTGTTGATACCGCACTTTATGTAGCTGGCAAGCGAATAGATGGACCAGTTGATATCTCAGAACAGGTTGATATCGCAAGAGCTAAAGATGGCTTTGTTTGGGTGGGACTTGCAGAACCTACCAAGGCTGAGTTTGATCATATTGTTGGTGAGCTCAACTTTCATCCACTTGCAGTTGAGGATGCGGTAAGTGCTAAGCAGCGGCCTAAGATTGAAGATTACGAAGGGTTAACTTTTTTTGTAATCAAAACAGTTTTTTATAATGAATTAAAATCAGAGATCACAACTGGTGAGTTAATGTGTTTTGTGGGTAAACATTTTATTGTGATAGTTCGTCATGGCGAGGGCTCACCATTGACTACCGTGCGCCATGATATTGAGCAACACCCAGATCAACTTAGGATCGGCCCCTTTGCCGTCTTACACGCAGTAATTGATCGAGTAATCGATGGTTACACAAATATTGCTGCTGAGTTAGAAAATGATGTAATCAATATCGAAACAAAGGTCTTTAGTGGTAAACGGAAAACCTATAGCCAGGAGATCTACTTCCTAAAACGTGAAGTGATTGAGTATCGCCATGCGATTGAGCCACTACTGCAACCATTACAAAAATTAACCTCTGAGAGTTTTACCAATCTGCCTGAGCAAATCAGACCATTTTTTCGCGACACATTTGATCACCTTCAACATGCCTGTGAGCATGCATCTGGCATGGATTCTTTATTAACAACGGTGTTGCAAGCAGATCTTGCCCATGTGCAGGTGCGACAAAATGAGGATGTTAGAAGAATTTCTGCCTGGGTAGCTTTAGCATCAGGCCCAACCATGATCGCAGGAATCTATGGCATGAATTTCAAACATATGCCCGAGCTAGCAACTAATTATGGCTACTTCGTAATCCTTGGTGTGATGGCAGCACTAACAACTTTTTTAGTCTATAAATTCAAAAAAGCCGACTGGTTATAGGTAATTACTACTGGCTGATAGGGTCAGCCAGTAATAAAACGCCGGGTTGTTAGCTCAGTTGGTAGAGCAGGTGACTCTTAATCACCGGGTCGGGGGTTCGAGTCCCTCACCACCCACTTACGTGAGTAAGTCCCGAGATCTTGATTGATAAGAATTAATCTCGCTCGGCCCCGACCATCTTTTCCAGCATTGGTTTCACCCGGTTGAGTGTGCCCACTGGTGACACATTTGACGCTACATATGCAACATATCCCCCTAAAGCTACCCAAGGATAGACAAGAGAGATACTCACCAGAATTAAGCCAAACAGTGCGGTGAATCCTAAAAAGATTGGAGTCGCTTTACGCATAACCTTTTCAGGAATTGGAAGAAGCTCATTGTAAGAGATCTCAAACTTAAATTTAATAAAAGCCAAGAGAATCATGGTTGTCCAGTAATTGCCAAATAAGCAGACACCAAAATAGAAAATAGCCCATTTGCGATTGGGCGTATTTAAATTATGAGCAAGTAGTGCAACGCCAAAGGGCATCAAAGCTACCCAAGCCATCGCAAAACCGTGTTGCCAAACAATCCAGGCAGTGGTGCCTTCTACATACTGACTACCTGCGTGATATTGATACCAAGTAGAAAACAAGACAACAAAGCCCAATAAATAGGATAGGAATGTTGGCCAGTTTTCCATGATTGCGGTATTCATATTTTCGCTTTTACTGATCTCTGGTACTAACTCAACAACATTGAGGCCCAATAACGTAATTGCAATGGAAAAGACTCCGTCGCTAAGTGAGTCAATAAACTTGTGACTGATGTGCCGGAACTGCTCGTCCATGTGGGTCTCCAATTCCACCTAAATTTGGTTGAAAAATAACGGGAATTCTTTCTACTCACTACCGACTCGCCCAATAAGTTAGTTGAACCCTCTCTTAATCAATCCCCCGCTGCCTTAGACTTTCCAGCCTACGGATTAGCCAATCGGGGAGAGCAATGACAAATCCAGCTGGACAAGCGCGCAAGCTCTCTGGGGCCAAAAAACTCATTGCACTTCTTTTGGCACCGGTGTTGCCGTGGGTGGCCGCAGTTGCACTTGCGCAGTCGAGTCATGCAGCTTCTCCTCAACAAAATGCAATTGCACAAGCTTCCTGGTTTAGCAATGTAAAAGTGAGCTTTTCTGGAGACAGCGTGATCGTTGCATCTGATGGTTTGCCTAACTGGATGGCAGAAAAATACGCCAAACCAAATGCTGGCGTAGTTGTTCCATTAAGTTCGAGCGATGTCACCCTTGACTTAGCGAGCAAATTAGTTTCTGCACAAAATTTGAACTACACAATGACTTTAAACCCAACTAAGGCAGCCACAGTCACTTCCACATCTTTGGGCGCCATCGGAATACTTGCAAATGGTGCCGTTATTTTTAATCCCTACGAAGGCGATGGCAAAACCGTTGCCGTTACTGGGAATGTTTATTTAACTGATTCCAATGGCGTGAAATGGGGCTTTCTAGATGAGTGCAATGGTCACCCTGGGATGGGGGGCATGTACCACTATCACGCTATGCCGCCATGCGTTACTTCGGTCATTGATAAAACTGGTGGACCTTCACATATTTTAGGAATCGCTTTTGATGGTTTTCTTATTTATGGTGACAAAGATATAAATGGAAAAACAGTGTCTTCAACACAATTAGATGCGTGTAATGGAATTACTAGCGCAACACCAGAATTTCCAACCGGTGTGTATCACTATGTTTTAACTCAAGAAAAAAGTAATCGATCTACTATCAACTGTTTTGCTGGAACGCCGCCGGCATCTACTGCTGGTGGTCCGCCACCTGGTGGTATGGGCGGGATGCCTGGAATGGGAGGTCCACCACCTGGTGGTATGGGCGGACAACAACCTGGCGCACAACCGCCAGTTCAACAACCAGTTGCTCAAGCAAGTGCAACACCAACGCCAACACAGGCTCAACAACCAGTAGCTCAAGCATCGGCAACACCAACACCATCGCCTAGTTATACAACTTTGTACAAGGCTGTTAAAACGACTCAACTAGTGTGCCAAAAAGGAAGTACAAAAAAGACCGTGATTGCCGTTGCTTGCCCAACTGGGTACAAGAAAATCAGTTCCAAAACAATTACAACTTATGTGGAAACAAAGGTCTTAGTTAGTCCCTAAGTTTTTTCGATCATCAGGGAGTAGTTACACGGCTTTTCACGCTCAGGATTTGGGCTCACATAGATACTCACACTGCATTCTCAGCAAAAAATGCCCCCAACTTCAGGCTCCAACACATAGGTTTCCCACTGATCAACTTAACGGTTCACGGAGGCCCAATGTTTTTTACTTATCTGCGCAGAGAATTAAATCAACGTAAACGTCAGACTTTATTAGTGGCAATTGCCTTAGGAACATCAATTGGTTTGATAATCGTAGTTAACGCAGCTTCAGCCGGAATTGGCGATGCGCAGAAAACCGTTCTGAGTGGACTATATGGTATTGGTACCGACATTAGTGTCACTAAAAGTGTTCAACCAACCCAAGGTGGCAGAGGTTTTAATTTCGGTCCGGGTGGACCAGATGCGGGTGGTACAACCGCACTCAACCAAACTCGTTTAACAGTTCCTCGTTTCTCTGGAACTTTTGATCAAAATACACTCTCACAAATTTCAAGCACTAAAGGCGTAGCAAAAGCTGCAGGAACATTGCGCTTATCCCAAATTGTATTTAAGGGAAGTATCTTAACCGGGGCACAAGCCCAAACAACTCCAACTGCACCACAAGATCCAAATGCGGGTGGGCGCCGTGGATTTGGTGGCGGAAACTTCAATATTGATATGACAAGTATTGAAGGCGTTGATCCAACAGGAGCAACTGTTGGTCCACTTAGTGGCGTGAATGTAACTAGTGGCCGTAACTTTCAAGCATCCGATGCAACAACAATGAATGCGCTAGTTGATGCAACATATGCAACTGCTCAAAAAATTGTAGTCGGCGGAACATTTAACGTAGGGGGAAAGCCTTTTACTGTAATTGGAACTGTGGCTTCGGCTTCAGCATCACCTGAAACTGCTTCAAATGTTTATATCCCACTTAGCCAAGCTCAAACTTTGTCGTCTAGTGCTGGTCTGCTCACTAATGTTTATGTATCTGCTGACTCATCGTCAAATACGGGCAGTGTTCAAAAGAGTATTGAAGCTTTGCTACCTGATGCCACTGTTTCTTCTCAAGCTGATTTAGCTCAAAACCTTTCCGGTTCATTGAGTTCGGCTTCCACATTAGTGAATGCTTTAAGCAAGTGGCTTTCAATAATTGTTTTGTTAGTTGCCTTCTTGATAGCAATTTTATTTACTACTTCTGGTGTAACTCGAAGAATTCGTGAATTAGGAACGCTTAAGGCAATGGGCTGGAAAACCAGCCGAATTGTTCGACAAATAATGGGTGAATCACTGGTCACTAGTTTTATAGGCGCAGTCATTGGTTTGATCCTGGGACTAGTTGGAATCTTTGTTGTTAACTCAGTTGCACCAACACTTTCTGCAGCAGTTGCTAGACCAGGAAGATTTGGTGCTGGTGGGCCTGGTGCCGGATTTGGCGGTGGAGGTGGAGGTGCAGGCTTTACTCCCCCAGCTGGTGGTTTCGGTGGCCGTGGAACTGGATTTGGAAGAGCTGCAGCTAATGCAACTACTCTCAAACTTCATATTGGTATGAATATTTCAACGTTAATAGTTGCAGTAGCAATAGCAATCATCGGCGGATTAATTGCAGGTTCATTCGGAAGTTGGCGGGCATCTCGATTGAGTCCTGCCGTGGCATTAAGGAGCGCTGCATAATGACTAACACAATTCTCTATTCGCTGAAAGATCTCAATAAGAGTTACAGCCAGAACAATAAAAAGGTTCAGGCGCTTAAGAATGTGAATCTCGAGATTACTCGCGGTGACTTGATTTCGATCCAGGGTCCAACTGGTGGGGGCAAATCAACGTTGCTACAGATGTTGGGTGGTTTGGATCAACCAACTTCTGGAACTATTTCTTTAGCCGATGATCACTTAGAAAAACTGAGTGAATCTAAATTGACCGAGATGCGCGCCAGGAAAATCGGTTTTGTTTTTCAGAATTACAACTTAATTCCAACACTAACGGCACTTGAAAATGTGCAGACAGCATTAGTTCCTCAAGGTGTCAGCAAATCTGATAGTGAAAAGCGCGCCATGGCTGCCCTGGAATCAGTCTCATTGGCTGATCGCGCTAATCACTTACCGGCCGAGCTTTCAGGTGGGCAGCAACAGCGCGTAGCAATTGCTCGTGCACTTGTTAAGAATCCTGAAGTTATCTTGGCCGATGAGCCAACTGGAAACCTGGATGAAGAAACTAGAGATCAGATAATCGATCTGCTCGTTAACCTCAATCAACAGCAGGGCATCACGGTTATTTTGGTTACCCACGATTCCAGTGTGGCTAAGCGGGCTAATAAGAGCTTGCATATAGCTAGTGGTTTCGTAACTGCAAAAGTCTAAGGAACTTATTTCACTTTTTTAGATTACTCTTCTGCCCATGACCATGCGCCCAGAAGTAAAAGCATTCCTTGACTACACGGCTATCAATAATCCGCTGCCAGCTGATGCAACGCTAGAAGAGCGTCGAGCAGATGCCGCCGATTACTTAATGTATGCCGGCCCAGAATCTAAAGATGTGGATGTTGAGCACACCTATTTCACATCCCCTACCGCTGATTTACATGCCGTAATTTTTCGCCCTAAAAATGTAAAGCCGAACGCACCGGCACTTGTTTACTTCCATGGTGGCGGCTGGATATTTAGCTGGACGCTTCGATACGCACCGCAGATGTCAAACATTGCAGCTGAAACTGGTTTTGTCGTTATTGGCATTAACTACCAAAAAGCACCGGAGCACCCATTCCCAACGCCATTTAATGATTGCTATGCCGGTTTGCTGTGGGTAGCAAAAAATGCTGCGCGCTTTGGAATTGATCCAAACAAGATTGGTGTGGGCGGAGACAGCGCTGGTGGAAATTTAGCGGCTGCAGTTGCATTAAAAGCTGCCGATACTGGCGATGTGAAGTTGGCGTATCAAATGCTTATCTACCCATGCATTGATATAAACTTCGAAACTCAATCTTATAAAGAGCATGCTTTGGGCTTTGGTTTAGAGGCTGTTGGTATGCAATGGGCTTGGGAACTTTATATTCCAGAAGATCAGCGCCAGAATAAATATGCGGTACCCGGCAAAGCTACAACCTTTAATAATGTTGCCCCGGCAATTATCGCTTTAGCTGAGCACGATGTTTTACGCGACGATGGTGTCAACTATGCCGCTGCACTAGAAAAAGCCGGCATTGCTGTAACACTGAAGGAATATCCGGGCATGATTCATGGATTCTTTGGCCATGGCTTTATGGTCAGCGAAGCATACGAATTGCGTATGTGGCTCAGTGCTCAGATAGTTGAAGCCGTCAAAT
>Ga0194047_10000283_pt1 | contig 34738 bp, 55 predicted proteins | sample JunL225m_MetaG_2_FD_160070 | JGI IMG/M metagenome (GOLD analysis project Ga0194047, IMG submission 160070) | Anoxic zone freshwater microbial communities from boreal shield lake in IISD Experimental Lakes Area, Ontario, Canada - Jun2016-L221-5m | ecosystem: Environmental > Aquatic > Freshwater... | reverse complement strand
ACCAGTTGTATTATTAAAGCCAGCTTGGTAGCCTATTGCGGTGTTGTTAGATGCGGTAGTATTATTTAATAATGATTGAAAACCAACACTTGTATTATTAGAACCAGTAGTAGTAGCATTTCCAGCATTTGAACCAATAGCTGTATTGCTTGCTCCGCTAGAATTATTGTAACCAGCTTTAAATCCAAATAAAGTATTATCATCGCCAGATAAAGAACCAACACCGCCAGTATAATATCCGACTGCAGTATTATTAGAACTTGTTGATTTGTTTAAAGTTCCAAATCCAACACCAACATTATAATTGCCAGAAATATTTGTATAAATTGACTGATAACCAATAGCAGTATTTCTGTCCCCTGTTGTATTAGCTTGTAATGCTCCATTACCTATTGCTATAGCCAATGCTCCTGTTGTATTAGCAGTCAAAGCACTAACGCCTACAGCAGTATTACTAGCAACAGCACCACCACCCTTACCAACAGTAAGACCTGATATAGAAGCATCATTAGCTGTAGTAAGTGTTGTGCCGTTAAATGTTAGGTTGGCAGAACCAGCCAATGCACCTGAACTGTTGTATTGCACTTGCGTATTAGAACCACCAGCGCCACCTACAATACTTGTAGGGTTTGTCCATGTTGGCGTGGCACTAGAGCCACCAGAAGTTAAAATATAACCAGCAGTACCAAAGTTAGTAGTGCCTGTAATGTTAGTATTTAAGCCAATAGCACCTGAAGCGTTAATCACATGGGCTTTGTCGCCTGTAGTTCCCCAAGCAAAGTAAGTCTTATAGCCATTACCTGACCCAATACTAATATCTCCGTCATGCCCTGAATAATAGACACCGTTATTAAGACTAAAGAAATCGGCAGGAGTTCCGCTACTAAAAACTGAAGAATTCATACCAAACTCACCGTAATAGGTAGAGTCTGTGCCTAAATCGTTACTGACTGCAAAGTTAGTAGAAGCTCCAGCAGTACCGCTTTTGTTTTGCATTACATTCTGTAAATAACTTCCAGCGATTGTTGCGCCATTTGTTTGGGCAGAATTTGAAGCGTTGTAAGTTAAAACAGGGGTAAGACTACTAGCAGAATTAGTTGCTAAATTAGGTACGGTTACAAGGCCATTAGCGTCTTGGTATACCGACTTACTAGCAGGGTAATCACAAAATACTTGTTTGTCTGCTACGCCAAAATTAACTTTAGAGCCACCATTACTGGAAGAAAGCACAGTATCACGGCTTAAAGTTCCTGCGCCTACAGTACCAATACCTACTTCCCATTGGTTGTCACCATCATCAACAATCGTGTAATAGGTTGTATTGCCGTTACCAATAGCACTAGAAAATGTCAGAAAATTAGGTTGTGCGCCTAATAGCGTAACTGTTCCAGTACCACCAGTATGTGTAGTTTCTAATACTCTGTCTTTAAGAATAAGAGCCATTATTTAACCCCTACAATTTTGCCTTGAGCATCACGTATAATTTCTTTTGGTGTATTTAGTTTTTCGTATAAAGCTGCAAGAATAGCCATCATATCGTCATTGTTCTTTTGTAGGTTTTGAACTACTGGTGCTAATGGGTGGTTTTTCATATCAAATGCTCCTATTGTTTCTTCTAACATTGTTGCCATATCTATATTATTTTGATAGGCTTCGTTACCATCATCTAATCCAGCAGAAATTCGTGCAGTTTCTATTTTAGTTGAATTATCAAGATAAGCTAACAAAACTTCCCTATTATTTTGCATTTCAGCGGTTTTAGTATTACGTTGTTCTTCAAGCTGGAATTTAAGCTGGTTTTCTTGTGCTTGGTACTCTTGTTTAGCCTTCTCTAACTGCATTTGGGCTTGAAGTTTAGCCTGTTCAAGCTGGGCAGTTTGTTGAGCTTCTTGTTGAGCCGCTTGCATCTTCGCTTGTTCTAATTGCATAGTCATCTGAAGTTTCTGTTGTTCAGGGCTAGGCGGTTTAGGTTGTCCTTCTGCTTGCTTGGCTTGTTGGCGGAACTTATCGGCTGTTTCGTCAATCAATCCTTCCATGCCCTTACCAGCCTTAAATGCGGTAACGCCAAACTTGAGCATTTCCATCAATAGCGGGGTAAGTTCAGGAACGCCTTGTGCTACAGGTAGCGCGGTTTGCATAAAGCTACTGACTGCGCTCAAGAACTCAATTCTGTCCTGCTTTTCTTGTTGCTCATCTTGAAAGATCATCGAATCGCTAGTTACTTCGATACGGAAGTTCTTGGCTGCTTCGTCACGCAATAACAATAAAGCTTGTGGAATCAATGGCTTATCTGAATCGCTTAGTTGCATTGCACCACTAATTTTGACGATTGTATCGTCAGTAAAGTGATTACAAATAACCTGTGCCTTGATACACAGCAGTTCGGTAGCAAAGTCTACTACCGCGTGTTGCATTGTCTTTAATCGACCAGCAGCATTGTTAGACTTGATAATCTGTGCGCCAAGTGTTTCATTGGGGTCGGTCTGTCCGCGCTGAATGTCAGCAATACCCATAATCTCGTAGATTTGACCCTTGACTTGCTCCATAGCCTGATAAGCCATAGTCAAAGCTTGGGCAATTGGGGCAATGTCTACAAGGTTAATAGCACCAGCCATACCCTGTTTCTCAGCAAACGCGCCCCAGTTCTTAACAGGAAGCAGGGCATTGTTTTCACCTTCAGAGAACAGACGGGCAAGACTTGGTTCGGAAGCGTCATAAACTCCCCGAACTTTAAGTGCTTGAATAAATCCATCAATGCGGTCAGCCAATGTGTCTAACTGCCTTGCTTGGTCTTGGTACAGTACAAAGTCAGGAACTGGTACTAAAGAATCCGTAGTCAATGTAGAAAACAAAGGTTTAGGGCATGGCCAAAAGTTTTCAAGCTTTAGCGGGTCGGCTTTTGTGTCAAGGATTTCGCCCATTGACTTAGATAGCCAAATAACTTCACCTGAAGTCTTATCCCATATCTCATAGACGCAGGCTTCTCTAGCCCCCTCACCCATCTTCTCATTGAAAGACTTAGAAGTTTCAGGTTTTGTGTCTAATGGGATACGACCACCCAAATCTTCACCAAAACGCTCTACCAATGCAGGGCGTGTCATATAAACCTTACGCCATACTGCGGTTACTTCTTCCCATGTACGGGCTACAGTAATACCAAAGTCACGCCAATGCACATAATCAACGGGCGCACATTCGTACTCAATGCGTTCCTGATCTTCTCTGTATATACCGCCTTCGGTTTCTGCCTCGTCAATGTCCTCAGTAATTTCTAGGCCATCTTCGGGCATATCTATGTTATCGGCTTCGCTGCCAACAATATGTGGCTCATAACGAACCCAAGCAGTACCGCGCCCACCAAGCAAACGGTCATTAACTGTTTGATTCATAGCGGATTTGTAGTCACCATAATGGGTGATTTCGTACTCCAATGCGCGTTCTAGCATCATAGATGCGACCCTGCCTATCGGATCGTTATCACGAAACCGCCTTGATACATCGGGTCTAGGTAAACGGGCAAAGATAGCTGGCTGAATAGTCTGTACATTGCTCCACAGAATATTAAACTTAGCATTAGGGTTGTTTCTAGTGCGGTTGTCATCACGATACCGTTTAACAATCTTGTCGGCTCTGCCTTCCCATTCCTTGAAGGTTCTCTCGTACTGCCCGATAGTGTTGTACCAATCTTGGTAATCGTGTTCCATATTTATATCCTGCGGTGAGTTATTTTAGGAGTTTCTTTCCACATCTCGTTTAGCGTTACATCCGTTTCGCCAACATGAAGTCCTTTGATTCGATTGTCTTTAAGGATAGGGCTGTCCTCGTTTTTCCATACAATTGAGAGATAACGGAAGGCATCGGCAGAGTGGCTTGTCCAATCATGCTTTGGGCGGTCATTAAAACACTTTTTATCATCATTCCATTCCCGTTGATATTGGCGTAAACATTCGATACCTTCTTCACATCTATTATCAAACCAAGCGCGAGTTAATGCAAGCCTTGTTGCCTGTATTCCGTCCTGAATTGACAGGTTTGGAACGATTTTTAGATGTTTTATGTCGATTTTTGTCGCAATTTGTTCGATTATGCTCTTACCACCCGATGCCATAGTTTTTGCTCTAGCGTCATGGGGCAGGTAATGATAGCCATATTTGTAACCAAACTCATCTTCTTTTTGTGCAAGCAGTCCTGTATAAAATGGCACAGCCTGACCGTTAGATGAATGATGGTCTAGAACCCGTATCTCACCGTATACCACCTGAAACCACCAAATCGAGGTACTGTCATTAAAACCCAAATCCCAAGCAGTATGACAGGGGAACATAGGGTCATAGTCCACAGTAGTAATCCTATCCAAATCAGTAATCCTACGCATCTCTTGACCATAGTACGCTCCTAGAATGGCTGCCTCAAATGAACATAAGAACTCAGCCTCATACTGATTGGCAGACATCATGCGCTGGGCATCCTCTAACTCAGAATCAGGTAGTAGTCCCGATTCATCAGCCCTAAGTGTCTTAGAGTACCAGCCATCATTGTTCTGTGCGCTTTTGTATATCTCATAGAACCCGTTATGGCCTTTCGGTGTCCCGATGAAAACGGCCCAGCCCAATCTGTCCGCTAAAAGTGGCCTGATAATTTCTCCCCATACTCTAGGCTTCATATCAGCGTATTCGTCAAGAACAATTCCGTCACAATAATTCCCTCTTAAACTGTCAGGCGCATCTGCTCCAAACAAGCGAATCCGTGAGCCGTTATGCAGTTCTACCCACAATTCTGACTGATTAGCCTTGACCATAGCTGGTTTAGCAAAGCGACATAGGTAGTCCCAAGCCACGCTCTTAGCCTGACTGTAAAAAGGGCACAAGTAAAAGTAACGACCATCAGGCTTATTTTCTTTGATAGCCCGTTTAATCAGGTCATTAATGGATGCTACGGTCTTTCCTGCCCTACGGTGACATACTAGGACTGCCCAGCGTTGTTTACGCTTGTGAAAGTCTTTAAATGCCGTTCTTACCCTATATTCAAACTCATGGACTATCTCAGTCATCTTGCCATTTATAGATATGGGTGACTGTAGCGGTGGTATCGCCAGTTTGTTCTACTCTAGCAAGCTTTGGTACATGGTACTCAGCTACTTGCATAAAGCAATCGAAAGCTACTTTAGGGCCAAGCTTCTCATTGCTAGCGATGTCATCAAGCCATTCTTGAAGTTTGTCAGCGTTACCATCCACGAACTTAGCGATAGCCTCTCTAGCGAGGGCTGTGGACTTATTAGGCGTACCTACAGAGCGACCCCCTGTCTTACTTCTAGTTTTATCTACTTTAGATTCCATACCTTACCCAAGTGGTTGATTAAGATAGATTAATTCTACACCAATTTGCGTAATTACAACACATCAAAATATTTTAATAAAGTAATTGACATAGTGTAGTAAAACGCTACAATGTACTTAATCGCTGATTTATTTACTAATTGCCTAGCGATCAATAAATGGGGCTAAACAGTTAAGGAGTATTACAAATGAAAAACATTCAAGACCAACGCTATATCCCAGAAGGTTACGAATTATCTTGGGATGACCAAGATTTAGGTATCCAAATCTACTACAAAGAATCGCCAACAATAGGTGGCCTGTGTTTTGTAGGCCGTGCTATCAAACCTACTTGGCACTATCGTTTTAAAAATGCAGAGCAACGCCAAGCAGAAGTTACCAAGACTTTTGAATGGGTACACGCTCATGCAAACCGCAAGGCAGAGCGTAAAGCCAATAAAGCTAAAGCTGGTGCTAATCATGGTGTAGAAGTTGGCGATGTATTCCGTTCATCTTGGGGTTATGACCAAACTAATATTGATTATTACGAGGTTATTTCTATTTCAGGAAAAACAGCTACATTTTGTGCTATCAGCCAATTGATTGAAGAAACAGCATATTTAAGTGGTGAATGCGTACCAGTTCAAGGTTCATTTATTGGCAAACCATTTAAAAAGCTGATTCAAAAAGATAGCGAAACATCAGAAGCTCGTATCAGAATCAATAGTTTTTCTAATGCTTGGAAAGTTACACCAGTTGCAAAAATTGGCAATAAAGCAATATTTCCTAAATCCCATTGGACAGCTTACGCTTAAGGAGAATTATATGAAACCATTTTTATACCGTACTGATTGCATCTATACCTGTGTACGCAGGGGGTTTTCAGAGCAGGATATATGGCGTGACGCATTAGGGGTTTATGAGCCGTTGTTGGCTTATGCCGATAAATTGCCTACGCTAGATGCTCCTGATTTGCTCCCTGCTGGACATTCCGCTAAATTAAACCGTGACTTTATACAAAGGGAGTAACAATGACTTTTGATTTAAAACAATGGCGTAAAAACATTGGTATCACCCAAGAAAAAGCGGCCGAACTCTTGGGTGTTCACCGTGTTACCTACACAAACTGGGAAAACGGGGTAAATCCTATTTCTAAAACTGTTATTGGTGCTTGTGCCAACTTAAATACTCGTTATTCAGGTTCAGGCGGTTATCACAAAACACTTATTAACAATATTGATGATTTTAAAAAGGCCTATAAAGTTTATTTTGGGCATGATCCGCAAGGCAAGCATTTAGTATCAGCTCAATGGTTAGACATCAAATATAAACAAATAGACTTTACTCCCGATAACCCTCTTTCTTAAGAAGTTTATCAAATGCTTGGGTCAATTTACCTTTAACGCTTTCTTCTCTAGGTAATGCACCCAAGCTCTCATATTCAGGGCGTTCAAAATATCTTCTGTCAATTTGGGGAGTGGATAGTGCAGGTTTAACTTTTAAATCAGGAATTTCTTTTTTTGCAATATTTACCATATCTTGCAAAGTAACCCCTTCAATCCAATCACCTTTAAAAAGCAATCCTTCACCGCCTTTTCTATGTTGCAATACAGCATCAGTTGATTCTGATAAAACTTTATTAAGTTTAGTTACATCAGCATTTGATAAAGGTTTTCCGTTACGAGTTAAAAAAGCGGCATTTCCTTTTGATAAATCACCAAATGGCAACGCTGTTGCTCTAGTGGCAGTTGCTCCAGCTTGTTCTAAATTTTCAGCAGTTTGAGCAACATCTTTTAATAAAGATTTATTACCGCCTACGGTTAAACTTCTGTTGCCTTCTGATACAAATACTGGATTGCTTTCACCAGCCCAATACCCTTGTCTTGGCGTAATATTTTGCAAATTAGGTGATGCGGCAGTTTTATATCTTTCTAGTGCCAATGCTTCTGCTGTTGGGTTTCCTGATATATTTGCCAAAGTTCTAGGTAATCCTTCAGTTGTAACAGTTGATTCTGTAAATACTTGTGGCCTAGATAACGGACTGACCGCTCTTGCCAACACTTGTGGATTTCTTGCTAATGCAACACCAGCAGGTAAGGCCATAGCTCCAATACCAGCTAATTCACCTATGTTTTTGCCTTGTGAATAAGCGTCATAATTTGGGTCTGTAATAGGATTTTTAGGTTGCATAGAATTAGCACCCGTAGCACCCTCAAGAAAGCCTGTGGCGTATCCTGCTTGGCGTGGTTTAGTAAGACCAACCTGCATTTGTGGATAACCTGTATAGGCTTGTTGCCCATCATTTAAACGCAATAATTCAGCAAGCGTAGGCATTTACTTTACCTCTTTATCCAAGTCTTTAAGCTTGTTAGCAATCATCTTTCTACGGGCGATGCGGTCAGCTTGGTTTTTTTCAAAGGTAGACTGTTTATGCTCACGCAACATAGCATCTTCTTTTTTGTATTTGCGGTTCATGTGTTCCATTACATATCCTTAAAATGTGTTTCTATTTTATTACACATTTCTGTAAGTTTCTGCGGAAATTCTTGGCGCATCTGTAATATACGAAGTCTAAGGGTTTTAATGTTTTCTTTAGTTTCTGCTACTTCTTGGGGGTTTAATGACTCAATCCAATACTTTCCTAATTCTGAGTCTTTTAAGTCTATAGGTGGTTTTAACAGAAAATAAGGTATTGCACCGCACAATACTGCGTCTAAGTTAGTGCTTGTAAGGGTGTCGTAAGTAAACAGTATTTTGCTTTTATTAAGAATGTCTATGTATTCTTCTCTTGGAGTGCTTATAGTAATTTCTTGGCAATTTGGCAACGGTGGGCATACAGCGTACTTACTGCCCTTGCCTACATAGTAAGAGTTATATTCTCTTGGCTCGTTTCTATTGACCGTGTCTGTGTCAATAATGGGGTAAAACAAGGTGTCGCAGTCATCTCTATATAGCTTGGAATAGGACAACGGAAAATCTTTTGCGCCCCATTCTATAGGCTTTCCGTCTATTGCTGCCTCTTTATTAAGCAGGTAACGCACTACTTTTTTGGCGTTTAATGGGTTATTTGTTATAACTTCAGGGTAAATAACAATAGCGTCAGGGTCATTACCTATGGCATTACCAAAGTTAGTAACTTGTTCAGTAGTGTATATGTATACAGTAGCTTCATGCCCTAAAGCCTTTAATTGGCTACATAAGAAATGAAGCATCCATACACCACCGCTATTTCTTCTATAAGAAGGAGTTACGACTGTAAATTTCAGTCTTTTTCCTTAATGTACTTGTCGTACTGGGCTTCTAACTTGGCTTTACGACTGCCTTTAGAGTATTCGCGCTCAGTATTCAACGCAATTGCGGTAGCTTGGGCTACACTTTTGCCTGCTTTTTTCTCTTTGGTAATGTTTTTACCCACAGATTCGGCACTTCCTGATTTATCGAGTGGCATATTAACCCTTAAATTTAAGTAGATAGATGGTGGTATCGATTTCTTGCGCGATATTGTCGATTAGTTGCACAATCTCTGAATCTGTAGGTAGGTCGGCTCTAGCGTCTTTAACGAAAGCTTGAAGCGATTGTAGGTATGCTAAAGGTTCTTTTGGCTGGTGATAGGTGCTAGGAAATTCGGTAATCTGCCCGTAGATGCCAAAGTAACATTCCGCTAACTGGTCTACAGCCTCGATAATGCTCTCGTAAAAATGACCTAAAGTCTTGTGTTTTGCGTAAGATTTGGTAGCCCAATGAAAAAAGTGGGTGTTTGTCCCTGCGTGTAGCAATGTTGCGAGGAATAAAGCCATCGATTTTTCCATAAAACGCTCCTTTTGTGTATTTTATAACACTTTTCTACAAATCCAAACCCTTAACTTGATCTAACTCAGCAAATTCACCTATTAAAAATTTATTGGCATCATCTTCTGTTCTCATAATAAAAACAGGGCCACCACGCCATTCTTCTGCCCATTTTTGTTGTTTTGGGTTTAACCCTTTTTTGCCGTAATCAGTTTTGGGGTTTTTTATTTCAATTAAATGCCATTTTTCAAAATGCCAAACCAAAATGTCAGGTATTCCATTCATAGCTTTTGATAGGTCTTTAACAACAACACCGCCTTTTTTAAGAATATCTACAATCATATTGTGGTTGTTATCCTTTCGGGCATTGTTTCTCATAACAGGGGACATTCCATAAATATCACGACATTCAAGTGAGCAAAATTTTCTATTTCTTTGATAACTTTTAAATTTTATATTGCAAATCAAGCAAGTATGATAGCCAGCATTTGAATAATTTGGGTTTAGACTGCCTTTAAATATAACTTTGTAATCACTTGCCATGCAAGTTTTACTGCAATATGTTTTTCTTTTTTGATGAACGGTAGCTGGTGCAATCGTGTCACATACACGGCATTTCCATGTTCCATACTTTTCAAAGGCTTTCCCGATCATCTAGTCATTATACATCAGGGCAGCCGTGCTTCATTGATGCCAAAGAAACAACAGTTGCGCCAGCATCTCGTAAAGCTTTAACTATTTCCTTGTGATTAGTATCAATTCGTGCGTATGTCATTGATTTTCAATTAAAATAGATTAGTATTAGCTAACTTTACACCAAAAGGCAGGTCATGGCACAGAAACCATTGTCACAAGCTGAAATGCAAGAAGTAATGAATACTTATGCAAAGACGGGTAGTAAAACTGAAGCAGCTAAGTTACTAGGTATAAACCCCAATACTTTTCACTCAAGAATGGCTATCTGTAGGGCTAACGGCATCCAGCCCACAATTAAAGTAGCCAACAAAGAACTTACCGACCTTTTAGAAGCAAAAGACAAGATTCGCCAGCTTGAATCAATGCTTCATGGACAGCGTGAAGAAAAATTGACATCCGATTACATTAAAAAAGTAATCTTAAAGATGTCTACTAACAAAGTTTCTACCCCTAACTGGTTAATAAAGCCCCCTAAAGGTAAGACAGTCGCTGGAATCCCGACCCTATTTGCTTCAGATTGGCATTGGGGCGAGGTCGTAGACCCCAATCAAATCAATAATGTCAATGAATACAATGTCGCTATCGGTCAGGATAGGGCTAAGGTAATGATTGAAAAGACCATAGACCTACTTAAAAACCATGTAGCGCACTCTGACTATGAGGGAATTGTCTTTGTGCTGGGTGGTGACATGGTATCGGGTGACATCCATGAAGAATTAATGGCTACCAATGCTATGGAAATCATGCCAACGGTCATTGATTTGTTTGGCGTTTTGATTTGGTGTATTGAAACATTGGCAAATGAGTTCGGAAATGTCTTTATTCCGTGCGTAAGTGGCAATCATGGGCGCAACACGCACAAGATTAGGGCTAAAGGCCGTAACTTTACTTCGTTCGATTGGTTACTCTATCAGTTCTTGAGTAAACGATTTGAAGGAGATAAGCGTGTTCAATTTCATATACCCGATGGCCCTGATGCCTATTATTCAATATACGGACATAAATATTTACTTACACATGGGGATCAATTTCGTGGGGGTGACGGTGTCATTGGGGCTTTAGGGCCAATCATTCGTGGTGACCATCGTAAACGATCTAGGAACGCTCAGATTGACATGGAATACGACACAATGCTATTAGGTCATTGGCATCAGTTAATCCAGTTAGAGCGTCTTATAGTGAACGGTAGTCTTAAAGGCTACGATGAGTACGCTTACAGCAACAACTTTGGGTTTGAGCCACCCCGTCAGGCTTTATGGCTTACGCATCCCGATCACGGCTTGACCTTTAGTATGCCTGTGTATGTCGATAGAAAGAAAAAGAAACTTAATTCTGAATGGATTAGTTGGAAATGAGGTTAAATCCTGAAGTTATCCGCAATGCGTATGCCAGTCTTTGCTGTGTATACCCATTTACCAAGTGGAATCTTCCTGTACCTGAAGAAATTGAATTTATAGTAATCCATGACCCTGAAACAATGGGTACTTATATGTACGACTGCGGAGAGGATTATGAACATACTATTACGATTAGTTCTGCTCGCTGTGGGCATTATTACACTATGCTCACAACGCTTTCGCATGAGATGGTTCACATGAGTTTTCACCGCCAAAAGGGTGATAAATGGTCACATCATGGCAAAGCCTTTAGAACCCGTTGCAAGTTAATAGCAGAAGAACTAGGTTTTGATGGCCTAGAACTATAAAGTTACTAGACAGTAATTTTTTTGTATAGTAACTTATATGTTACCCATGAGTATCAATTTTTATACATATTGATGCCTATGTGTATAGTTATTGACAAAAAGTATACATATCAACAAAGTTGTAGACATTTTTGTAAAGTTTTGGCGAATAATTGTAAAGTTGTAGACATGGAATTGTAAAGTTTATGGCTTATAAATAAGCCTTTAACCCTATTAAGGACTCATTAATAGGTCATTTTTAAGCTACTAACTTTTTCCTACGAAATGCCCCGTTCGGGAATATTTGTGTAATTTACGCTACTTTTTCTTACATTCTTCCCGTTCGGGAAACTTTTTTATTTTGTAGCCATTAAATACAAGCCCACATTAGCGCCAGCATAGCAAGCGTAGCAAATACACATAGGCAAGTTACCTTTGATTCCTTGCTCAACGGCAATATACGCATAAATTACTCCAGTAACAATAATTAGCCAACTACTCAAGTTTCCATCTCCAAGAGTTTGTCCTCGAGGTCAAAACCCCAGTACGCTCTAAATGCTTTAGTTCCAAGTCCGTGAATACTGGTATGTGGGTCATGTCTGTGGTGAAAGGCGCATAAAGGGACTGCTGGTGCGTTATCTCGCTTTCCCCCGTAACGTCTAATGTGATGGATTTCGACTGGGGTGTCATTGTCGATGTATCCCAAATGCCTGCATAAAACGCAGCCCTGTCGTGCCAACTTTGCATAATGATCCTTTTGGGCTTTATTTGCCATTAATATAATCGACTGTCAATTGTTCTAACTTTTCCGCAGATTCCGCTATATCAACACTCAATTCAAGCATCTGTGTAGGGTTTGCGCCTTTAAGTGATTCGTCATACATCTTGCATAACAGTTTAAGAATTAAAAATTCTTCGGTTATTTTTAGGGTCATTTGAGTATTCTATCCTGTGTTCGGTTTGATACTTCTAAAGTCTGCCATGTGGCGTGTCTTAATCTAGCGGCTTCAAGTTCCCACTTTAATTTCTCTGCGTTCTCCGTTGCTACGCCAATTGCCTTGCAAAGGTCTTGGTATTTTTGGCTTGCATAAGCTTCTCGTTCTTGTGCGCCTATGGCTTGTTCGCCTGACTTTTGCATCATAATGCTTTTTAAACTACTCTTAAAGCACTCTAGTTGAGCTAACTCACCCTTAGCTGCTGCGTATTTGCCAGCGTTTTCAAGAATAAAGTCTATACATTTATTGGGGTCTATTTCTCTCATTTTCCTAATCTCTTTTTAATTAACATTTTTATTTCCGCTTGGGTGTCGGGGTTTTCTTCTATTAACTTAACCACCGCATCCCAGCCACGCTTCTTTGCTACACCGATATACCAGTCTACAAGGTACATCTGTTTTACTGCTTTGGGTCTATGAATAATCCCGTGAATCATTCCTGCAAATGGGTCAGGCTTCAATCTGTTTTATCTTTTGACTAATCCTTGATCTTAACGCTTGCCAGCCTTCACCAGCATAGGGAGTTATACCTACTTCTTGTGCTTTTTTGATGGTTAGTTCTTCTGTAGCGTAAAACGGCAATTCAGGTTTCTTTAAAGGTTCAATGTCAAGTTCATCATCGTAACGACCAGCCCGTAACCAAGAGGCAGGGTAAGGAATAAAGTCTTTAGCCGTTTCCTTAATCTTCCAGTATTTAAGATGACTTGGCAGGGCTTCTATGGCTTTTTCTTGTTCATCAGTAGTCATAGACCGCCAAGCTTTCTCAGCATCTTTTCGGGCCATCTTACGGGGGTACAGGTTATAAAACTCAATGAACGACACTTAGTTGCTCCCTAAGTGCTGCACATTCTTCTTCAAGCATCTTATTTTTTGCTTCCAGCTCTGCCAATCGTTGGCGTATTTCGTGCAAGATTTCTTGTAAATTCATTTTCATTTCCTTTTTTCACGGGTTTATATTCATCTACTGCTTTGGTAAGTAATGCTACTAATCCCCATTGCACAAGCGTTTCAAGTCCTTCTTTGTCAAAATCTACTTGAGCGTTGGCTGACCCATCAGGGTTCTCTTTGATTATCTTTACAAGTATCTTCATGGTTTGCAAACTTTATAATAGGTTTATCTAAAGCCAGTTTAGCAAGTTCAATGTATCTATCAACTTCTAGTCTATCTTCCCCACCAATAGCAGCGTTGCTGTGGCCAATAGGTTTACCCATTGTGTCGTAATAAACTTCGCGAATTTCAAAATAATCCTCATAAGGATTGCTCATATTTACTAATCGTAGATTCCAAGTCATGTTGTACTCCAAAGTTAATCTAATTGAAGTATATGTTAAGTCTACTTAATATTAGTAGGTGTTTTCCCTATGTGTTGTTTTTTTGTCAATAGTTCCCCAAAGGTGATAAGCACCACATCCATCCAAGAAGTTAAATCCTGTACTTGAACTAATGCTACCAAAGTTAATGTTCAATCGATGGAAGGTTTGTCTATCACCATTGTCCTATCCGTCTTGTGCTGTACCCATTTAAGTCAGCGCGGCTTGCTATCAGGTGTAGATAAGCCGATGTATCCTTCCACGCCACCCAGTTAGGTGCTTAATATCGTTTGGAGTACGAATGGGACTGACAATAAAAAAAGGCTTTAGGGGTAGCTTTATGCTGAAACGGCTTTGGAAATGCCTCTTATCTCATTTCCGAAACCCACAAAGTTACCTCTAAAACCTTATCTATCGAGTGTTTCAGTCCTCAATATTCCTATTGTATACCAAGTCTTTCAAAATTAAAATCCCCGTGAAAGCCAAAAGTCTTAATATTTGACAATTCGCGCTCAAAACTAAAATACCTAGCCAGTTCTTCGGGGGCAAATTTCATGCCCTTACCTTCTAAATAGTCCCTGTTTACATGGCAAATTAGGTCATCTTCGTTTTGGTCTATGTACACAAACTCAGGCTGGGCGGTCAGTTCACACAGTCTTTTTGAGCGTAGGCTAAAGCCACCATTGCCTACCCGTCTGTTTTCAGGATGCCAATGCCATACCGCGCCTATGTAGTCATAGTCTAAAAATAGGGGCTTCCAAGCTTCGGGGTTAATAATGTACCCATCCCATTGCACAATTAAAACAAAGTCCGTGTGGATGTGTTTATGCAGTTCTTGAAGGATAAATTTGCTATATGCCTGACGGCTATTGATTTGGGGGTCATTTATAAAAACTTCCCCGCCAAAATCAAAATATTCCTTACACCTGTCAAAAGCTTGTCTAGCGCGGTCAGGCTGTACCGAATCAATACAACATAGCGTAATGTTGTTTAATCTAACTCGGGCCATATTAATTTGTAAGATAGCGGAAATAGGTTTTTTCTAGACCATAAACCGTGACTTTCCTTTTCTAGCGAGGCGGCTAGGATTACCAGCTTGTCATAAGGAATGTTGCCGTTTTGCCACATAGATACAGCAGCCACCGAAACTCCTACTAAATCAGCAACTTTTGTACATCCACCCAATAATTTAATCATTGCTCTTGTATTTTCCATAAGCTATCTTAACATTTTTACAACAATTTGCAAATAAACTATTGCAATCCTATTTAAGTTGGCTTAATATCTAAGTACGGTATATGCCGTGATAACTAGGAGAAACTCAGATGAGTGAGCAAGAGCAAGACTTTCAAAGCTTCCAACAACACTTGGAACGCATCTTTAAAGACCTCGATGACGGTGTCTTTTTAACAGCAGACGAAATTGGTGACCTACGCTATGCGTGTGGCCTGCCATCACCCGTTAAACCAAACCCCGTATTAAAAGCAGTCTTTGATGACTTTTCAACTATTTTTAGGAGCGCAAAATGATTATTTCAGATACATCAAAAGAATTTAAAATATCCCCAGCAGGGCTTCACATGGCACGACTTTACTCAATCATTGACTTAGGTCACCAAGCTACCGAATGGGCTGGCGAAACCAAGATTATGCACAAAGTCGTACTGACTTGGGAGTTGCATGGCGATGACGATACAGGCGCACCTTTAAAGACGGATGACGGCAAGCCGTTAATTGTGTCTAAGCGTTATACAGTCAGTCTTGGGGATCAGGCGCGGTTGCGTCAAGACCTTGAAAGCTGGGGCAACAAAAAGATGACCACAGAAGATAGAAAGAATTTTGATTTAAAGTCTTTGCTAGACAAGTTTTGCATGGTCAATATTACTCACTCGGAAGATGGCAAGTACGCCAACATTAGCGGTATTTCTCCCGTTCCTTCTGCCCTTCGCGCTGCCATCCCAGCAGGCATCAATCCTATTAACCATTTTTGGTTAGCAGAATTTGACCAATCCAAATACGATGCGTTGTCAAAATACTACAAAGAAAAGATTACAGAGAGTAGTGAATGGCGCGGTCAGCAGGAGCGTGAAAAGAATGCACCCAAGATTGAAGATGACGAAATCGGGGACATTCCATTTTGATAGTCAAAGACAAACAACAGGACACGGGTCATTGGTATACCCGTCAGGGAACGCCTGCCTACACCACGATTGGAAAGACGGGGGAAAGGCCTACCACGCTCAGAGATGCGCGCAAAGAAGGGCTTTTACCTAGTACGACCACTATTATTAATATTATGTCTAAAGCAGGGTTAGACACTTGGAAACAGCAACAAGTTTTACTATCTGCTTTAACGCTACCTAGAGAGCCACAGGAAGGCGAACAAGAGTGGTTGGTTAGGGTAATGAAGGACAGTCGAGAAACAGGCTACAAAGCCGCCAATCGCGGTACTGAAATTCACGGCATTATTGAAAGCTGGTTTGAACAAGTCTATATGCCCGAAAAGCCACCCTACCTTGATGCAATTGATAACGCGCTTAAAACTGCGTTTGGCGAACAGGCATGGTTGTGTGAAAGGTCGTTTGCTCACCCGCTGGGCTATGGTGGGCGCGTAGACCTTATGTCTAAACCGATTAATGGTCAGGGTACAGGGTTTGTAGTAGACTTTAAAACTAAGGACACGGACTTAGACAAGGTTGATGTTTATTTTGAGCATGAATTACAGTTATCTAGCTACAGAGAAGGCCTAAACTTGCCCAACGCAAGGTGCGCCATCCTATTTGTCAATGGCACGACTAACCAAGTAAAATTAGTAGAAATAGAAGAACCCCAGCTTCAAAAGAGTTGGGAGTGCTTCCAGCATTTGTTACGGGTCTATCAGATCAAAAACAATCTTTAATTCCTTCACGGGAACGGGGGAAAGCGTAAAGGAGCGAGTACCCCAACTTCTTTGTTGTATTTTTGCACTTAGGGTTTTCCTTAGATAAAATGTATTGACAGGGTTAAGCTAACTTAATAAACTGGGTGTACTCAATAACGAGTGAGATAGGAGAAACAAATGGAATCAACAGCACAACGCACCAGCCGTATAGCATCAGAAGATGCAGGCGCACATTCAGCATACGCCCACGCACAAGACTTTTTTAATGGTCTAGCAACATACAGCATTGAGCCTAAAACAAATGGTTTTTATGTGTACGAGCGTACCCCGCATGGTCAGCTTTGCACATCAGCCAAAACAACGGAAGAAGCACAAGCAATAATTGAATCTTGGAAAAACACCAAACTTAAGAATGGATACAGAAAATCATGAAAGACATTATCGGAGCGTGTTTATTAGGCGTTTTATTTGCAGCTATGTTTGTCTACGGCATACCTGCTAAAGCGCAAACTTATCCAATCACCAATGCTCAAGGCTACAATGTGGGTACAGTTCAGATACAAGGGAATACGGCACAGTTTGTAAACCCAATGGGCTACACAACGCAAACGGCAACGATCTATCCTAATCAGGTCATTATTACGACCCCTAGCGGATATACCCAAAGCGTCATTGGCAATACAGGTTACACAACGCCACCTAGCCCCCCAACACCTATGTCCCCACGGGTGATGCAATGAAACAGATGACCGATTACGAAATGGCAAAAAACGGTGACTACATTATTAGCTATCACCCACAAGCTAGGAATAGTGATCCCTATACATCGCACCTAGCAGCAAAAGCAATGAACCCGTCAGCCCATTACGCTTTAATCATTGATGCTTTAAAGGTTTCAGAAGCAGGAAAAACTTTGATTGCCAAAAGATCGGGGTTAGATCATAACCAAGTAGCTAGACGATTGACCGAACTTGAGCGCAATGGAGTTATTGGCTTAACTGGAAAAACTGTTAAAAGCGACACAAATCGCCAAGAAAGGGAATGGTATCTATTATGAATAATCAATGTTTATATGTTGCTTGTTCCCGTTGCGGTAAAATATTAAAAGAACTAACAGATGAGGAAATAGTAAATCTGTATAAAGAAACTGAAGCTGACAATGGCGGAATTAGGGAATTTGCTAGAGCAATACTAAGAAAGGCACAAACTAAATGAAAGCAAATGAACTAGAAATTTTGAGTAAACAATTTGATGAAGCAATGGATTTAATTGGTAAATATGAATTGGAAGTTCGCCAACAAAAAGTTGAAATAGAGTATTGGAAAGAAAAGTTTAACAAAGCGATGGAGTTACAAGAAAAATGAGCACAAGAAACTTTGGAATGGTTGGCAAAGCCTATAAAACGGCTTCAGAAGCCTTTAAAGATGCTGACTATGCAACTGCCATAGAAAGACCAGCAGAGGGCGGATATAGCTGGTTTTGGGGCTTTGTGGGGGCTTTAGTTGCTGTAACTGTGTTTGGGTACTGTTTTTATTTAACAATCAGCCGTTTTTAATCATCTGTAATGCTTCTTGTTCTTCCTTGTCTACCCGCGCAAGCCATCCACGACCAAAGATAGGGAAAGACTTTAGTGAACGGTAGTATTCCCGCCTAGTTTCAGAGAATTTTGAAATAAGAGTTGCACTATTACTTGCGGAAATAAGGCTTCTAGTCCTACTTCCGATAATTCCGTCAGATAAGCAGCCAATAGATTGTTGAAGCAATTTAACGCTTCTACCTGCCCCTGCATTAACTCCCATTGAAAACACAAGATAGTTGATTCCTCTAGGTAATACTTCTGCATAACAAGGTTTCCAGTATCGTTGTTCATACAATGGGGATACATCTTCTTTGGTTAAGTTTTTAAGGGTTGTTACGGGATGTCCTACCCATTCTTCCCAAACAGCTTTAGTAACGCCTAAATTTGTTTCACCGCCCGAATCGCCAGCAAGACCATGTGATCCCGTCCATCCACCCTCTGATTTTAAGACTAAATCTAGACACTCTTTAAAATTATTCATTTAATGCCTGCTACTTCTAAATACCATTTTTGTAATTCTGTCAGCATTAAGGTAGTTTGGGCGCAATCAGCAAGTAAATTGTTGGTGGGGATAAAAGAAGTTGGCTTGGTGGGGTCGGGAATGCTGGACAGGCTGCTGGAACTTGGTGAGCGCACCCCGTTAGCATAATACTGCCTAATAAGAGCCAATTTAGCGTCATATTCATCAGAAATTCCTTTAGTTACAAGTTGATGTTGTTTTTGGATTGATTCAACTTTAGCTTCTTGCGTCTTGGCAACAGCTTCTACTTCAGATTTAAAAGTAACATATTTGTTATGCTCATAGCGACCATAGCTAAAGCCAGCCAACGCAAATACGGTTAGCCCAATCATTACCCAAGTGCTTATCGGTAGTGGAAACATTATCTAAACCCGCTTATTCTTGGCGAGAAAACAAAGGTAGTTTGCCATGTATTAGGTTTAGGCTGAACCCCATCATCCACCAAACCCCTAATATTCCAGCCCAAATTAATGTAAATACACCTACTGCTAGAAAAAATCCGCTTAACGCAAACGAACTGAAAGAGTCTATTAGCGTAAACCAAGCACCAGCCTTCTTTCGCATTATCGTTATCCTTAATCGTTTTATCGCCCCAAACCTTAGTGTAATAAGGATTGTTTAAATACCGCAACGCAAAAGAATACGCAGGGTTTCTCCAAAGCCATTTAACTTTACTCCAATAACTTATGCCATTCAAGTTTTGAAAAGTAGCGTCTCCGTTAATCGTGTTGTCGGGGGTCATAAAGACATTAAACGGCAGGACAGGGCCTACAGCTTGGTAAGCATGGTTGTCGCACCACCACAGCTTTTGTATTGCAAACAAAGGCAATATGGGGGCTAGAATGACTGCTAATAGCGTTATTAACAAGCTAATAGGGACAAGCAGTATATATAGAATATATATCACTTCATAGGCCCAGTAGTGAGAAAACGCAATACAGCCACAATGACACCAATAATAACCAGAATAATGCCATAGTACCTTTGGTCAATAACAGACTGTAAATAGGAAAAGTTGTCTAGCAATGCACCAAACACAACAAGCAAAAATGAAAATACCATTGTCCTACTACGGAAAATTTGTTTCATTTGCCTGTAGCGTAATGGCTTATAAACCCAATAAAAGCTGACACGGCAGACACCACCATCATGCCAGCCCACAGACCACCACGACCCTTATTCGCTAACTCAAGTAGTTGTTTAACATCTTTACGCAATTCAGCTACCTCGTACTCCATGTTTTCTACTTTTTGCCAAGTTACGCCAAATTTTACAGGGTCAATTTCCACGACTATGCTCACTTTTTAGTTGTTTTTGTTTTCTTAGCGACAACTTTAGTGGCTTTTTTGGCTACTTTTTTGACGGCTGGTTTAAAGTCAAAAGCTGGTTTAGCTTGAAACCCAAATTTGTCTAATATCCATGTAAATGTAAAATTCATATTAAACCTTAATAATAAAGTTAATACCAAGATAAGGGGGTAAATTAGCGTTTGTACCACTTACACCAGTTGTGCTATTGGCTACACTAATTCCTGTGGCTTCTGCACTTGTTGATTTTGAACCAGCAGAAGTTCCTGCATCTCCAACATAACCAGTTCCACCTGAAGCGGCATTTATTCCTGTATATTTTAATATTGTATGTGAATGAGTAGGGTCTGTAACAGTTGCTGTATGTGTATGGCTTACTACTACAGCGTCAGCAGAGCCACCTGTAGCACCTACAGTAGTACCGTAAGGCATACGGTTTGTGTAGTTAGGAAGGTTAAAAGTGGTAGAGCCGTCACCAACACCAAAAGTAGTACCGACTATGGCAAACAAAGCAGCGTAAGTAGTACGAGAAACCGCAGAACCAGCACACAATAAGTAACCAGTAGGAGCAGAAGCTGTAGGCCACATATTAATAGTGCCTGTAGGTAACGATGGAATAGCGGCAATTGCAGCCGTAAGTACAGCATCAGCAGCGTCTACATAAGCCTTAGTTGTTGCATCTTGAGGGTTTGTGGGGTCAGTAACAGAAACAATTTTATTAGAAGCCATATTAAGGTTTCCTGCCATAGATGTTTGACCATCAGAAGCAACGCTTCCTGTCAATGCACTAGCTATGTCAGTTAATGTTGTATTAGCCCATGTAGAACTAATAGTTGTGTTTGTTACTACTGGATTGCCAGCAGGTAATGTATAAGTTCCTGATCCGTTACGGGACATGATTTATTCCTTTATTGTGCTGCTGTAGCAGTTTGTTGCATTAATAACAATTTAGCCAAATTTGCTCGTTCTATTTCTTTGGCAGCTTTTTCAGTCATTTTAGAACCTTTAGGAATAGTTTTGGCTATTTCCATGTAAGAAGCTGCTTCATGTGGACTGAGTAAAGTTTGTGCAAATTGGTTAGCCAACTCTTTATTAGCTTTGCCATAAACTACATCGCTTGCTCTTGCCATCAAGTTTCCAGCAGTTTCAGCTAAACCGCGCCTACGCAATAAATTAGGCAAATTGATTTGATTAAGCATATTGCCATAAGCCAATTTTTGAATAGTGTCTGATCCTACTCCGCGACCAGCATTTTCAGCAAATTGACTACGAGCCAAATCTTGTTTAATAGCTTCTAATGCGGAAGTTTTTTCAGCAGAAACAACATTAGGATTTAAAGCTTCAAGATTTTGAGCAAATTTACCAGCATACATTTTTTCATTTAATGGATTTACTACCTTATTGGCAATATTTTGAATAACATCCATTTCATTGATAGGTTTAGACATTGCAGCATAGGTTTCTCTAGCTGTTTTGTATGCAGGGCTAATGTTTTCATTTTCTAAGAATCCAACTAATCTGTTTTTAGCCGCTAATAATCCAGCCATTTTATTCTTTTCGGCAGTAGACATATCAGGCTTTTTAAGGCGATCAATTGCATCGTCAATAGCCAGTTTAGTTTGATGTAACCCTTGAATACTGCCTTTTGGGTTTTTTACATCAATACCTAAATTTTTAGCATTAATTTGGGCTTGTTTCATTGCATCTTTAATCGCAGGCGTTTGAACCAGTTGATTGACTTCTTTTGTCAATTCAGGGGTTAAATTCATAGGCTTGCCAAAAGCAGTTTTATACAAATCTTCCGCAGCATTTTCTCTAGCTAAATTTAATGCGGCTCTTTCACCTTCTGTTCCTGCCAATTGGCGCAAAGAAGCAACACGGGCTTCATTTTGAGTTGCTTGTCTTGCAGCCATTGTATTAGTAGCTTCTTGAGAAACTGCGGTAGCGGCTCTTTGTGCAGCAGCAAGGCTAGGAACTCCAGCAGCTTCGCCAACGGTAGGCATAGATCCTTTTACTAATTCTTTAGCAGCTTTTAGGTTAGCAACAGCTTTTTCTGCTTCATTACCCGCATATTCTCTTAATGCGCGACCAATAATTTTTTCACGACCACCAGTATATAAAGGTTCAATTAAAGCTTTTCCAGCGTTATAACCAGTTTTAAGAACTCCACCAACAACAGGAATAGCAGCACCTAAAGTGCTTTGAATACCAATATTTTGCGCTTTTGCTTCTTTAAATTGTTCAGGTGTAAGACCTGTTTGTTCAGGAGTTAAAACGCCTGATAAAGCACCCATGCCTGCGCCCTGTGCTACTTTTTGTGCAAAACTAGGGATCATTCCTGTTGTACCAATACCCATATAAGGAGCAGCTTGACCTACTGCGCTACCAACTTGGCTAACGGCACTTCCTACGCCACCCATTTGGGATTGTGTGCCTTTTTCAATCTGATTGATAGCATTAACCATGTTATCGCCATTCTTGCCACCACCAATGTATTTATCGTACATTTGGGCTAATGCTGCTGGGGCTTTAGCAATACCAGTTGCCACATTTACAGGCAAACTAACAGTGCTAGTTAAAGCTTGTTGTGCGGATTTAGTAGCACCTGTAGGAGCAGAACCATACGAAGATGTATTTAGCGGGATTCCTTCAGGCGAATACTGTATATCTTCCGCAGATTGCGTATACATATTGCCTTTTTCAGGCGAATTTCCAGCTGTAGGATGTTGTTTTAATACTTCAGATACAACTTGATCTTGAGAAGCACCAGCAGGGCCTTCAATCTTGTATGTATTGCCATCAGGAGCAGCTATGGAATATGTAGGCATTATTTCACCACTTCAGCTTTTCCCCATAAACTTGGGATTGCTTGTTGTGCAGGAGCAGGAGCAACAGGAGCAGTAGGAACAACAGTATTGGGTTGTGCGCCCATTCTTGCAGCTTGTGGCCCAGCAGCCATTGAAATATCATTTTCAGCTTGCGCTCTCATACGAGCTTTTTGAGCAATCGCATCAGGTTTATCACCAATTTGTGGAAAATAAGTTTTACGGTTAGCTTCAACTTCATTAGCATTAGTTCCAGCACCAGTTTTAAAGCGTAAATAAGCTTCAGTCCATTGATTTTGCGCTTGTTTAGCTTCTTGTGAGGTAGATGGAGCAAGCGCATTAAATATACCGCCAGCCAAACTAGTTTGTGCTTGTGCAGTAGGACTATTAGGATTAAATCCTTTGTTATAAACATTGTTTAATTCATTTGAAGCACTAACCATTTGGCTATGGAAAACAGCCGCTTTACCTTGTGATTCAGTTAAAGGATTTTTACCCATAACAGGCTGACCATTTGCCATAATAGGAGTAGAAGCACCTGTGCGTGGATTAATTAACATTACGCCATTAGGAGTTTCAACAATTTGACCTTTATTTGCTTCTGCACCACGCAAAGCTAATTCAGCTTTTTGGTAATCAGTCATCTTATTTTTGTAATCAGTAAATGATCCTTTGAATCCATCGGCTTTAGCAGCTTCAAAATTAAGCATTTCATCCGTTTTCTTAGGAATCATATTGCCTACAAGCGCGGCTTTGTATTCTTTGCCAGCACCGTAAGGATTATTGGTATTCATTTCACGCAAAGCAGCAGAGAGATCAGGCTTAGTAGCTGGTGCTACTGCTGTAGGCATTGGTACATTACCAGCATAAGGCCCTGCCAATTCTGTAGTCTTTTCAGGAGTTCCAGTAATTAGATTGGTAATAGCTTCTTCTTTAGCACCTTTAGCTTGACGAATTTTCTCAGCTAACTTAGCAGCTTCTGTATCACTTTGTTTACCAATATATGCACCAGCAAGCACATTAGCTACAGGATTAAGCATTTGAAAAAAGCTAGGCGCAACATAACGACCACTAATCATTTGACCTTGTGGTTGTTGATTTTGTTGCATCAACATATCGGCAAAGCGTTGCTGACGATTAATCAGTTGTTGTTGAGCATAATCTTCAGGGGACATAGTCCCTGCTTGGACTGCATTAAATTGATCTGCCATATTATTCTCCGAAACTGCCCCAGCCATTAGTACCCATGTTGTAATTGCTCATTGGATTCCAAGTATTGCTTCCTAATTGATTGACTTGTGCTTGCATTTCAGGAGTATTTTGAGTTCCAAGATAAGCAGAAGCCCTATCCATAAAAGAATTTACTTGTGGAGCATTTGGGTCTTTACGCAACATTTTTGCCAAATCCATCGGATTCATTCCTGAATATCCGCTTTTTTGAGTTTGCGGTTGCGCCAATTGATTAGATTGTGCAAGTTGTTGATTCATATACTGTTGTTGTGCGCCAACATTTTGAAAAACAGGGCTAAGACCTTGTTGATCTTGTGGCATACCATTAGGCATATAAGTGCTAGTGTAGGAATTATCCATTTAGAACTCCATAATTAATAACTTTATATCCGTCATTTAATGTATGAACTGCATAAGGGAATACTTGTTCTACTTCTTGAGCCATATAACCAATATGAACACCATGTCCAGCCAATTCATGGTCTTTAAATTCATCTTTGTATTCAAAACTATAAATTGTCAAACCATTAGGAGCAATACCAATTGGTTCAATGTTTTCTTTAGTACGAATATCGGACATAATTGCTGCTGCACCTAAAGTACCGCCTAGACCCATTAAACCTTGATTAAATCCGCTTTGTGCAGCGTTTTGCGCATTAGAGTTGGCTAAATTGTAGTTACCAGCAGCCGTAGTAGCACCTAAAATGTCAGCACCACCAGTAGTAGCTTGTTGAGGTACATTTTGAAATGTAGGGTTTTGAACTTGTGAGCCTGTACGCAATGCACTTAAAGTATTAAGGGGCATATTGTAGTTAGTCAAAGCTTGGTTGTAAGCTTGTTGATTTGCAGCTAAACCAGTATTAAAGCCTTGAGTAGTATTAGCAGCCAACAAATCATTCTCTTTTTGTGCCTGATTCATTTGCGCTCTGTTATAAGCTTCAGAACCTACAGGAATACCTGAATTAGCAAGTTGATTTGTCAATAATTCACGACTTTGTTGTAATTGTGGAGCAAGTCGTTGCATTGCTGCATCTTGATAATTCTGACCTGCATTAATACCAACTTGTGGCAAATTCGGATTAAACGGTTGTCCCATCGTATTCTGTACATTGCCCAATTGGGATGTAATTGCAGAACCTAAACCTAAAGAAGCGTTGTTTTGATTGTTTAAAAGTTGTTGTCCAACATCAGATAATGTAGTGGTAGCTGTCCAAGTAGGATTTCCTTGAGAATCCGTTTGTTGAGTGTAATTTAAGTTTCCGTAAGGAGTAACTTGGTTTACACGATTGGCTGCCGTTGCGGTTTGTGCTGCCGCTAAATTACCTGCTGCCGTAGCCTGTGCTGCACCTGTATAGTCGGGCGCGGCTGGCGCACTTGGCGCAGGCCCTAATCCTAAAAATCCACCACCACCCATGTCATTCTCCTTTTGATTTCCTTAAAGGACATTGGATGTCAAGCCACCGACAATCCTCTTTCCTCATAGCCATAATTACCAAATCCCCATCCATATGGGCATCAGGTATTTCAGCTACAACTTTAAAGCCTAAGTGTCGGTTTAACCTTAGTGCGTCTGTGTTATTAGCACAGATTTGCCCTAGTATAACGCTAACTCCTAGTTTATTAAAGGGGTAATCGAAAGCCGCCCACAATAAATCCCTACTTATCCAATTTACTTCGTCTACCGCAGCAATGTGCATTTGACACGCATTTGGCATAAAACTACAAAACCCTACGACTGCTGCTAAAACTCCATCTATTTCTTGTCCAATACAAACCGTTTCTTGGGGTAACGGGTAATTCATCATCCGAACTAGCCAATCGCCCATGTATTGCTGATTTTCGGTAGTTACTGTACGCAATTACAGCACACCCCCGCGTTCAAGAACATAATCGGTAGATGCCCAATGAAAATCGATACCTTGCGATGCAACATTCATATTAATAGATGCCGCAAATCCTGTTCCCGTAACACCCTGCCAATTTTTAGTGGTAACCAAATAACCGCCCCAACTAGCCTGATCCCACTTGGCAACATCCCATTTAGCCACATTTAATAATGCTGGATTGAAAGTAATTTGGTTGGTTAATGGTACAGTTTCAAAGTCGGTTGAAATTCCACATAAAACAGTCGGTACACCATTATCTGTTTGGATAATTGGGCGAATTAAAGTAAATCGTTTTAATTGGCCACGACTTTCAAAGTAGCTATAAGCTTGCTGGCAAGTTCCAACAATGTTTGATACATCGTCTGTGTTGGTGTCAAAAAACCTACCAACATAGCCATCACCGCCAAAGTGCATATCTTGGTCACCCGATACGGTAAAGCAGTAAGCTTCAATTCCAGTAAATCTAGCCCAAGACTTGTTAATGGTGTTCATGACATACTGTTCCATCCCGCCATCGACAGGAATAGACAATATAAGCATATTTTCGGCAGCTAAGTAATTGATTTGCCAGCCAAAATTTTGTGAAAAAGAAGAAGCAGCAAGAGAAACAGCATAGAAAATCTTGTCTGTCAGGTTAATTCGGGGGTCAAGTCGGTCAGATTGAAGCGCAGCAGTTAATGGCACTAATCCGTCTTGGGTTAGCAAAAGTAAGTCACCGCCCCACTTAAAGAAGCATCTACGGCTATAGGTTTGACCCATCTGCCATAGGCCCTTCATAGCCCAATTATTAGGGTCTGAAGGATTAAATCCTTGATACACAAGAATTTCGCCCATGCTAGTTACATATACAGCAAAGTCATCTACACCATAACCAGCGTCTAGTGTCCATGTACCCATTGCCTGCAAGTACCCGCCATTACGAAAAAATGCGCCTAATGCAAAGCTTGTAGCCGCTCCTGATATGGATGCAACATCAAGATACCAAAAGCTTAGACTGTTCTTTTGGCAAAAATATAGCCTATTTTTAAACAAGTTTACATTGGTAAAGGTGTTGCTATTTACGCCTGTAATGCCCGTAATGGTGTAAGAACCGACAACGGTAGCATTGGCAGCGGGGGCAGAAGCCATTACATAGGTAAATGTGCTTGCACCCGTTACTGTAATAACATAAGTGCCATTATAGTTAGAGGCTGTAGCCCCTGAAATAGTAACTCTGTTGCCAGTAATTAAGTTGTGCGGTGCAGCAGTAGTAACGGTAGCCGTTAAGTTTCCTGTTCCACCCCTAGTAATAGTGCTAATTGTTTGGGCAGTCTGAGTTGTAGCCATGTACGCCCAACTTGTACCGTCATAAATTAAGGCAGGATCAACGCCATTTACCGCGATAACAAAGTCACCACCCGTAGTTGAAATATTGACAGTTTGCCATTTTGCGTTTGATAAACCGCTAAAAACTACCGTTGCAGGGTCATTGGTTGCATCGTAAATTTTACCTTCAGCAAATGCAAAAAGTTTGTATCCTCTTGCGCTACTGGTTGGGTAATTTACGATTGTGTAGACCTTACCCGTGATTCCAGTAGAAAGCTTTACATAGCCTTTTCTTAGTTGTACATCTGTAGGTGTAGGCCAAAAATTAACCATTTGTACAGCGTCTAGGGGTGGCATTTCAGCCAACGAATCCCTAGCATTCCAGCCACCTATGGGCGCGGATAAGGATGTAGTATTTGCAGTTCTACCTTGAGCGGCCATGATTAACTGCCGTAACCAGTATCAGGGATGTTAGCCCATCCAATCAATACAGCACTAGGTTGCGGTGCAAATGACAATGTAGCAGAACCCTTATCGTTAGCCTTAGCAACGCTTAAATAACGCTGATAATCTTGTTGTAGTGCGGTAGTGTCAAAAGACTTAATTTGGAAGTATTTAAGCTTAGTTGCCAATACAATAATATTGTCATCTAGTACGGTTGTATCGGTATCAGCAGTAAAGCTATTTTTTACATTACCTGACGCATCCCGTACAAATCCCTTAGAACGATACTCAAAACCAAGATATTCTTGGGTATTGTAAGGTGGCCAAATTTGAAACTCATTGCCAAGAATACGCCAACGAACTCTAGGTCCTGTTGAAATATAGCCCGACTTAAGCCATTGCCATTGCTGGGCATCTACTGGGCCAAGCATTTGCCAATGTTTTGTCTTATCCCAATGCGTGTTATCTGTAATGGTTTCGTAATCAGGTGGCAAATCGTAAATAGTCTTGCTAAATGTGACAGTTCCACCGACAGAGGTAGCTGAAGCTAGTTGGGTAGTTACAAGCGATGTAGAGTTTGTAACGGTGTCAATGTAAGTATCTTGGGGGATGCTTGTGCCAACAATGGAATAGGTGTTATCAAGACCTGCTGTACTAGGAATGTTACTTAATACATAAGAACCATTTGTCGTGTTGCAAGTAGTGGTAACGGCTGTAGTATAGAAACGATATTCCAGTTCTAATGCCTGCCAATCGTACTCCTTAACCAAGTTATACCCTGCGCGGTTCATCAAAGCCAAGATTTGTTGCACATCCTGACTAGGATTTCCAGCTACATAGGTAGGAATGGCTAAGTTTAGTTCAGAAGTGACCTGCTGGACTAATTGGAGTAGATTGTATGACATATTAGACTTCCTCTGTGGCTACCGTCTTTTTACGGGGTTTTTTTTCACCAACAGCGGCAAGTATAGCGGCCATTTGCTCTTGCATTTGTGCCAGCTTTGCATCTGTTTCAAGCTTTATTTTAGCAGTTTCTTGCTCCTTTTTGGCAAGTTCTTGTTTTAATGCGTTAATTTCGCTTTCACGCTTGTCTGTTTCGGCTGCGCTCATAGCTAGATTTAAAAATGCCTTTGCTTTATCGCGGAACGCATAAGGGGACATTCCTGCTGCCATTCCCATACGCTGTAATTGCTGATCTGACGCTCCTGCAATAGATTCTACCGTGTGAAACTTCATTGCGCGTAGTTCTTCAGCCTGCGATTTGGACACCAATGGCCATTCTGCTACAGGTGTGCCAATAACTTGTTCATCATTTGCGCCCAAACGGTTCTGATAATTAGCCCATTGTTGCGGAAAACGCTGTTTATGGCTATTTAGCACATAAGTATCAATTTCAGTCAAGGTATCGCCAGCTACACAAATATGGACAAAATCGAATTCTTTGTATATTGGTCTGCCTGCATCTATTGATTCTTGCTCTTGATGTATAGGGCGTTTGTAGAAACGAACCTGTAATCGGTTATCTGCATTTTGCTCATCTGATGGTAAAGCCATTTTTAATTCTCCTCAAGGTATTAAGGTAAAAAGTTAAACAAAAAAAGGGCTACCCTTTTGAGGTAACCCTTCGTTTTTACTACAAAAAACTATTAAACACTAGCCTTGCTAAACCAGCCATAATCGCCTGATGCCATAGAAGCACCTGACAAGTATGTACCAGCAGAAGGAGTTGCTTGGAAAGTTGATGCGTTAATTGTGCAAGTTGCTGTCGATACACCGATTGCTGCACCCGCTTGTGCAAAAACATAACGGAAGCCATCGCTACCGAAAGTTTCAGCACCTAAAGGGCCAAATGTTGCTACTGATGTGCCAGCAGAGTTTGGATTGGTTTGAGCCAAATTAGCCAAATCTACGCCAGCTAGGGGGGTAATGGTAAATGCCATGATTATTTCCTTTTCTATTCTATGTTAAGTGGTTGTCAGATTAAGAACCTGTCAATACACCTTGTAAGAAGCTGTTGGAACAAGTGAGATTGCCACTCCAGCCATACAATTTTACAATCGCGTCCTGATTGATGGACTGACGTTCGCCACCGATAGGAACGAAATTACGCTCTTTGTGTGGACGCAAGAAAATGTAGTTTGTGTTCAACAAATACATACTTGTTGCGGTTTCTTGTGCGCCATAACCACCACCCAATACCACATCAGCAGACATACCGCCACCGTAGAACTTGAGGGAAGCAAAACCAGCAGCACCTTCTTCAACACCAGCAATACGCTGAATAGCTTGTAAAGAGCCAACATAGTATTGATACAGAGTGTTACCAGCAACAATTAAGTCTACTTTGTCTGTGCCACGAACAGATTTGATTGCGGCAGTAGTCATAGCAGCTTGGATTGTAGTAGCGGAAGTAGCACCAGTAGTTGCTTGGTTCTGCCAAAATGTCCAGTTAGCACGGTTAATACCACCGTAAGTACCTGAAGTAGGTGATGTTGATACAGCAGCAGCCAAACCAGTAATGTTCTTACCGCCATTACCTGTACCGTCACCATAGATGTCAGTAGAAATACGGTTTAACAAACGGGCTTCAGAAACTTGCATACGACCATCTAACAGGTCGATGATTGCTTCTTTAGAGCTATTTTGCAACATTTCCAAACCACTCATTGTTACGCTATCTGCGTACTGAGTAATAGAGAATTGAGCAGCAGAAATAGGGCTGTCAGGAGTGATGTTTAATACTTCGTAGCCACTATATGAAGTAGCGTTGTTAGTATTTGGGTCGTTGTACATGATTTCTTCCAAAATCACATTACCGCCTGAGAATGGGCGTACATTACCCTTAGAGTTCAATCTTTGTAGGATTGCGTTATTTTGTGTTAAGTTATCTGCCAATACACCGCTACGGCTTTGAATGGTTGTAGCGATAATATCGGTAATTGCGCTATTTGCGAATGCCATGATATTTCCTTTATTAAATTAAGTTAAACCCGACCACTCTCTGCTTCTGACAATTGAGCCATCAACACAGAGCGTCTATCCTTTGCATCTGTCTTAGACACCTGACCGCTAGGAGTAACGGACTTCGGACTAACAGCAGTTGCTTTAGCCTTTGCTACTTGTTGTGCCTTAGATGCTTGATTACTTGATGACTTCAGGAGTTTGTCCTGTTCCAACTTGTAAGCTTCATCGTTCATACGCACAGCTTTTGCATAAGCCGTTTCAAGGTCTTGGGCTAAACCTCGCTCAAGTAGTTGAGCCATATCTTCCCTAACCATTTCAAAGTGCGGAAACCGCCCCTTGTCACTACTAACCCGACTGATTTCTGAGGTCAATCGAGCATTTTCTTCTTGATCTCGTATCGCTGACAGTTGCTGAACTTGTTGCTGAGTAGCTTGAAGTTGTTGCATTAACTGTTGTTGATACGGGTCTACATACGCCTGTTCAGGTGTCTGTATTGAATCTTGATTTAATTGTATTCCATAATCTTGTGCAAGTCTATGAAACATCTGCACTTTTTCCTGATACGGTGCTTTAGACAGAATCATGTGGGCGCGACCAAGATTGTTAATCCAAGCTACTGGATGGATATTTTGCGCCTGAAGTTCAGGAATAAATGGCCCAATAGCCTGTGTTAATTGTCTTGCATTGTCGGCTTCTGCCTTATAAGCAGATACGCCACGCTTGTATTCAGCTTCCCGTTGGTTTGCATAATCGGCAAATTTGGCAAATTCTTCCTTGTCTAAAGGCTTTCCATCTTGCATCTTGTCCCAAACATCCCTGTATTCTTTTTTCCAAGTAGTAGGTTTTTGAACATTTACTTCAGGATCATCATTAGTTTCTGCCACCAATTCAGGTTCTTCAGGCGTATCGTCTTGGGCTTCTTCGGACTTGAATCGACCTTTTTCGTCACGGTTTTCCGTACTGTCGGCTTCTTTTTCAGTTGAATTGTCATTTACCTCAATCTCCTTCTCTACAGGGGCTTCTTCAGCTTGGTCAATTGCGGCCTCTAACATCTCTCTACGGTCTAATTCTTCGCTCATTTAATACTCCTATCTGTAGTTAAGTTTTTCGTACGCAATTTCAGCTATTTGACGCTTTCGGGCTTCTTGGTCTTTTTTTGAAATTTCATGCACTTTTTGTTGTGTAGGCACATCATTGCCAATTTCAATGCAGTTATTCCGCTTTAGGTTTTCGCGGTGTTTAGACCGAGAAGATACCCATTGACCATCAGCCATAGAGATATGACCTTCAATGTCAGATATAACTGTAGGGGCTGCCCTAGACTTCATAGCGACCTTATCTAGCCATGAAGCTTTTGCTGCTTCTAGACCAATAGTAGGTGTCCACCACTCAATAAAGAAATCTTCATCGCTTTGTACCGCTTTTACATGGTTATTTTCTATCCATCCACAATTAGGGCATTGCATCACATTCTCCTTATTAAATCAGGTATTTGGTCGTATTCACTAGGTCGCAGGCATATTACGCTGTCGTACCATTTAGCGTTTTTCCACCGCCAGCAGACAAATTCTTCTTTAGGCAGTAAGACAATGGTTTTAACGCCCAAAGCACCAGCAAGATGAGCCGTACCAGTATCTACTGTCACAATGCCCTTCATAGCCTTCATATGAGCCGCAGTCTTTACCCAGTTTGTTTTCCACCCGTCATCAGGAAGGGGATGAAATAAGCCGTCAGAGTTCGGATTTAGGCTATAAGCGTCATCTCCTACCAGTTCTGCCATGTGTTCGTGGGCAATAGACTTGATGTAGTACAAGGTTTGCTTGGATGCTTCCCAATTTACCCCGATTTTGGGTTGAATATTACTAGGGGTAGCGTGTAAATAACCTTCAGAACCGACTATTTTTTGTTTTGTTACTGGGAACATTGATTTAACAATAGGATGGGCTAAAGAAATGTAGTAAGGCAAAGACATAGAGCCAATCCAATAGTCAGATTCTACTGTCGCGCCCTGTGTCAAATCATTGCTAAAGACATCTACAGCGTCAATTTGCCCTAATAAGTGGTGTAAAGTGCTTTCCTGTAAGACAGTAACCTTTTTCGCGCCAAAAGCCTTTAATGCGGGCAAAAATCGGGCAAACATCAAAATATCACCAAATCCTTGCTCCATTTGTACAGTAATAGACTTACCTAATAAGGATTCACCTCTCCATACAGGCATTTTTAAGGATGGCGCATAACCTACAGCTTGTTTGGCAACTATTTCAGGATGCCAACGATATTCAAATAGTCTAAATCCAGCTTCATAACGACCAGCGTGTAAATGTTCGTAGGCTAGTTTGTATTGGCTGTCAGCGTTTAGTGAAGTAGTAGTAATAGTGCAGCCTCATCGTCTAGTTCCTCTAGGCGTTTGGCTTCCAGTATCCTTAAATTTGCTTGAATATTAGCAATTTCTTGTCTGTAAGCCACCGCTTGAAGGATGTTGTCCCTTTGTCTTTCAAGGTAGCTTATAGACCGTTGTAAATCTTCTGTTTCAGCCAACGGTATATCAGCCTTAACCTCTTGTTTTAATTGTACTTTAGATTGCTTAACTTTTGCAACAGGATCAATTAAATCCTTGAATGCTTGTTTGCGCGATGCGTTTGCATCCTTTGTTGATTTTTCTAATAACCGTTGTCTTTCGGCTATTTTTTGTTGAATCTTTTGGATTCTGCGTAATTCTTCTTTTGTCCAGCCAGCGTCATCACCACCCTTATGAGCAGGGGGTATAGGGGTAATTGTTAAGACTAATGTCGAAAACGGTAGGCTTGAAAAGCTAGAGAAACCAAACATTATTCTACAATCTCCATTGTAAGGGATTTTTTAAGTCTTTCAATGAAGGCTTGTTTTCCCACTTGCAATTGGTCAAGATTAAACTGTGCAGAACTAATCTTGCGGTCTAAGTCTACGCAATGATTAAATAGTGCTTGTTGTTCTGTAGTCAAATCTTCGTATTGGTACTCTACTTCATCGATAGTAATGGGTGTTTTTTTGTTTTCCATTAGTTTTCTCCTAAATATGCCACCAAAAAGGGCTGGTGGCTTGCCTTAAAATGGAAGCGGTGTATTTTGTGGGCTTACTGGTGGATTGACTATTGAAGCAATTTGTCCGTCAATGTTGGCATAGTAGTTAGCCTGATTGTCGGTAGATTCGTTAATCCAGCCTAATACAATTTCTTCTGTAAGTTCAGCGTAAGGAATAAATACGCTTTCTTGGTCAGAAGTAAATTGGCAGTTGCCATCAATAGAAGCGGTGTTTTCTCCGTCTACGCCTGTTACTGTAAATAATACATTGACTACATAGTCAGGGTCAGGTGTACTAACTGTGTACATATTGTTAATAGTTGTGGTGTAAGTTGTCATTTTATTTGCCTTATACAGAAGTAATTGTTTCCCATGCTGTAGCACCACCAACACGAAGTTTGTTTAAAGTAGTATCAAAGTAAATTGCGCCTTTAACATACGCTGGAGCAGCAGCAGTTGTAGCTTGAACAGGGGAAATAGTGCCATTAAATATAGCAATAGAGCCATTGAAATACTGTCGTGGATTACCATCACCATCAGATAACACAATGTAGTTACTTGCTGTACGGATGTCTAGACCGCCTTGATTGCCTGAATAGCTACCAAATATTGCGTTTTTAGAACCTGTGGTCATTAAATAACCAGCTTGTTCACCAATAAAAGTATTTAATTGACCTGTTGTAGTGTTAAATCCAGCTTGAAAACCTAAAGCGGTGTTATAAGCAGTTGTATCAGAAGTTCTATTGGCGTTATAAAGGGCTTGATAACCTATTGCTGTAGTGCCTATTGCAGTAGTATTTGAATATCCAGCACTATAACCCAACGAAGTATTTTGCTGACCTGTTGTATTGCTATACCCAGCATAAACACCAATCGCAGTATTGTAATCGGCTGTAGTGTTGCTATAACCAGCTTTCCATCCAAATGCTGTTATTCCACCAGTTGTATTA
>Ga0194047_10000282_pt1 | contig 34780 bp, 34 predicted proteins | sample JunL225m_MetaG_2_FD_160070 | JGI IMG/M metagenome (GOLD analysis project Ga0194047, IMG submission 160070) | Anoxic zone freshwater microbial communities from boreal shield lake in IISD Experimental Lakes Area, Ontario, Canada - Jun2016-L221-5m | ecosystem: Environmental > Aquatic > Freshwater... | reverse complement strand
TGCCGTCAGAAGGGGCACCGATACCATAAAGAACACTGCGTCCATCTGTGCCAGTGTCGCCCTTTGCCCCTGTGTCGCCCTTCAATCCCTGAATACCTTGTGCGCCAGTTTCACCCTTCGCTCCCGTGTCACCCTTCGCACCGGTATCGCCTCTCACGCCCTGAATACCTTGTGCGCCAGTGTCACCCTTCGCACCAGTAGCACCAGTGTCGCCTTTTGCACCAGTGTCGCCCTTCAATCCCTGAATACCTTGAGCACCAGTGTCGCCCTTTGCACCAGTTAGTCCTACCAAAGAAACACCTGAAGGCCATACGCCTGCTGTTTTTGGTCCGTAAAGAAAGTTGTTCGACATATTGATGTAGAAGTCGCCGTTAGCCCCAGTGTCGACTGAAGGAGCGGTGGCACCATAAAGAACACTGCGTCCATCTGTTCCAGCAGCACCAGTATCGCCCTTCGCACCATCAGCACCAGAAACACTCAAATCAGCCTTGGCCCCGATTAAACCGCCAGTGTCGGCCTGATTCAAAACAATTTTTGTTTCCGTCCTTGAACACGATCCTCTCTTGGCATAACGCAATACGTTCGTTTTTTTAGCTGCACACACCGTCACAGATTTCGGTGACGATTCTGCAAACACTCCAACACCACCGCCAACAGCGACACCACTGATGACCCCAACGAGAAGTAACACCCCAGCTAACTTGCGTGAAAAATGCTCAGACTTAGACAAAATCTTCATGACTGTAGAATAGTGCATTCTATGCACAAATGCAACCGTACGGACCAACTTGCCTCCTCGGGTTACACCCAGAGACCGTTACAATGGACAAAATGGGGCCAGCATTGCAGAAAAAAACGCCGCCCGCTCCTGCGCCAAAGAAACCGCGGCTCAGCCAGACCGAAGCCATGGTACGCATGGTGGACGCTACCTACCGTCTGCTGCTGCAATTTCACCCCGCAGAAGTAACAGTCGCACGAATTTGTGAAAAGGCTGGCGTTCACTCAGATTATGTAGTCCGCTATTTCGGTTCTCGAGACGAACTTTTATGTCAAGCCGTCGATGCTGCATTTTCAACTTTTTTCTCTGATAACGACGACAAAGACGCCACACGCCTCCAAGTCATTGTTGAAGAAGCTGATGCAATGGTGATGGCTAAGGCACGAGTGCGAACAATGGTGTACTTGATGGGTTGTGGCATGAACCCCGAACGATTCCAAGAAGCTCAAAAAAAGGCCATCGACTCCATCTTGGCCCAATCCAGAAATCCAAAAGTGGCTGACCGAACTGCACTTAACATGGTTCTTATCGGGTTAATGCTCATTCAAGGAACAAACACTTTTGCCGAAGTAAACAGCATGTCCCAACAACAAATTCAGGACGTTCTTTCCTACGTCGGGTACCTAGGTCAGACCGGTGAAACGGTTGAGGCCGCTTTGGGGTGGGATCAACCCCAAGTGAAGAAGAAGAAATAACTACGCGCTTGCTCGTGACCAAAAATTCATAACTGATGCATTGAATCTATGACAGCTAACACCACAGAACTTATTGGGGTTTACGATGCTGACTCAACATTGTTGGGCGAAATCTCATACTGGGTTGGTGCTCGTCTTGGCACCGCTAATTGTTCGCTATGCGAACTAACTCATGGCCTCTTTACTAAGAAGTCCGAATGGAGAAAATGCGCTGATTCACTCGCTGTTCCCTTTCGCCTGTTTCATCGAGATGACGCCCCCGGAGATGTCCTCATTGCACTTGCCGGTAAGTTTCCTGCTGTGTTGCAACAAACCACCAACGGTGTCTCAGTCATACTGACTAAAGAAGAGCTGGAGCGTTTCGATGGTCGCACCTCAGACTTTGCCGAGTGGATTACCGAATACCTCTCTTACTGATTCAACTGAACCAGAACATCTCGCACTTGTAATTCCTATATTCGGACCATTCGGTACACATCGCTGTACAAAGCCCTAGTAGAGGATTTACTATGACAATCAGCGAAGCACAACGGTTCGACATGCAGGTCGGCCTGCGATCACATCTAGGAGACGACGTGGCAAACATACTCATGGAACACCTGCCACCCTCAGGCTGGTCAGACGTTGCCCGCAAACAAGACTTTGAGCCGATCAATTACCGAATTGGCAATATCGAAAAAGAACTGACTCGCATCAATGGCACCTTGAAAGTCATCATCGGTGGCGTACTAACGGTGTCAGCCGCAATCATCGTCTTATTGATTCAACTGAACCAGAACATTTCGCACTTGTAGTTGAAACTATGTCCTAGTCGAAACCAACAAATGATGCCATTGCATCATTTGGTGCGCGGCGTGAACGCACGTCGTTTGCTACGAATTCTTCATCAGGAAAACCCATCGCTACACAGGTCATAATGACTTGATCTTCAGGAATGTTGGCATGTTCGCGAACAACCTGCGACTGCATAATGCCCTGACCGTTGATGACGGATCCAAGACCTTTTGACCAGGCTGCAAGAACAAGACCATAGGTTGCAGCACCGCAATCGAAGTGAGCGATGGTGTCATTCTCGAGGGCTTTGTCAAGCGTGATCACGATTGAGACTGGTGCATCAAATTGGCGGAAGCCGCGCATCACCCAATCTTGACGGCGAGCTTTATCATCACGCTCGATTCCCATTGCTTCGAAAAGTTGAATTGCAATCTCGACCTGCCGATCACGATGTGGACCTTCATAGCCATGGTTCATTTTGATCTCACGGTCAACTTTAGAACCAGACATCATGCGCTCGGTATTGCCTTTGCGAATGTGTTCAAGAGGTTCCCCCGTCACAACGTGATAATGCCATGGTTGCGTGTTCATTGAAGATGGTGCGCGCTTGGCGAGTTCAATGACTTCTTCAAGAAGAGCGCGCGGTACTGGTTGCTTTTTGTATCCACGGATACTGCGGCGCTCATGCACCACAGTTTCGAAATCTATTGGGGAGTTCTGATTATCAGCCATGAGTATTCCTTTTCTCACACGAAACGCTAGAGCGTTCGGCGCTGCCCTGCGTCATTGAGCCATAATCCAATGCATTATTTTGGGCCTGTGGATGCCCCCGCCCGACAAGATGTGGCAGGTACTCTTTTCCTGTGATTACAGAGAACGGCCTGACTTCTGCAGAAGTGGCCACAAGAGTCTCGCAGGGTCTCGCCAACAACGTCGACGAAGCCAGTTCCCGCTCTCTGCGCGACATCTTGACCTCCAATATTTTCACCAAGTTCAATGCCATTCTCGGGGTGCTCTTTGTCGTAGTGATGATCGCCGGGTCTATTGCCGACGCCCTCTTCGGTCTCATCTTGGTGACAAATTCACTCATTGGAATTGTCCAGGAATTATTGGCCAAAAAGAAACTTGATTCCTTATCTCTGATGCACTCTCCTACCACTCGTGTCATTAGAGATGGTGTGCCAGTCTCTATTCCTACTCAGGACGTTGTTCAAGACGACCTCATTGAACTGCGTTCAGGTGATCAAGTACCTGCCGATGGCAATGTGCTGGAAAGTCACCAGCTTGAAATCAACGAGGCGAACCTCACGGGCGAAATCGATGCCGTGCCAAAATCGGCCGGTGACCCATTGATGTCAGGAACCATCGTGACTGCCGGTCGTGGTTTTTATACCGCCGCATCAGTTGGCGCAGAGGCGTATGCGCACCGCATAGCTGCCGAAGCCAAAATTTTTCAACGCACCGGGTCAGAAATTCGCCGGTCAATAGACAAGCTACTGGTCTACATCATGTGGGCGATCGCCATTGCTACACCACTACAACTGTGGTCACAATTTCATGTCAATAGTTCTGGCAGTTGGCGCGATGCAACCATCCGTGCAACTGCAGGTCTTATTGGTTTAGTACCTGAGGGTCTCGTATTGCTCACAACGCTTGCATTTCTTACTGCAGCCGTACAACTCACTCGTCAACAAGTGTTGGTGCAGGAACTTCCCGCAGTTGAGGGTCTCGCGCGAGTCAGTGTTATTTGTCTTGACAAAACGGGCACCTTGACAACGGGAAAGATTTTGTTCGAGCGACTAGAAGTTCTCGACACGACTAGTGAAGAAGAAGTACGAAATGCGCTCGGCATCATTGCTGCTGACCCAACTGCCAACGGAACACTCGCAACCATCGCCGATTCGGTTCCACAAAAAGCCAACTGGGTCACCGTTGCATCGATTCCTTTTGATTCATCTCGCAAATGGCAAGCGGTGCAATTCGAGTCACATGGAACATGGGTACTCGGAGCGCCAGATGTATTACTCGCATCTGATCATCCAGTATCTGCAAGTATCCGCACACTTGCTGAGACCGGACGTCGAGTACTACTACTGAGTCGCTCGTCATCTCCGTTGACTAATCAATCGCTACCTTCGGATTTAACACCAGTAGCATTTGCAGTGTTACAAGAAGAGATTCGTGCTGATGCAGCGGAAACACTTTCCTACTTTGCTGCCCAAGGTGTCACGGTGAAGATCATTTCTGGTGATAACCCCGTCACAGTGGCCGCAATTGCGCGCACTATCGGTATTGACGTTGGTGAACCTCTCGATGCACGCACTGTTGGTGCCGAGGCAGAAGAGTTACAAGAAACAGTTACTCATTACAGTGTGTTTGGGCGAGTGTCTCCCGAGCAGAAGCGGGCATTTGTGCGGGCGTTGCAGATGCGTGGTGATGTGGTGGCAATGACCGGCGATGGAGTCAATGACGCCTTGGCGTTAAAGCAAGCCGATATTGGCATTGCAATGGATAACGGTGCATCGGCAACAAAGGCAGTTGCGCAATTGATTTTGCTTGATGGCCAGTTCTCACATTTACCATCTGTGGTTGCAGAAGGACGCCGAGTCATCGGCAACGTTGAACGTGTGTCGAATTTATTTGTAGCCAAGAACGTAATGAGTTTTGTTGCCATCTTGAGTGCAGCTCTTATTGGTCGCCCATTCCCACTGCTGCCACGTCACCTCACGTTGCTCTCTAGCATCACCATTGGAATCCCCGCATTTATTTTGGCACTTGGGCCAAACCTTCAGAGATACCAACCTGGTTTTCTACGTCGCGTTCTTGCGTTCGCTGTACCTGCCGGTGCAGTTGCCGGTATCACTGTTGTTGTTGCGGATTATGTTGCAAATATTTCCTGGGGTGTTTCGGCCGGCACCCAGTGCAGTGTTGTGACAGCTTCAAATAGTGCGATCACTACTGAGTGCTGGCGCGTCGGTTCCGGGGCAACACTGGCCGTTCTCATTGTGTTCTTCTGGATTCTGGTTCTACTAGCGCGACCATTGCGTGCATGGAAACTTGCACTTGTGTCAGCCATGGGTGGCATCGGAGTCTTTGCCTTTACGGTGCCGTTTGCACGGGAATTCTTTAACTTTAATTTGCCAACTGGATTAATGATTGAGTCAGGTCTCATAGGTCTTGCAGGCATCGCCTTGATTGAACTTTCACGTCGAGTAGTAGCGACAAAATTGCTAATTCATAAAGTTGATTCGTTGGGCTAGAAACATCCACCCATGGACAATCTGAGAATCAGATTTTCGTTGCATCGAGAGGTCTTGCTCTGCAACTACTCGGTACTTGCCCACCAATTGAGGGTCTAGTTTTCCTAGACCAAAGACAAGGTCAGGCATTACCGGAGCACACTTTCCCGCATGCTGAAACCAGTAGTCATAGGTCACTGGCATTCCGAAGCGCTCATGTTTCTTTATTGAACAATGAGAAAAATCTGTAGTTGTCAAAGAAAACATGTCTGTGAAATGCAATCGACCGGGAAACCAATCAAACAAATAAAATGGGATCATTCCTGCTTGATAACTAGCAAGTGTAATTTTTCTATTCTTGTCAGATTCCTGTGCCACTAATTTGGCAATAATTGGTCTCATTCGGTTCAAAAATTCTGTATCTCGTAGATGGGACGAATTACGTCGTACGTACCAAGGAACAGACTTGGATATCGGAAACGGGATGGATTTACCGTTTACGTTCTCTGTGATTTTCCACGTGTACATCAAGGGAGCATCAGTCGCGAGATGTTCCGTAAAGTACGTCGGCTCAACAGCGACTAAGCGAAGGGCAATCATTTGAGAAGATAGGGCAGCAACGGTGATGACCGGCAGAAGCAGTCGCCCAATTCCGACCGCTGAGATCCTTTTCATGACCTCGGATAGATAGACGAGCCCGATGCCTGCCATGACAAGCAGAACCGTCATCGACGGGATAAGCATGCGACCCATGCCCATCCAGTCACCGCCCGAAAGTACAACTAAACCAACTGATACAACACCTGCAAAAGTCACCAGCCAAGCCAATAGCGACCTGATACTCAGCATGAGAAATATTCCACCAATTGATACACAAACAAATGGAATCCATAACCAACCCGGATTCATATTTTTAAAGACATAACTGAGTCCAGGTTGCAACGTGAGGTGAAGTCCCGTTTTGGCAGCTACTGGTTGTGGAATGAAATGTCTGAAGACAACAAAACGAAACCCTTCCACTACGAAAATTCCAAGACCAACTGGAATAGCCGCAGAACAAGCCCGTTGAAAATTTACTATTGGCACGATTGCTGATACATATTTCACTGAACTACATATGCCGAGTAAAACAAGAAGAACAACAACTCCGACACTGACAAGAAGTGCGTCAGGTCGAATTCCCGCAAGTAACAAAGAAACAAAAAACAATAGGACAATGTCATGTCTTTTAATTCTGATAGCACGGACAAATTCAGTAACTGCCATCAGGAATAACAGCAAGAAGAACGGAACTAGCAAGGTTTCTAATCCCGATGTTGACCAATAGAGAAGTGGAAAAGAAGTTCCGACTAGTAATGCCGTTACTAAACCCGATCCCTTAAACAGGCGATCTGCAACGACACCGGCCACGGTGACAGTCGCAATCAGACCGGCAATGCCCAAAAAATAAGAAAGAACAGGAACCGGAAGTCGGGTCAAAAATCGAAGTGCTCCCAGTATGAGCACATGCAGCAGGCTTGTTGACTGCTCAATTGAGTCACCATTAAAATTACTTAGGCTTCCGCTACGAGAAATATTTAGTGCAACCCAGCCAGTGATGTATGAATCATCAACTCCGCCGACACCTACAACAACAAAAGCTACAATCGAGGAAAAGATTCCGATGACCGAATACTTCCACCACAGAAATTTCCTCTCAAGAAGTGGTGTCGCAGCGGTTGTCACTTCGCCATAGTAAGTGACATGCCCCGCAGATTATCCTCGGGCTTATCAAGGTTGGTTGGTATACCTAACTATGCAAGCTCTTTACGTGAATCATTAATCACTGCTGTACACAGATTTTCGACATGCTCAATGTCAATACCCAATTTGTGACCAAGATGAACCAACCAAATGAGTGACTGAAGGTTTGATTCAAAGTCGACTTGTGAGCGCACATCAGAACGCGCTGCTTGACGATTCTGGCTCACCATGACAAAGGTTGAGAGGAAGATTGCTTCCAGACTCACAATCATTGTTAACAATCCGAAAGGGAATTTGTCGAATTTCATTCCGGCGCCAACAAGGCCCACATTGAGAGAAATCCAAATAATGAACCACACACCGTGTAAGTACACGAAATTCAGTGAGCCGGCAAACTTCGTTACTTTGTCAGCGGCACGATCTTGAAATTCGCGCGCATGTTGCCAACGTGATCTTTCACTTGACACTTTCCAATGGTCAATGTTGAAAACTCTGCCGTCTTCCTTGCCGTCAAACTTGTCGATGAGTCGACAAGCATCACAAGTAAGTGGTGAATGATTGGTGTTGTCGGTGTGTGTCATCTTGTGATGGTAGCCGATTCCGGGAGACAGCGTTTGCCGTAATGAAACTAACTTAAATCATAAGAAAGTGGATGAATTCGTACGTCAGTCAATTCAATAGATACTGATTTTGCTTAGACTCAAGTCATGCGCCGAATTTCTCTCTTCTCACTCATTGGTCTATTAACAGTTTCGTTTGTCTTCAGTTCTAACTCTCCCGTCAAAGCAGCCACCAAGACGGTGTACATCTTCAATACCGCACTTACGAACAACAAGGGTTTGGGTTTCTGTTCAACAGATAACTCCAAGGGCTGTATTGATTCGATATTTGTCGATGGTGTTGAGCTCACCCAGGTAGCAACACAAATGACTGCTGACTACACATTTGCTGGCGGTCTGTACGCCACTCCATGTCGATTCCTTGAAACCACTGCTACATCTTGCGAAGCGCCTTATATGGTGGTGTATCCAAAAGGCGGAAACAGTGCCACCCCAACTGGTTCGCAAGTATTAGGCGAAGTCACTATTAACTTCCGCCGTCAACCAGGCGACGATCCAACAGCTCGCGTTGGCACAGTTATCTCAAACGGTGTAATCCAATCGTTTACTCCTGCGGCTCCTGGTGTGCGAGATGTTGCGACCATTGTTGTCAAACCTGCTCTCACACAAAATTACGGAGTCAACGCCAGCAGTTGTTCAGGTTGGTCACCTGCAATTGAGAAGTGCGACATCGGCGAGAAAGCTACATATGCAACGGCTAACAGACTGGTTGCGTTATTGCTCCCCGGTTTTCGTAACTCACTAGTTCCTCCCGATGAATTACTTGACGGATGCGTAGTAGACACGGCGAATAACTGCATCACCAATGTATTTGACCCGTCAAGCCTGGGTGGGTGGATGGACACCGACGCGTCCATTTTTGGACTTTCTTCCACAGATCGCCTCACAGGTGCTGCACAATTGAAAATTGCTGGGCCTCACTATCAAGCTGACCAAATCGAAACTATTCGGACTCAAAATACTTGTCCATGGATAGCAAGTATTTGTGCTGGTTCACCACCAAATCAAGACTGGGGTTTCACCGTGAGTACGGTAGTTAAAAATGCTACGCCAATTTTGAATCTCTCAGTCTTCCGCGCATTTTTTCCGTCAGGGTACTTAATGAATTCATTTGGTCTCACCCCACCCCAAGTGAATGCCAATACTCTTCCTGTGCGACGCACAACAACCACCGACTCAACAAGTCCTGAGACGACCTACACACCAGTTGAAGGTGGCATACAAATAAATACAACGGGAATTGGTTTTTCCGTTCCTATCATCTCGATGTCACGCGTACTCACAGTAAGAAAGGGAGCCAAAATTTCTGCTACCGCACTGATCAAGGCTGCTGGGCTCATACAAGCGAAGAGATTTGGGACAGTCACGATAGGCACCAGCAAGAAAAAAGGCATTACAAAGGTGGATAATTCTTATCGATTTGTGATGAAAAAAACAGTAACACTGTCATTTAAATACAAGTCAAAGGCAAAGTCACCGGCTACGACTCGCACATTGCAAGTCTTCGTGAAATAACTTTTGTTGCCCAGCACCGCTGGGGAAAATCAGCCGTGGCCGGGAATGTTCTTCCATGGACCACCGTCAGAGCGTGGCTCTTTCGGAAGACCGAGTACTTGCTCGCCAACAATTCCGCGCTGTACCTGGCTGGTGCCTGCGTAAATGGTTCCGGCACGTGCGTTCAAGAACACGCCAACCCAGTTCGCACTGTCGTTTGGTGAACCCACTGAGTCAGTGGTGAAAGCCGTATGGGGTGTTTGACCAACTGGTACCAATGCATCAGCACCAAGAATGTCAACAGCAAGTTCTGTTGCTTCCTTGTGGTATTCACTCCACCACAATTTGCCAATTGATGCTTCAGGTCCAGGCTGGTTGCCATTGAGGAATGCAGTAAGGGCGCGGTATCCGAGGAAACGCATGATCTCAACTTTGATATGAGCCTGAGCAAGACGCTGGCGAATATGAGGGTTTTTTGTTAGTCCCTTATCTGTTGCCAAACGAGTGAGCTTGTCGAGTTCGCCACGGAATGAAATACCAGAAACGACCGCACCAGCTCCACGCTCGTTACCAAGAAGCGTCATAGCGACCATCCAGCCGCCATTGATTTCACCAACAACGTTTTCTTTCGGACAACGTGCATCGGTAAAGAACACTTCGTTGAATTCAGAATCACCTGACATCATCTTGATGGGTCGTACTTCCACACCTTTTTGACGCATGTCAACAAGAAGGAACGTAATACCGCGATGCTTCACATCATCTGGTGATGTACGAGCAAGAACGAAAATATGGTTTGCAAGGTGACCAGCTGATGTCCAAATCTTTTGACCGTTGATCACCCACTCATCGCCGTCAAGAACTGCGCGACATCCCAAGTTTCCAAGGTCAGAACCGGCCGATGGTTCGCTGTAACCCTGACACCAACGATCTTCACCTGAAAGAACGCGAGGAAGGAAATGCTTCTTCTGCTCTTCGGTACCGACAGCAAGGATGGTGTTACCCAACATGCCAATTCCGAAACCATCGTTTGGTCCGCCACCTGGTACGCCAGAGAGTGCAAATTCTTCTGCAATAACTAATGATTCGATAGCTGTGAGTCCAGCGCCGCCGTATTCCTTCGGCCACGTCGTGGCAAGAAAATCGTTCTTTGCTAACTTCTCGCGCCACTCTTCGGTCCACGCAGCTGCATCTTTGTGATTCAGAGCACCGATGCCCTTCCAATCTTTCGGAAGGTTGGCGTCAAGGAAGGCGCGCACCTTTGTGCGGTACGTGTCGGCTTGGGGTGGGTAAACAAAATCCATGTTCCTACCCTAGTAATGGCTGCACTCAGGCTCTGTACCCGAGCCACCAAAACGATCTATTTGGACAACTCCAGGCCGGCAAAATCACCAGCAGCCCGCCACGCTTCAAGGAGTCGGACAAAAGCGACAGGGCCTTTGCCGTAGCTGCCGTTCTGGGCAGCGCGTTCGGCTGGCTTGCCTTCGTTGTTGTAGTAACCCGGTGTGCAGGCTTCAAGAAACTTCAAGTTCATCGTTGAATTTGATTTGATGTCCTGAACCCAGTCGTGTTCCGCCTGAGCGCTGGCTTCAATACGTGTAATGCCATCTTCAGTTGCATGCTTCACGATGTGCGCAATATGAATTGCCTGCTCGTTCAACATGTGTGGGAAGTTCACAGAGAAACCAGATTGTGCAGTGGACACAATGAAGCAGTTGGGAAACCCGCGAGAGAAGAAACCATGGAATGTTTCAACCCCGTTAGCCCACTTGTTGGTGAGCGTGAGATTGTCTGAACCGGTGGTTTGATAACCAGAACGGCGAGCATAATCAGTTCCGACTTCGAAACCAGTTGCATATATAAGGCAATCAAGTTCGTATTCAATACCGTTAGCCACAACACCATTGGACGTGATGCGTTCAACACCCAACCCACCGGTATCAACCAGTGTCACGTTTGGTCGGTTGAAGGTTGGCAAGTAATCATCATGAAAACAAGGACGCTTACAGAATTGGCGATACCACGGCTTCAACGCCTCAGCCGTTTTCGGATCAGCAACAATTTCGTCAACACGATTACGTACTTGATTCATTTTTTCAAAGTCAGCATTTTCAACAATGGTGCCAATTTGTTCTGGGCTTGTGCCAAGGCCGCCTTCTTTGCGCGCACGCAACATGAGGTTGCCCACAATTTCAGTCCAACCGTCGTGCACTAGATCTTCAGTATCAAATACTCCTGATGTGAGATTCGTAAAGTTTTCATTACGACGACGCTGCCAACCTGGCTCTAACGAGTTTGCCCAGTCCGGATCTGTTGGCGTGTCATTACGCACGTCAATAGAAGATGGGGTGCGTTGAAATACAAACAATTGTTTTGCGCCTGCACCAAGATGTGGTACTGCTTGCACTGCAGTTGCGCCAGTACCAATGATGCCCACCACTTTGTCTTTCAGACCAGTGAGGTTTCCTTTACTGGTTCCGCCTGTGTATGCGTAATCCCAACGACTGGTATGAAACGAATGACCTGCGAATGTACCGACGCCTTCAATGCCTGGCAATTTAGGGCGATGCAACGGACCATTAGCCATACTGATGAAACGTGCGCGTACTTCGTCACCACGGTTTGTGCGAATGATCCAGCGACGAGATGATTCATCCCAACGCACATCAGTGACTTCTGTTTGCAACATCGCACGCGGATACATATTGAAGTGTTCAGCTATGCGATGACAGTGCGCCAAAATTTCTGGTGCGGGTGTGTATTTCGATGCAGGAATGAAACCTGTCTCTTCTAACAACGGCAAATAAATGTATGACTCAACGTCGCATGCCGCACCGGGGTACCTGTTCCAGTACCACGTGCCACCAAAGTCGCCGCCCTTTTCAATCACTGTGAAATCGTGAACACCCGCTTCATGCAGTCGCGCTGCTACCAACATGCCACCAAAACCACCACCGACGATGGCAACTTGAACTTCTTTAACAATCGGTGCACGCTCTTCAAACGTGATGTACGGATCTTCAAGATAGTGAGCGAACTCGCCCGTTATTTCTGTGTACTGCTCATTAGCTTCAGCCCGCACACGCTTGTCACGTTCATCGCGATAGCGCTGGCGTAGTTCGTCAGGGTCAAACCCTAGGTCGTCAGTTGATGTCTGGCTCATGGACCAAGACTATGTCTCTGTCCGTATCGATACGGAACCGAAGGCTATTTGTCAGCAGTGACGCGAGCGCGAGGGAATACACGCAAAAAGTTGCCAGAGTTGAACTTGTCAACCGATTCTTGTGGCACCTGGGTCATGCACGATTCGAAGCGTGCAATGGGGTCACGTCCACCCTCTGTATGTGGGTAATCGCTAGAGAACAAGTAGAGGTCATCGTTCGATTGGTCGATGAGACGTGCAACATCTTCAAACACGAACGGTGTGAAACCAAACTGTTGACGAATCTGCTCGGACGGCGTGCGCTTGAAACCACGAAGACGCTCGTCAACGCGTGAATACGCCTTGTGGACATGGTCAAGACGAACAAGCATTTCAGGAACCCAACCAGCGCCAAGTTCAACTGATGCGAACTTCAGTTCCGGGAAATCTTCAAGAACACCATCAAGAACCATCATTGAAATAAATGTTTCAATGCCCTGGTGCAACACAGCAGCATCACGAGCACGAACATTTTCTCCGCCACCCATCCAGTCTTTGGTAACACCGCGACCGGTGTTGCTCCACTCTGGCTTTAGCTGCAGTGGGTTTCCACCAACGTGGAATACGACAGGCACTTGTGCTTCTTGCAATAACGACCAAATTGGATTGAAGTCAACGTGGGTTGGCGAACGCTCGCCTGCCAAACGATGCGGAACCCACATGGCCTGAAGACCATTGTCGATGCTCCATTGCACCTCTTCTAATGCAAGCGCAGGATTCTCAAGTGGAATTGCCGCAACACCCATGAGGCGATCATCTATTGAACAGAAGTCAGACATGTGACGGTTATGCGCACGCGCGCCGCCATAACGAACCTTGTCAGGAATTTTGCTACTTGGTGAAAACGGCATATGCAAACTGTGCGTTGGGAATACCAACTGCTTCTTGAAGCCCAACATGTCGTTAGCGATTACACGATCGTGCTTATCGAATGCACCAAGGGCTTGAATTTCTTTAACCTCTTGAATCATGCGATCACCAAGAGCAATCAGAGACTCTTTGTGTTCGTCAGAATGTTGCGAACCATTACCGACGATTATTGCAACTTCTTCATCGGTGACGAGTGAACGGCCGTAATCAACTTCGGGAAGAAGGTCGCGCACGTCTGGGTCAGCAAACTTCTTCAGGAAGTCTGGAAGTTCCATAATGTGTGTATCTGCGTCGTAGAGAACGCGATCGCCTGCGTATGTCATATGGGTCCCCTATCCCTCGAACTCTGGTAAACGGTACCACCAGTACAGGCGGTAACAAAGAGGTGAACAGTTGGGTCAGGGCTATGCCCAATTGGGCGCCACTCAATACGATGAATGTGTGCACATCACGACCTCCCAGATCGATTCATATCGACTCAATGGCTGGCTTTTGTGTCGTCCATTTGTGGGCGGGGAAATTCGCGATATCCAGCATTGGGTGAATGAAATTCAACAATGGCCCGAAAATGGCGATTGGTTGCACTACCGCGAAATGACTGACAGTGGGCCAAAGCTATGTCGCACCGAAAACTTTGTGCCATTCCATACGCCTTTGCGCGAAATTTTAACTACTGGTGCAATCGTAGAAATTGTTTCTGCTCTCATGGGTGAACAAGCAGTTCTCTACAAAGAAAAAATTAACTACAAGTTGGTGGGCGGCGCAGGATTTCTTCCTCATCAAGATGCACCGGCGTATCCGTTTATTGAAACGTCAATCTCATGCATGATTGCCGTTGACCCAAGCACAACGTCAAACGGTTGTTTAGAAGTTGTTGACGGACATCATCATGAATTATTGCCGATGAATGAACGTGGCTGCATCGAGAATGAGTGGGTAGAGACACATGAATGGCATCCCGTAGAGATGGAAGCTGGCGATGTTCTGTTCTTTCACTCGCATACGCCACACCGCAGCGGCACCAATAATTCACAACGTGACCGCCGTGCCATCTACCCCACCTTTAATGCCGCGAGCGAAGGTGATCTTCGAGGCGACTACTACGAAGAAAAGCTTCGAATTTTCCGCGACACAGAACACCAAGCCGACAATGTCCGTATTTCACTTATCAACGATTTCGAAGGAAGACCCGTATGAACAAATTTACATCACTTATTGAAATTGAATCTCTCTTTGAAAAATGGGGCCAACAGTTTTATAGCGAAAATATTTCGCAAACAGCTCATGCAGTGCAGTGCGCGCAGTTAGCAGAAGAGGCTGATGCATCAAGCGCACTTGTGCTTGCTGCGTTACTTCACGACGTCGGCCACCTCGTTGATCTTGAAGATTCCTCTGGCAGAGAAGAACACACAATCGACACAGTGCATGAGGCAACTGCCGTTCGAGTGTTGGCTCCGTTATTTCCACCCGCAGTTACTGCCCCCATTGCACTTCACGTTGATGGCAAAAGATGGTTGTGCGCACGCGAAGATGGCTACTTTGAAACATTGAGCCCGGCATCAGTTGCCAGCCTTGCACTGCAAGGTGGCCCGATGTCAGATCAAGAAGCAGATCGATTTATGGCAATGCCACAATTCGAAGACGCTATTGCGCTTCGCCGCTGGGATGACATTGGCAAAGACATTTCCAAAGATCAATTACCTTTTGACGAGTTCCGTCGCATACTTCGCTTTCATTTCGAACAACTATAGAAACGAATCACCATGAGAATTCTTGTAACAAACGATGATGGCATCGACTCCGTTGGCCTGCATGTCTTAGCGCGCGCAATGCGCCCATACGGTGAAGTTGTTATTGCTGCCCCAGACCAGGAATATTCCGGTGCCGGTGCAGCAATCGGTGCGCTGCACATCATCCAGCCCGAAGTTCAGAAACGCACAGTTGAGGGCATCGATACTTCATGGGCAATTACTGGGCCACCTGCTTTGTGTGTGTTCTTTGCGCGCCTCGGTGTCTACGGTGGTCCGTTTGATTTGGTCGTGTCTGGTATCAACCCGGGCGCAAATGTGGGGCGTGCTGTGTATCACTCAGGCACAGTTGGTGCAGCGGTTACTGCACGTAATGGTGGCGTCAGTGGAATCGCAATTAGTCAAGCCGTCACCGGTTTCGGCGCAGAAGGTCAAGGTTGGGATGATGCACTGAAAGGCCAACAGTGGGACTCAGCAGCAACAGTTGCGCAACGAGTAGTTGAGGGCTGGCTTTCTGATCGTCCAAAAGAGGCAGTCGTTATCAACGTGAATGTTCCGAACTGTGCAGTGTCGGAGATGAAGGGTTGGCGCCGTACTGATGTTGGACACATTGTCCCCGTCTCTATGGCAACTGCAGATCTTGAGGCCAAAGAAGGGCACGAAGGTGCTTTCTATGTGCGCATGAATTACGGAGCACAAGCACAAATGCCGCCAGAGACTGACGGCGGTGCTGTTGAAAATGGCGAAGTGGCAATTACGTATCTCGGTCGTTTCAATGATGTGCCCGAACAGGGTTCAGACGCAATGGACAGTGCGCTCACTGACCTCGTCGGCGTTGCGAGCACACTGCACTCGTAGACGATTCCGTTTCTCACCACTACGGTGGACAAATGGCTGATTGGCAAGAACTCACTCGTCGCGCATCATTTGCGTCGCACCAACTATTGGGCTGGATCTTCTGGGATTCACGTGCAAAAGATAACCTCGCTGCTCTTGGTGTGCCTGATGGTCTTGGTCACTACATCGTTAATCGTGGTGCCCCACTAGCACCAGCTGGGGCAGAAGCGTTATTCGCAGCGTTCTACACAATCAAACGTGAGTTTGTTCATTTCGTATTGAACAACGCAGCGACATACATAACCAACTGGCATGAGGTCACAGTTGCGCGCGATGCAGCGGTGCGAGCTGGTCTCGAAGAAATGACACCACAAATCATTGCGCCGTTCGGTGCGCTTGCAGATGACTTATGGAACACAGTCGACGCAATACCTGCAAGTGGTCGCGTGTTATTTGCTGCACATAAATCATGGCCCCGCCCAGCAGACCCATTGATGTCTGCGTGGAACGCATTGAATTGCATCCGCGAATGGCGCGGTGACACACATTTTGGAATTTTGTTGAACGACAACATCGGAGTCGTGGAAGCAGGTCTTCTGCACGATGCATGGATGGGTTACCCGAAAGAATGGATCCCTCGCAGTCGAGGCGCAGACGATGCCGAGATTCAAGCAGCACTCGAGAACTTATCATCACGCGGCTTTGTCACCGACGGTGTCGTGAACGAAGCTGGTGTCGAGTATCGGGTTGATCTTGAACGCCGCACTGATGTGTTGTGTGAAATTCCGTGGCGACATTTTGGTGAAAAGAACACTCTCGAGTTGCTTTCCATTCTCGAACCTGTTGGCGAACGATACGTGCAACACATCAACGAGATTGCCGGCGAGAACTGGATGCCTGCAGCTCGACCTCGCCGCCGCTAAACCGAATGCGGTAAGCCGATTCGCACAGAAACTCCTGGCGAATACAAAACGTGTGCATTCCCTGTAGGCACAGGTAGGCCAGCAGCTACGACCAACGTGTCTTCAAGATGTTCAAGCGTCGCACTATGAAGAATCCAGGTCTCATGATCAACGGGTGCATACCGCAGACCTTTGCCAAAGCCTTTTGAATACAAACCCCATCGTGCTGATAAGAACACCGACAATTCATCAGGCTGTTCAATACGTTCACCAATAGCAATACGAATTGATGTTGAAGCAACATGTGGCCAACGACGCTTCACCGTTGTGGTGAGTGATGTAGCAGTCACCACATGAGAGGCACTACCCCAGCAGTACGGCAGCAAGTACGAAGCGCGAGCCGCGAGCGCCGGAAGTAAGCGATTCACGTCGAGTGAGAAAAACCACACACCGGGAATTCCATTTTTCTTTACATACGTACGCACATTCACTTCGGGAAATGACCCAAGGTACGGAATGGCTGGTGTTCCAGGAAAAGAGATGTTACGCATTGAGAAAGGAATAAGGCCCACCCATGCAGACCCATCGAACGTGTCAACTTCTAGTCCTTCCGGTAGTAAGGCTTGCACAACAGAAGCGTCGTACCGCCAATGAATGTAGGCAAGCTCTTGCCACTGTTGCTTCATAATTGGTCGCCGAACTGGCGCTGGGCAGAAATCTTGCACGTCTCTACCCTACGAATCATTTACAGATTCGGGAATGGGGCATCAGTCACCTAGGTTGATATTCCTATGGCTCACTTCGTCACCACCGTTCCCTCGTCCAAGTCTCCTGAAGAGACGTTTGCCTACATGTCAGACATTCGCAATTTCGCTCAGTGGGATAAAGGGATCATCAAAATTGACCAGATTGTCGGAGACGGCGCTGGACTCGGCAATGTCTTTGACATCACAGTGAAAGGCGTCGGCGGGCAAAATTCCGTTTTGCGCTACACCACACTTGAGTGCGATTCCCCCACCAATGTGTTGGTGAAAGGCAGGAACTGGATGTTCACCTCAGTTGATCGAGTCACCATTACGCCCACAGCAACCGGATGCGATGTCACCTACGACGCTGTACTGACTGCGAATCTCATCGTGTGGCCAATGAACATCGTGCTGGGCAAGGTCTTTGACAAAGTGGGTGCGGTTGCAACGCGAGGCCTAAAGAAAGTTCTTGCCTAGGGGCAACCCAAGTCATTCAGGTTGGCGCACTCTCTGCACAACCACGCAGTGCCTTCTGGCGTACTCCATGCCGTAGCAAGTGGAGAACCACACGACATGCAATCGTGTGTTGCTTTTGTTACTGGTTTTACTTCGAAATGTGAAGCCTGATCAGACATACGTAACGAGAATAGCCGCACTTTTACCTTCTCTCACTTTCTATAGATTCACACAAACATGACTACACTTTTTCCATGACATTGCGATTCGCTTCTAAGAACGGCCGGGCTCAATTAGTAGTCGGGCCCAACAACAACCTCGTCGACCTGGCAGAAGTCAGTGGTGGAAAGTTCGATGCAGACCCAATCAAAGCTTTTCCGCGATGGGCTGAACTACGTGCATTTGCTGCAACCGTGACAGAAGGTGGAACACCGGCCAACCCCGATGAGCTTGATGCACCATCTCCATGGCCACTTCAAGTGTTTGCAATCGGGTTGAACTATCGCTCGCATGCTGAAGAAAGTGGAATGGGGCTTCCTGCTGTTCCTCTCACATTTACAAAATTCACGTCGTGTATCGCTGGACCGAATGCTGACATTCCTATTGATGCTCCGATGGTCGACTGGGAAGTTGAACTGGTAGTTGTCATCAGCAGCGGTGGTCGCAATATTGCGAAGGCAGATGCTTGGAATCACATTGCAGGAATAAGCGTTGGCCAAGACATCTCAGATCGTGCATTGCAATTTGCTGCTCAGCCTCCACACTTTGACCTCGGTAAGAGCAAAAAGAACTTTGGGCCCTTTGGTCCATGGCTTGTCGATGCAGCTGATGTGCCGAATCGTGATGCGATGCATATGACTTGCACTCTCAATGGCGAGGAAGTGCAGAACACTTTGACCGATGACCTTGTATTCAATGTGGGTGACATCATTGAATACGTATCGGGCATTGTTGAACTTCTTCCAGGTGATGTCATCTTTACTGGCACACCCGGAGGCGTTGGCGTTTCTCGCAAGCCTGCAGTGTTCTTGAAGCCTGGCGATGTTCTAGTTTCGACCATTGATGGAATTGGCACCACCACTAACCGTTGTATTTAGGTTCTCGCCGAACTATTCAGATATGTACGGCGCGATTGCTTGATTGCACCAGTTCCACAAATTAGTTCGAGCCTCAGCGGTATCGCTGCGTCGTGTCGTTGGAAGTTTATGAATACTGCGCACTTCACGATCGGACCAGAACGAACCACTGGCACCCGGAATTGGTTGAACCGCTGCCAGCCACGCGATGGTGTCAGCCCCCTGTTTCGGTGAACGCAAAATTGGTTTCGTAATTCGGCGGAAGGCTGGAATTGATTCCTGCACTCCGGGCGTATCCGCCCAGCCAGGATGCATCGAATCAAAATGAACAGCACGTTCTTTAGTTGCCCATATTTCATTGAGGGTGACCTGTGCACGTTTTGCAATTGCATACTGCTTCGAACCGTTGTAACTGTCAACACGCATTTCTAAAGTGCGTTTCCCATCGATGTTCGGCAGTTCAGCTGAATACATACCGCCAGATGAAACCGTGACCACGCGACCTTGCGTTGCAATCAGGTTCGGAAGTAGCACCGTTGTTAAAAGATGTGGGCCTAGAACATGAGATGCAACCGTTTGTTCTATACCTTGAGGCGATACTTCGCGTGAATTGAGAAGCGCACCAGCATTATGAATAACTGTAAAGACTTGTGGGAACCGAACTGCAATCTCCCTGGCTGCTTTGCTTACGGATACCAAGTCACCCATCTCTGCAACAACACACACTGGCTCTGGCCCCTTGCAGATATTACGGACAGACGAAATAACGTCCACGCACTTTTCTTTGTTTCGCGCGACAAGAACCAACTGTGCACCTGTCGGAGCAAGAATACGTACACATTCTTTCCCGAGACCTGATGTTGGCCCAGTGATCACCACTACTTTGCCAGTTAAGTCATAGCCAGAAACTTGATCCCAGTGATTAATGCGTGACCGCGCAACAAAACCTATGCGAGAAAATCCCGGAACAATTGCGGTGTCCATTAACGAACTAAAAAAATCACTCATTATCTACATTCCTTGTAAAAGCATTACGGCAGCGAGAAAACCACACAGGGTCCATGCAATTGTGCGAGGCCAATTTGTTTGCACAAGTTCACGTCCAACCTGCGCATCAGGTGCTTCCACCATGCGCGCGTGTCGCGGCACCGACAGAAAGATGGTGCACAAAAGCGCAACGGCCAATGAAGCGCCGTTCACCCAGGTCAGCCACCACGACACACCTGAAGGTGTATTGGCCCACAGAATCAGTGTGGTCACACCTTCAACAGCCATTGGTGGGCCAACGACAATTCCTGTCCACTTCTGATGTTTCTCTGCGACTTTTTTCGCGCTCTCGACTGGAACTACTGCAAGCAACGGATAATGCACTAACTGCACAAACCAAATGACACCTACCATGATGCAAGTAGCTACGAGATGCACTGTTAGCACGACATTGTCCATGTCAGAGTCCGTATTCCGATATCAGTACAGGCCGTTGTTCATCAATTGATTTGTGCGCTGCTGCACCAATGACAACTGACCACAAACCATCGACAACCGTGACTTCTGGTTGCGTATTATTCAGCACAGCGTCAACAAAGCGTTTGCATTCAATAAAACTGGCACCGAAGTGAAAACCCATGTGCGCAATATCAGGATCTGTCGGTACGTCGATTTCACGCACCGACCGCGATGAACGGTCCCCAACAAAGATCTTGCCGTTACCTGGGATGAACGCTTCGAGTTTTCCCTTATCCCCCACAACAGTGATCTCTTGCTCATGCTGTCCACCTTCGGCAAACATTGACAAGTCGAGCATGGTACGAACACCATTTGCATATTCAACAATCACATAAGCGTTATCAAGAATGTCACTGCGACGGCCGTCGTATATCTCATCAAGATGATTCACGTCTTGACCACCACTAGCAATCACGCGCACAGGTTGAGAACCCACAGCAACATTCATAAGGTCAAAGAAATGACAGCACTTCTCCACCAAGGTGCCACCCGTATTGGCCGAAAAACGATTCCAGTTATCAACCTTGACAAGAAATGGAAAACGATGTTCACGAATTGACATCATCTTCATATTGCCGATGATGCCGCTGCGCAATTCACGCAACAGGCCAGCAATTGGCGCCATGTATCGATACTCAAGGCCCACCCACGTAATAGCGGAACGTTTTGATTGGGCTTTCACTACTGAAACGCAATCCTCAACAGTGGTGCACATTGGTTTTTCTACAAGAACCGGAATGTTGGTTTCAAAAATGTCGTCCAGCAACGACTTGTGAGTGAAGTTAGGCGCGGCAACAAGTACTGCATCAACAAGGCCGCTACTGAGAAGGTCTCGGTGATCCGTGAATTCAGTTACCACTGATGCACGGTCGCCCAAGGTATGACGGGCCCACCCCTGTTGTTCTTCGTGGGGGTCACTAATGGCTGTGACTGCAACATTTGTAATACCTACGAGATTGCGCAGGTGTTCGCACCCCATCATCCCAGTACCAATAACGCCGATGCGCAGTTCTGCCATATAAGCAAGGCTACGCCCCTCTAGTTTGCGTTCACCTCTATGACAACTAGTGTTTCTTCTTGTTGTTCCGGGGGGAACAATTATCTGGGGGTATTTCCATGGCAATCGTTGATCTCATTTCATCCGGACTCGGATTACTTGCATCTGAAAAAGACATCACACCTACGTGGGTAGACGGCGTGATGCACGGAAGTGGACATCTGGAAGATGGCGTCACAGTGACTGCAGTCTCAACTGAGCGTATTGGCGAAGGTGTCGGAATTCTCAGCATCTTGCAGCGCGTGACCCCTACGTATTCCGGAACCACGAAAGCTCCGAAATCGATTGTCGTGAAGTATCCAACTGATGACCCAGTTCAGCGCGGAACTGCAGATGCTTTGGTGTTCTATATTCGCGAAGTTACTTTTTATCGTGACTGTGCACCAAGTGCGCCATTTAAAACTGCAAAGTGCTACGGCCAAGCAATTGAAAGTGACAACACCAACTTCACAATTGCAATGGAAGATATCAGCCACTACCGACCACTCAATCAATTAGATGGTGTCAGCCTTGCAGATTCAAAAATTATGTTGGAAAAACTTGCGGACTTCCATGCAATGTGGTGGAACAGTCCGAAGTTGGCCAATATGCAAGGAATTTTCCCGCCACTTCTGAATCCAACATATGAAATGGTGTTGCCAATGTTGTGGGCTCAGGGTTGGCCACTAGTCGAACAATATGCGGGCCACTTACTTCCAGAGAGTGTTCGTGGCATCGGCGAGATTTGGGCAGGCAAAGTTCCCTGGATGCTCGGCAATCTTATGACGCCTGCCACCTTGTGTCATGGTGATTACCGCGCAGACAACATGATGTTTAATGGTGACGAACCTGTTGTGATTGACTACCAAATTGTGGGTACAGGTTCCGGCATGTACGACGTCGGCTATTTCATTAGTCAGTCAATTACAACTGAAGTTCGTCGCGGCCATGACAAAGAACTTGTTGATCTTTACCTTGATCGTTTGGAGACTCACGGAATCACAATTGACCGTAACGAAATGTGGCGCCAATATCTCGTATCAATTGTTTTCTGCGTTACATATGGCGTCACATCTTTTGCGAATTACGCCGAGCAAAATGAACGTGGGAAGCAACTTGTTACAGACATGTTGCTTCGTTCATTAGATTGCGTAATTGACAACGATGCAATGAAAGTGATTTTGTGACCGACCACGTCCATGATCACGGGCGAGGTGTCTTGTCACAGTTGGCGCCTGAGGGTCGCGAACTAAAGGCTCTGATTCCTGGTGTCTATGAAGGGTTCGCCCAATTGCATACAGCGGCGTTCGCAGAAGGTGTGCTTGACAAAAAGACAAAAGAACTTCTTGCACTTGCAATTGCAATCGCAGTTCGTTGTGATGGCTGCATTGCAAGCCATGCACGGGGGGCCGCAGTTAATAAAGCCACCGAGGCCGAAGTTGCTGAAACGATTGGTGTTGCAATTGCAATGAGCGGCGGGCCTGGCACGGTCTATGGCCCCCGCGCCCTTGCAGCCTTCCGCGACTTCGCACCCAAGCCCGAATAGCACCCTTCTCCAGTGGTATCCACCTTGCGAGGTGGTTCTAGATTGCTGGTATGTCGAATCTTGAAGTAACAGTTGATCCATCAGAAGTCGGGCTAGACCCCACACGTCTTGCACGTATTCGTTCTCACTTTGGCAAGTACGTCGATAGTGGCAAGTTGCCTGGATACCACATCACAGTCTCACGCGCCGGCAAGTTGGCGTATAGCGACCTGTATGGACACGCTGACGCAGAAAACAAAAAGCCCATCGCGAACGACACCATCTACCGTGCCTACTCAATGACTAAACCCATCTGTGCAGTTGCTGCGCTGATTTTGTGGGAAGAGGGCTTGTTTGAAATGCATGATCAAGTGAAATGGTTTATTCCATCTTTTGCTAACCAAAAAGTTTTCCGTTCAGGAACGTTGACTGCACCACGGTATGAACCAGTCACTGAACCCATGGAAATGTGGCACCTCTTTTCACACACAGCCGGCATGACATACGGATTCGTGTATTCAAATCCTGTCGACCAGATGTACCGCAACGCTGGTTTTGAATGGGGCACGCCACGTGATGCGTCACTTGCAGACATTTGCGACATCCTTGCTGGCCTTCCACTGATGTTCCAACCCGGAACCGAATGGGCATATTCAATGTCAATTGATGTCCTTGGTCGTGTTGTAGAAATTCTTTCTGGCATGACACTTGGTGAATTCATGAAAAAGCGCATCTTTGATCCGCTTGGCATGACCGATACTGCATTCCATTGTTCAGCTGACAAGGCTGATCGTCTTGCCGCCTTATATGTACCAAACCCTTCTGATAAAAAGATCTTGCGTAACGACGCCGGTGCTGCCGGTGCTTTGAACGAACCAAAGGCACACCTTGGTGGCGGCGGACTCGTTTCCACGACAAGTGATTATTTGAAGTTTGCAGAAATGTTGCGTGGTGGTGGCGAATACAACGGCACACGTATTTTGTCCAATCGCACTATTGCATTTATGGCTTCGAACCATTTGCCAAACAATGCCGATCTCACTGAATACGGTCGACCACTGTTTGCAGAAACTGCATTCGATGGCGTGGGCTTTGGCCTCAGCGTCAGCGTCACGCTTGACCCTGTGAAAGCAAAAGTGCCAGGAAGTGCTGGAGATTACGGATGGGGCGGTGCTGCAAGCACCAACTTCACTGTTGATCCAAAAGAAGATCTCGTGTACATGATCATGACACAGCTGATGCCGTCAAGCACATGGCCCTTGCGTCCGCAACTTAAGCAGTTGGTGCACCAGGCTTTAATTGATTAACGCGAGTTAGCTGCTTTCTCAGAACAAGAAGCAGTACAACTCCACAACCAATGATTGCAAGGCCTTGCAAGATCGTGCCAGGCAACCAATAAACAACTGTCATTATCAAACCCACGACAATTCCAGTAGCACCCGCAATTAAATGTTCTGGTGCGCGTTCACGTGAACCAATTGCAAACATCGCTGCACCAACACCAATCGGTATGAGACCACCAACGCCCACAGTGAAGACATTTGCCAGGGTGATTGAACCAATGACGATGAGTAGCGAACCCACGGCTCGTGGCAAGAATGAAAAACTGATTTTCTGCATGCCCATTGCAATCAGAACAGCACCACCGGCTATCAACATCAGACCTATGACGAGCAAGTGAACACGTCCACTTAACTTCACTGCAGATGTTGATGCCATCACCGCGATGGGTATTGACGCGGTCAATAAAATGGATCCAGAGAATTGGGATCGAGATGCGCGTAGAGCACCCCATGTTCCACTTGCAACGGCCAGTAGGCAAACAGACCATGCCGACGGCATGCTGGTCATGTCTATCAAAATTCCAGATGCAACGATGACCGTCAGTACTGCAGCCATTTCAAGAACTTCACCTCCTCGCTGCCGTTCGCTTGTTCCTATCGACAACTTGCGTGAATAAAAGCCAGACACTGCCGCAACTACGTACAGAAGCACTGCAATTCCGGCTCTCGGAACATTGACAACAAGTCCGGCGACCATAAATGCCACGCCTATTGTGATGAGAACGGAAGCCAGATACGTCACTAATTCACGCACTCGAATTGAAAGTACTGGTGCACGCGCAATGTCGTCGGCTTGTTCGGCTGTCAGATGTCCGTCAGTAATAAGTTGCTGAAGTATTTCACTCTGTGATTGACGTTGTTCCATATCAGCAGTGTTGCACTTATTGAGGGTGAGTTGATGCCCAGTTCACAACATCAACAATTGATGCATCTAGGAGTGGAGCAATAAACGACGAAAAGGTAACAGTCATATGGTTATCGTCTCGGTACACCAAGATATTTCCCACAACAGTCGGGCAACCAGCGTCAGTACAAAACCATTGACGTGTCCAGAGCACATGAACTTTAGCAACATCAAAATCCTGCAACATCTGATGCATATCGTCCCGATAGGCGGAACTAATAATCGGGTTACACAACTGCACATTTGTGTAGTGGCGACTGAGGCATGTCGGAACATCTTGTCCCGGATACGGCGTATCTTCCATCAGCACAGGAGTTATGCCCTTCGCTTTTAGACCATCAATCGTCGACTGCATGGCCACACGCCATTCTTTTTGCCACATTGGCACTCGAGTTGATGCTGATAACAATCGATCAAAGTGCGCTACAAAAACAACTTGCACGCCATCGGCCACCATTTGTTTCAGAACATTCGCGCGCCATGGCGCACATTCCTTATAAATCTTGCCAAGCACCTTGCTATACGTAGGTATGTCAGCGGGAGGGCATCCCCGCTTTGTGTACGTTATTAATTTCCAGTGTCGCTTAATTGCAATTTTCTCAAACGCCGGGAACCACTCCGCTGCGTGCGAGTCACCATACAATCCAATAATTGTTGATGATGATGCATCTCCGTAGACGCAATTTTTGGGACGAACCGTTGAAAATCCGGCATGACAATTATTGTTGTAGATCTTCGGCATGTCATTAAGAGCACCTTGAATTGTTGGCGTGATGTTCGAAGGTAATCCTGTTGCTGCCATCGCTTGGACAATTGCATCGATCGGTGCACCCGGGCCAGGTAATTCTGGTTCCGTAGGAAAAGTAGTAGTAGACACACTCGGGTCAACAGTGGAAGTTGAGGCCTCCGACAACGTTGGTGTGGTTGCTTCTATTCCAGCAGAAAGTTTTGGTTGATTGTTTTGTGCCAAGACAGCGCTTCCACTTACAACAGCAATAAGTGACACTGCCAATACCACAGCCCGAAGACCCGCAATGTTGTGATTACGACGTACAGGATTTTCTACGAATCGATACGACAGTTCGGACAACGCAAGTGACATCATGAGGCATATAAGTCCCTCAAACACTGAGAGCTTCTTATTCAATGCAGATGCAGCGATGATTAACACCGGCCAATGCCACAAATATGCTGAGTAAGAGCGTGAACCCAGCCATTGCAACGGTGAAAATCGCAGCAATGCATCAGGTGCCCACGGGGTTGCATTTCCTCCGCGTAATAAAAATGCTGTGGCGATGACAGGAACAATCGCCCACGGCCCAGGGAACGTGGTGGTACCGGAAAACAATGTGACGGTAGAAATGATTACAGCAAGTCCGCACCACGCAGTTGCTGCATTAATGCGTAAGACTTTTACAGCTCCCCCAACAGGAACTACTGCTGCAAGTGCACCAATAGCTAACTCAAACGCACGTGTATGAGGCGAAAAAAATGCCCATGGTTGTGACGAATTCATTAATGCCATACATGCAATAAAAGATGCAACTGCTGCCACACCAGCGGTTATCCCAACACGCAATCGAACATTGCGCATGGTACGTGTGCCCATGCCAACACAGACAAGCATCACAAGAGCGGGCCAGACAAGATAAAACTGTTCTTCAACAGCCAAGCTCCAGTAGTGCTGCAATGGCGACGGTGGTAGTGCTGCTTGTAAATAGTCTGCGCCACGATGTGCGAATACAAAGTTTGATGAAAACAATGCAACGGCAAGAACATCGCGAGACAACGAACGCAATCTCAGAGGCTCAAGCCATACCCATGATGCAAGAAGTGTTGCGACTGCGACCAAAGCGGAAACCGGCAAGATTCGTCGCGCGCGCCGGGCATAGAACGCTCCCAAAGAAACTTTGCCTGTGCTGTCCTTCTCGGCGACCAGAAGCGATGTGATCAGAAAGCCTGACACCACAAAAAAGACATCAACTCCGACATACCCCCCACCGACGCCTGGGACACCAGCGTGAAAGAGTAAGACCGCAAGCACAGCAATGGCACGGAGCCCTTCAATATCTGTCCGCCGCTTCACCGCTACGAGTATTGCCGCTTCAGGACTCAAGATGCAGGCACCTGAAATTCTTGCCAAAATGGCGACCCCTCGGTGAGTGGTCTAAGGTCGTAGCAACATTTCCAACGACACCCTTAGGAGTCACCATGGCACGTACCACCCGCCTGCTTGCATCGCTAGCAGCACTTTCATTCGTTGTTGCTTCATGCGGCGGCAGCAGTTCGTCATCTGACACAACATCTGCAGCAACTGGGTCATTGAAGTTCACACCCGTTGCCGAAGGCAAATTAACTGTCTGCTCCGATGCGCCATACGAGCCATTTGAATTTCAGAATCCTGACAAGTCATGGACAGGTTTTGACATGGACATCATGTCGGCAATTGCAAAGCGCTATGGCCTGGCACTTGAAGTAACTGTTCAGCCGTTCGATGGTATTTGGTTGGCTCCCAAAGCTGGCACATGTGACGTCGTTGCATCGTCTCTCACCATCACACCTGAGCGTGCAGCTAACGCAGCATTCTCTGATGGGTACTTTGATTCATTCCAGTCATTGCTTGTTCGCACAGCAGATAAAGACACTTTGAATTCTCTTGCATCGTTGGCCGGCAAAAATGTCGCAGTACAAACCGGCACAACTGGTGAAGAGTACGCAAAGAAAAATGCGCCTGATGCAAAGATTCAGTCGTTTGATGACGCTGCTGCAATGTTCTTGGCTCTCGAGTCAAAGCAAGTAGACGCAGTTCTCCAAGACTTCCCTATCAACGCCTTCCGTGCAATAAAGATGGGAACCTCCATTGTGTCGATCAAGTTTGACACCGAATCTGAGAAGTACGGTTTCGCCGCATCTCAGGACAACACCGAACTTGTCAAAGCAATCAATGAGAGCCTCACCGAATTCCACAAAAACGGCGTGTACGACAGCATTTACAAGAAGTACTTCGGATAGACCAACCACAGGTCACTTTCCATTATCTATAACAACCTCTGAGAGCCATGGCCATCAGTAAGCGAAAGAAGGCGCAATACCGGCGAATTGCTGTGTATCTCCTTTCTGTCGCCGCACTGGTAGCCGTGGCTCTTGTTGTTGATTGGGGCCAACTGCAGCGGGCAATGTTCCGCTGGGACATCGTTGTCGACCAGTTCCCTCACATTCTGACCGGAGCTGCAAAGAACACCGTCATCTTCACGATCTTTGGTTTCGCAGGTGGGCTTTCATTTGGTCTGTTATTCGCACTCATGCGTCTCAGCACCATTCGACCATACAGATGGTTTGCGGCCACTTACATCGAAATATTTCGTGGTGTTCCCCTACTCGTGACGTTGCTCATCCTCGGCTTTGGTATCCCCATCGCAACAGGTTGGCATTGGCCAAACCCATACGTTCAAGGTGCGGTTCCGTTAGCGCTTGTGGCTAGTGCCTACATGGCAGAAACAATTCGCGCAGGCATTGAAGCAGTTCCTAAAGGCCAGATGGAAGCTGCACGATCATTAGGCATGTCGTATTCGCGCGCAATGGTCACCATCATTATTCCGCAAGCTCTTCGAATAATTGTGCCGCCGCTCACCAATGAATTCGTACTGCTCATCAAAGACACGTCACTTATTTCTGTTCTCGGTGTAACAGAAGGCACTCGCGACTTAGCTCGTTTTGGGCGCGACGGTGTGAATCACACTGCAAATGCAACGCCACTTATTGTTGCCGGGCTCGTCTACCTGGCAATGACAATCCCACTGACGCAGTTAGTGGCTTGGATGGAACGACGCGCAAAGGCAGAGAGCCGATGAATACGGACATTGTCGTCGACGTCACAAATCTCAATAAGTCTTTCGGTGACAACCATGTCTTGCGGGGCATAGACCTACAAGTCCAACGCGGCGAAGTCGTGTGCATCATTGGCCCTTCTGGATCTGGAAAAAGTACGTTGCTTCGTTGCCTCAATATGTTGGAAACCCCAACTGCAGGAAACGTTGTGGTTCTCGGACGTGAACTCACTGATATCGACTGTGATCTAGATGAAGCACGCACGCATATCGGCATGGTCTTTCAACAATTCAATTTATTTCCACACATGACAGCATTGGAAAATATTTGTGTTGCGCAACGCAAAGTATTACACCGCAGTGCAGCTGAAGCCCAGACAATTGCTCATGGACTACTTGCGCGAGTTGGTCTTGTTGAAAAAGATAATGCGTATCCCGCACAACTTTCAGGAGGCCAACAACAGCGAGTTGCAATTGCTCGCGCGCTTGCAATGAACCCCGACGTCATCTTGTTTGATGAAGCAACAAGTGCACTCGACCCTGAACTTGTCGGCGAGGTGCTGCAAGTCATGCAATCTCTGGCCCAAGAAGGAATGACAATGCTTGTCGTCACTCACGAAATGGGTTTTGCTAAAGGTGTCGCCGACCGAGTGGTGTTCATGGATGGCGGTGTCATTGTGGAACAGGGCCCACCATCCCAGGTGATTTCGGCACCACTGGAAGAGCGCACACGTTCATTCCTTTCAAGCGTCCTCAACCACTGATCACCCAAAACGTAGAGTTTCCGCAATGAGCGACCAGCGCGACCGCATTAACGCCATGTTGAATCTGGCTCAACACCCCAACACTCCGCTTGCTGAAGCTGAGTCAGCTCTTGCCATGGCATCAAAGCTCATGCAAAAACACGGACTCTCCGAATCTGACATCAGTTCCGCCCGCAATGAGGAAGACAACTCAGTCGTAGTTGAGCGCGTCCGTGTTGGGGGGCTATATCGCGTACGTCGCCAAAATATTTTGTACACAATTGCGCTTTTACATTCATGTGCTGGCTACCGCACGGAAGATGAAAACGACGAATGTGTCTTGGTCCTCTACGGTCGCGCTGCCGATATTTTCGCAACCAGAACCTTGTTTGCCGCAGCTGATGCAATGGGAGCCCGTCTCCTACCACGAGGCGACAGATCGTGGCGTGTCGCATGGTGGAAAGGTTTCCAATTAGGGATTAAAGAATCACTCACTGTCGCACGTAAAGATTTCGTATCCGAAACTCCCGGCTCCGGACTTGTTCTTGCAGATCGTATGAAGCGAGCAGAGCACGAATTACGTGTCAACGGCCCACCTCTACGCGGTGGCTATACATATAGCGACACATCGTCAGGTGCATACATCAACGGCAAAAATGCCGGAAGTGGGTTTGGTGGTTCTGGTCGGTCCTTCACTGCTGGTGTGCGCGGTGAATTGACGTGAGCTCACTCCACACATTTATTCAGGTAGCAACAGCACGGGCATTGGACTATGCGCGCTGTTCGCCAGAACAGGCACTTGTCTATGCCTGCGAAGATATTGTCGATAGTGAACTTGGTTCACGAAATTTCTCGTCCGCCCACATCGAACAGTGGTTACAGCATGTGTGTACCCGGGAAGATATCGATACGCCACATCTAGTTGTTGCTCGCGCTTCACGATCTACTTTGGCCTCTGCAGATAGCGAATCTCACACTATTTGTATTCGTGGGAAAATGACCTCAGCTGCCACGGTGCTGCATGAAGTAGCGCATGTCATTGTTGGTGCTGATTCTCATGGTGTGCTCTTTCGTGATGAGCTTGTTCGTCTCGCTCGCGCACATATCTCGGTCGACTATGCAGCACTTCTTCATGGTGTGTACCAAGGCGTAGGGCTAGAGATGTCTCCGTGGCCTGCTAGTGCATCCCAACGCTAAGTGCTCCTCAATCACCGATTAGATTGCACTCATGAGCGACGCTGACAATTTGTATTCCATTCTTTCCACTACGCGATCCATTCGACGCATTAGTGACAAGCCAGTCGACGAGGCAACGCTCGAAAGAATTTTGCAAGCAGCCATTTGGGCACCAAGTGGTGGCAACAGACAACCTTGGCGGATCATTGCCGTCCGTGACCGCGCACTAAAACAAAAACTCGGAGAGATTTACGCGGCTGAATGGGCCAAGTACGTTGACATGAACATGAAACGTGTTGAAGGGATGCCCGAGAACATTGTGGAAGCAACACGCACCGGCCTTGCAGTTGGCACTCGTCTTGCTGAATCACTTGCAGATGTCCCTGTCGTCGTCATGTTCATTCATGATCCGCGTGAAGTATTCGTGACTGATGGAAACCTAGGGCGCACACCCGTGGTCGGCGGTGCATCGTTGTACCCCGCGGTACAAAACTTATTGCTCGCTGCACGCGCAGAAGGATTAGGCGGCGTTCTCACCACTCTTATTTCGGCGAGCGAAGTCAAAGTTCGTGAATTGTTAGAGATACCCGAGCCATGGGGCGTCTATGCCATGGTCCCTCTTGGGTATCCCATGGGTAGACATGGTCCGTTACGTCGTGCACCATTAAGTCAGATGGTCAAATACGACCGCTGGTCTGATTAAGACTCAGTACGCCACTCAACATTGGCGGGCCACCGGCCTACACCGCCGCCTTCTACAAGTAGACCGGTCAGGGTTCTACTCGCATGTTCCATACGCCACGTCAACATGGCTCGTGCATTTTCTGAGATCGCTTCCGCGTCAGTAGTCAACGTGCGCCACGTATTGTCAGCTTCCAAATCGAAACACAAGAAATCACCGTCTCCGAATTGAACATATGCATGCGTATCGCTACGACGAACTGCAAGATTCAGTTGTTCAAGACGACGACGCCATGGCCACAAGTATCTGTCAGCCGGAATCAGTGCGAATCTCCAGTCATATTCCCAATGAGCAGAATCACGCCACCAAGGAGGCTCTGTGCCATTGATGAAATGCGTCAAGGGCAGACCATCACATTGGGATGGAATTGAAATTTCCATCACTTCACACAACGTAGGCATGATGTCAATATTTTCTGTGAATTTGTCAACCACAGTTCCGTGAACACCTGCATGACGTGGGTCAGCAACAATTCCGATGATGTGCTGACTTGTTTCCCAATAGCCCACTTTTTCTTTTAGGCCATGATCACCCAACATCTCTGCGTGATCAGCAGTGATGACAATAACTGTTTTGTCCCACTCACCAGATTCCACTAATGAATCAAAGATGCGTCCAAGTTGATAATCAACTTCACTGATCATTCCGAAATATTGAGCGCGCATGTGTGCCATTTCGTCAGGATCAGTCGGTGCCTTTGTTGCATCAAGCATCAACATCACCTCATGGAACGGATGAACCTCTTCAGCGCGCTGAATTGGTTGACCAACAGAATCGGGGGCGTACATCGTTGAGTATTCGCCAGCTGCCGAGTACGGCGGATGCGGACGAATAAAACTTGCATGTGCGAACCAGGCAGAATCTTGGGTATTGATCCAATCAATCAAGGTGTTAGTCAAGAAGTTGCTGACGCTGACTTCAACAGGTCGTTCATGTTCAGTTGCGAGCAATTGCAAAATTCCTGGCGACGTGTCGTAACCCTTTTGAGAGAGAAGTTCTCTCCATGGCATCATCCCCCTCGTTAGGTCAAGTGCGCAATCGAAGCCTGGCAAGATTCCTTCATATGACTCAAGGCGAGGGTCATCGGCACCTGTGGTGACTCGAGGGTCAATTGATTGGTCTGTATAACCAAAAAGAGTTGGGTTGTATCCAGCACGACGTGCGGCAAGTGCAACGTTGTCGAACCCTGAATCAAGCGGTGTGCCATTAGCAACCACACGATGATTCATTTGATACATGCCGGTGTACAACGATGCGCGGCCTGGTGCGCACGGAGAAGCCTGGCTGTAATGCTTTGAAAATCGAACCCCGTGCTTGCACAGACGATCAAGGTTGGGCGTCTTGACTACCGGATGACTAGCAATCGATAAACAATCACCGCGAAATTGATCAAGCGTGATGAGAAGAACATTCATAGCCATATCGAATTACTTTTCACTTGGACGAATACCGGTTGCGAGAAACGTACGTATTTGTCGAATAGCTGTGGGGTCTTGAGCAAGAAGAATATGGCCGCCTTCATAGACAGACAGTGTCGCATCTGGAATGAGCCCCAGAATGGCTTCTGAGTTAACGGAAGGTGCAAGTCCGTCAAACTTTCCAGCCGCAATGAACGTGGGCGACACAATGTGATGCAGTCGATCAACGACATCGTGATATTTGCGCGCTTCTAACTGCAGATGTTCACCCCGTATGACTTCGGAATCTTTCGGAATCGAAGCTAATTCATTGAACATGTTCACCATCTGTGCATCAGATGGGTGCGATGCCAACCATGCAGGAGTAAAGCGTGTGTCATTGATAGTTATCATTTTTTCTGCACGCTCGTGTGTTGACAACACAGTCAATTCGTGCAGTGGATACGACGAACCTGCACTGCCCCCAGCTGATGTGCATACCAACGCCAATCTCTCAACACGTTCTGGAAATGTCACGGCGAACTCTTGGGCAACCATCCCACCAAAACTCATTCCCATGACAGCACATGTCTTCCACCCGACATGATCAAGAAGAGCTGCAGCGTCTGCTGCATACTGAGCCATGGTGTACGGACCTTCAGGAATTGATGTGAGACCAAGTCCACGTTGATCATGAGCAAGTACTTCACACTCCTTCGACAAAGAACGAAGTAAAAGTTCAGAGCCTTTCAACGTCGCGCCAGATCCATTGAAAAACAACACTCGTGGGCCAGATCCAGTGATCTGGTAATTGATTGAAATGTCATCTGACTCAAAGATTGGCACGCCCCAAGTCTCGCACCCACAGGGGTATCCACCATTCACGGACCAATTCACACCAACATAAACATTTGTGCAAACGTTTGTAGATGGGGTGAAGCGATCACTCGCAGAACACCCAGAATCTCTGACATGGCGTCGAGTCACAATGCCAGGCCTTGATGTTGCGTGGGTCGGGATGAATGTTCCGGTTATTGATACAGGCGGCCGTCCTTGGGTATGGGAAGTAGTCACCCCCACTCAATACAACGCATCAGCCCGCATGCAAGATGACGTCATGGTGCTACCCGTCGCTCACGACACTGTGGTTGCTGCCGTGAATCATCGTGATCACTCCGGGCCAATCATGCGGATGCAGGTGCCTGTGACCCATGCCCCCGACACCATCAGTCTTCCTTCCGAACCAGCTGGGCCATGGTCCGTACACCTAGAAACTGGCTGGACCATTCAGGCCCTCGGTACGGCCGCCCAGTGCTGGATTGACCGAGAATCCCCCGGAACTGCCCGCCTCGAGACCCCCGAACCTCCACTTCCCGCCCACCAGCGCTATCAGTTGCACCC
>Ga0194047_10000280_pt1 | contig 34855 bp, 19 predicted proteins | sample JunL225m_MetaG_2_FD_160070 | JGI IMG/M metagenome (GOLD analysis project Ga0194047, IMG submission 160070) | Anoxic zone freshwater microbial communities from boreal shield lake in IISD Experimental Lakes Area, Ontario, Canada - Jun2016-L221-5m | ecosystem: Environmental > Aquatic > Freshwater... | reverse complement strand
TTGAATCTAGATAATACTTAACATCTTTAAAGGTTTTAAAAAATGCTTCGAATATGAGTGTAAACGAATATGAAGAAGCATATGAGCGTTAAGCTCATATAAATATATAAATAATAATAACACATTTTAAGGATAAATCGTATTATGAGAATTTTTCAAGTTGTTCAAGAATCAAATGTAGAAGAAGCTGATTGGAGTGGTCGTCAAGATTTCAAAAGAAAAGAAATGGAATATGAATTAGGTCACGAAAAACAATTTTCCCAGAAACCAAAAATGGTTGGCATGTATTTTTATAATGTTCCTGCAGATCAAGAGCAAACTGCTTCTGTTTATGGAGTTAATAAAACAAAAAGTGGTAAATTTGCTTTAATAAAATATGACAAAAGTGGAAAACAATTTGGTTACAATAAAGCAAAAGCTGATTCGTATTTTGGGCCCGGGAAATGGTGGGAACCATCTAAAACTGAAGATGCGATTGAAGAAGGAAATTGGGAATTAAAAAATGCACCTGGAAATCTTAAAAGAGCTGCCAAAGCTACTCCGGGAGCAGTTAGTAATGTTGCTAGTGCTGGATTAACAGGTCTTGGTGCAGTTGCTGGCGGAGCAGTTGGTGGTTTAAGTGCTTTAAAACAAGGATTTAAAGCAGGTAGAGCCGCAGTAAGTGGAAAAGGATCTGCTGAAACACCAGCATGGGATAAAGCTTGGGGTGGTTCTCCTAAAAATACAAGTGGAGCAGTTGCACCTGCAGCTCAAAATCAACAAGCAGCACCGGCAGCTCAAAATCAACAAGCAGCACCGGCAGCTCAAAATCAACAAGCAGCACCGGCAAAAACAGTAACACCTTATAAACAAGCTCAACAAGCAATTTCAAAATTATCACCAAAAGCTAAACAACAATTATTAGTTCGTTTGCAAAATGAATTAGGAGCTCCGCCAGCAACTGCACCAGCTCAACAAGCAACTGCACCAGCTCAACAAGCAACTGCACCAGCTCAACAAGCAACTGCACCAGCTCAACAAGCAGTTTCGGAGCAATTTAAATTTGAAAGTAAATTTTTAGGAAAAATGATCTAGAAAAATGATAAACCTGTTTTTTTAGTTGTTTCTAAATTTTCTTCAATAATTGCAAATAGAATTGATCGATCTTCATGATCAAGTTGAAATGCTTGTTCAATACTTACACTTCCTCGCATATACCAGCAGAGTTTAAACAAGCTCTGCTTTATATCTTTACATTCTTTTTCATGACTCTTAACAAGTTCTTCAATTTCAGAACCATTTAATGTTAAGAGCCTTGTCCGAAAAAATTTGAATTATCGATGCTTATAGGCATTTCGTATTCTGCAGGTGCACCTAATTCAATTTGCTCAGGTGTTGAATGCATTACTAAAGGTTGAAGACCTGTAACCTTCTTCATTTTTGCAATATGGTCGTTAACTTTTTTGTATAAATCAGCATCTGAATTTTTTAGAAAATCTTTGATAAATGAAGGTTCAGTAACTAATACATCTGGTGTTTGAATTGCTTGGATACTATCACTTACTAGATTAGTTGTAATTTCAGTCATTGCAGAAAAACTTTGATTAAAAATTTCTAATTTCTTTTCTTCTGAAAGATTATCATCATTAACTGCTTGCATCAACCTTTGTGTTTCAAATGTTTTTAAACCAGTTAATGTGATATGTTTATAGGTTAATGGTCGAACAAAACATGTAAGATCAGAATTAATTTCAACAGCATCTTCCCAATGATTTACACTTAATTGATCTAATACAATTCGAAGATCAATTTGATGTTCAACAACTTCGCTAGTGTTTGGAACAACATGACTAACTTCCATCATCTCACCGTATGTTGCAATTCGAATTGCAACTAATATTAAATCTAAATCAATATTTGGAATTTTCCATGCATCTTTAATTGATGGAATACAACTTTGAATAACATCAACAACTGCTTGTCCATTCATAAGTGCATCAGGAGTTTTAAATGCTAATTCATCTTTTGCAGTCATTGAATATACTGCAAGTTCATTGTTTTCTGGAATATTAATACTTCCTAGCGGCCAATATGCACCTTCACTCGGTAATTTAATATAAATTTTTGGTTGGCGCATATAGCTTGCCAACGGATTTGCCTTCTTTGGCATTGCTTGAAACTCTGACATGGTTTTATCTCCAATAAATAACAATAGTAGAATGTATTCTATTATTTATATAGGTATTTAATCCCAGAGAAATTATGACAGGCGCATCAGAAGCAACCTTACAAGAACTCTTACAAACGAATCAATCAATGGCTGCAAGTCTTGCAAGACTTGCAGGTACCTCTGCTTCAACTGGAGGTAGATCTTCAGGCGGCGGCGGATCTTCAGGTGGTAGCGGAATTGCTGGTGCTGGTGCTACTGCACTTGGAAAAGCATTAACCGTAGCTGGTGCTGCTATTGGTGCAACAACTGGTTTAATTGAAAAAGGACTTTCTCCAGCAATAAAAGCAGCTAGTGCAGCATTTGTCCTAGTTTCTCAAAGTGCAAATGTATTATATGCAAATCAACTTAAACTTGCTGAAGGTGCTATTGCAGGTACAAACAGTTTAGAAAGTTTAACAGCTGGATTAGAACAGCTTCCTGGTATTTTAGGTTTAGCAATGAAAGCCTATAATTACCAAATTAAAAAAATGGAAGCAAATATTCAAACTTATCAAGATATAAGTTCAGTTGGTGCACGATTTGGTGGAAGTTTAGATGAAGTAAGAAGAAGTGCAGCAAGTACGTATTTAAGTATGGATGAGTTTGCTTCAGTTATGAAAGAAGCTGGACCACAACTAAGATTTTTAGGTTCAACTACAGAAGAAGGTGCTAAAAATCTTGTTAAATTTAATACTAATATGATCCAAGGATCGGTTGGTAAAGGTTTATTAGGTATGGGGTATACTTTATCTGAAGCAAATGGAATGTTATCTTCATATTCAGAAGCAGTTGGTGGATTAAAAGCAAGTCAGATGAAAGATCAAAAAGGAATGGAACAAAGTGTAAAATTCTTTGCTGAAGAACTTGATGGAGCAGCACAATTAGAAGGTAAAACTAGAGAACAAAAAGAAAAAGAAATGAAAGAAGCTAGTCAGCAAGCGGCTGTTCGAGCAAAACTTTCAGAAATGGGTCCTGAAGAACAAAAGAAATATCTTGCAGCTTACAATGCAGCGTTACGAGTTGGCGGTAAAGGTGCAGCTGAAGCACTTCAAAGTCAATTATTAGGTTTACCCCCAATGACAAAAGCTGCTCAACAATTTGTTGCAGTTAATGGAGAAGGCGCAGAAACTGTAAAAAAATTATCTTCAACTATAACCGACGGAAGTAAAGCAGTTGATGCAAGAACAAAAATTGATAAACTGGCAGCACAAGGTCAAGCAGCTAGTGCAAAGCTTAATAAAGAAAATTCAGTAGCTTTTGCTGCTATTAGTATGCAAGGTGGAAACCTTGCAGATACAATTAATCAAACTGCAACTAATATGGCTGATATGAATGATATGGAAGCAACATCTGCTGAAGATCTTGAGAAAAGAACTGCTAAAGTTCGTGAAGAACAAATAAAAGCACAAGAAAGCCAAATTGGAGCTTTAGTTCAACAGCAAGGTGCAGCAAAACATGCAGGTGAAATGATGGACTTATTATATTCTGTTCTACAACCACTAATCCCTTATATCCTACAATTAAATGAAGCATTTATAAAAATCTTACCAACTGTTGCTGTCTTTGGGGCAGATGTTATTGAACGAGGAGTTAAATTTTTAGAAGGAATATTTGCCGGAGTTGATTGGAGTAAAATTAAAGAATCATTTGAAACAACTTGGAAAATTTTAACAGATACGTTTGATGGAATATTTAATGCAATTGGTTCTGGCGGCGGAGCAGGAACCGGTCAAGCTTTACAACACATTTTTACTGAATTTATGTCGATTATTGGAAAGATTATTAAAATAGTTGGTGAAATTATTACTAGACTTATCACAGGTGGTGCATTTGACATGTTAGGTAACCTTATTAAAAGTATAGTTGATTTGGTTTTTGAAATTGTTGACGGTCCTCTTGGCAAATTTGCAATTGATGTTGTTGTTGTTACTTTTGACATATTAGTAGCAGCAATGACCGGAGTTGTTGACGCTGTTAGATATGTTATTAAAGTTTTAGATAATGTTTTTTCAATGACAAAAGAAGACTGGGCAAAATCATTTATTCAAGTTCAAGAATGGATCACAAAGATTATTTCAACAGTTGTTGATTGGTTTAAATCAATACCGGCAAAAATTAATGAACTTTTTACAGGCGATGTTCTTCAAAATATTTTTGATGCAATTAAAAGTATTTTTGGAAGTATTTTCAACTTCTATAAGAATATTGGAAGTTCAATAATAGGATGGATAAAAGGGGGTGGTTCTTCTTCTGCACCTGCAGCACCAACTGAACCAACACAAAATTCTCAATCCACACCAGATCATTCTAAATTACCTCCGATGACAAAAGAAGCAAAAGAATTTGCAGCTTCAGGACAAAAATCATCAAGTGAATCACCTAATTCAGTTGCTGAACTAGCACAAACTGCAACTGTAGCACCTGCATCAACTTCTGGTGACATAAATGAAATGTTACGAGCAGAACTACAACGATTAAATAGTATTAATACTCAGTTATTAAAAGCAATGAGAGATACTTCAGACAACACAAAATCAACTGCAAATATTTTAGCAAGTAACGGTAACTTGTTAAAAAGAGCATAAGGAAAATTAAAAATGGCATGGCGCAAATACTTTACACCTGTTAACACACAAGGTTCTATGAGTCCTGTTGGCAGCTCAGGAAATCGTGCAAATCCACAACGCACAAATTATTCATCTTTTCTTCCTGAAGTTTACAGTGGACATCCAAACAGATTAGAACGATATCAACAATATGATACAATGGATGGAGATAGTGAAGTAAATGCAGCATTAGATATCCTTGCTGAATTTTGCTCTCAACCTAATGAAGGTAACGGTACTCCATTTGAATTAAATTTTAAAGAACAAGCTACTCCTACTGAAGTAAAAGTATTACGTAGATACTTACAACAATGGACAAGACTTAACAAATTTAATAACAGAATTTTTAAAATTGTTAGAAATGCATTTAAATATGGTGATTGTTTTTTTGTTCGAGATCCTGAAACACAACAATGGTTATATATTGATCCTGCAAAAGTTGATCGCATAATTGTTAATGAAAGTGAAGGAAAAATTCCTGAACAGTATGTTATTCGTGATTTAAATATTAATTTACAAAACTTAACTGTAACACAAATTACTCCAAATAATACTACAGGAACTCCTGGTACTTCGAATTATATGACAAGTGGTGCTGGCGGAGCTCGAGGCATGGCTGGTTCAGTTCCAACAAGTGGTAATAGCCGTTTTCAAATGAATCAAAATCAATTTGCTATTGATGCAAAACATGTAATTCATCTTTCAATGAGTGAAGGACTTGACAATAATTTTCCATTTGGTAACAGTTTATTAGAAAGTATTTTTAAAGTTTATAAACAAAAAGAGTTACTTGAAGATTCGATTATTATCTATCGTGTACAACGTGCTCCGGAACGAAGAGTATTTTATATTGATGTTGGTAACATGCCAAGTCACTTAGCAATGGGATTTGTTGAACGTGTTAAAAACGAAGTAAATCAAAGAAGAATTCCAAGTGTTACTGGAGGTGGTAGTAGTTTAATTGATGCTTCATATAATCCACTTTCACAAAATGAAGATTACTTTTTTCCACAAACATGTCTTGCAATGGATCAAAAAGTTAAATTACTTGATGGTAGAAATTTAAAACTTATTGATATTATTGAAGAATATAATAAAGGAAAAGAAAATTGGGCATATACTGTAAATCAAAAAACATTTGAAATAGAACCAGGAAAAATAGTATGGGCAGGAAAAACAAGACTTAATACTCAACTTGTTGAAGTTTTGCTTGATAATGGAGAAAAGATTAAAGTAACACCTGATCATAGATTTATTATGAGAGACGGTAGTGAAGTTGAAGCTCAATTTCTTAAAGAGCACGATAGTTTAATGCCATTATATTTACATGACGCAACTACTGGAAAACATCAAGGAGCAAATAAGTATTTAAAATATACTTGTAATGCAACTGGAAAGAAAAAATGGGTTCATATTATGGTATGTCCAAAAAATAAACCTGGTAAAGAAACTGAAATTCATCATATTGATTGTAATAGTTTAAACAATTCTCCAAACAATTTAGTTGAGATGAATACTGTTGAACATAGAGATCTGCATAAGACTTTAGGAACATATCATTTAATTAATGCTTGGAAAGATCCAGTTAAACGAAAAAATATTGAAAATGGTATTCAACGGTTTCATGCAAATGCAACTGAAAAAGATAAAGAAATGTTTAAATCTCGTGGCAAGAAAAATGGGTCAGCAACTTGGAATAATCCTATAAGTTCAATTAAATGTCTTGAAGCATTAGAAAAAAATCATAAAATAGTGTCTGCAAACAAGACAATTCGATATGATGATAATATGTGTTTTAGAGTAATTGAATTGTATAATCAAGGTTATACTAGTATTTCAAAACTAACTTCAGTTCTTCGAGATGATAATAAATTTCAAAACTTATTTAGATTATCAAATCCTAATTTATTACGAGATAAAAATCGACCAAATAAAATATTACCAACAGATACAACATTAGTAAAAATTGCCAAACATTTAGGATATAAAGGATGGAGTGATTTTAAAGAAAATTATCAAGTTAATCACAAAGTTGTTTCAATTACATGGTTAGAAGAAAAAGAAGATACTGGAGATATTACAATTGAAAGTATTAGCAATAGTCATAATTTTGCATTAACTGCCGGAGTGTTTATTCATAATAGTGAAGGACGTGGAAGTAAAGTTGAATTATTACCAGGCGGTACAAATTTAGGTGAAATTGACGATTTACGATATTTTACTAATAAACTATTCCGTGCTTTACGTATTCCGAGTAGTTACTTACCTACAGGTCCAGATGATGGCGGAAGCTCTTTTAATGATGGTAGAGTTGGAACAGCATATATTCAGGAATTAAGATTTAACAAATATTGTGAACGTTTACAAGGACTTATTTCAGAAAGTTTTAATTTAGAATTTAAACTTTTTCTTAATGATAGAGGTATAAATGTTGATCCTACAATCTTTGATGTTAGGTTCAATCCTCCACAAAATTTTGCAAGTTATCGTCAAGCAGAAATGGATACAGCTCGTGTAACTACATTTGCTTCAATGATTGAAATTCCATTTATAAGTAATCGTTTTGCATTAAAACGTTTCTTAGGTTTATCAGAAGAAGAAATTACTGAAAATGAAACTTTATGGAAAGAAGAAAACTTGGAAGATTCAAAACAACATGAAAGTGCATCAGAAGAACTTCGTAGTGCAGGAGTAACAGCCGGAGGAGCCGCACAAGATATGAGTAATATAGAAGATGCCGGAGTTCCGCCTGAAGGAATGGAAGGTGCTGAAGGAATGGAAGGTACAGCTCCACAAGCAGCGCAACCAGCTGCTCCTATTCAATAAAGGTAAATACACTTTATGTTATTACGTGAATTTGTTTATTTTAATGAAATTGATCCAGATCAACAACAAGATAAAAGATATAGTCCTACGGATGATAAATCTGTCTTGTCTGTCAAAGACACCCGTAAGACTAGACTTACATTAAAAATGATTAATCAACTCCGTCTTGCAGGAGAAGCACGAGACCAAGAAACAATGGAAAATCTCGATGCTGTTCGTGCAATGTACGCAAAACCAAAACCCGAAGAAGCTGCGATGTAAATAGTCTTTTTTATCAAAATGACCGTTTTTGGCCTATTTTGTATAATTAATAAGATTGGGTAGTAAATATACTCGACAGCCTTGCCTATTGATATAAGGAGAAAAATGCAATGTCTACAAAATTTGAACAATTGTTAGACTTTTTAGTAAACGAAGAACAGGAAAAAGCAAATGAGTTATTCCATGAAATCGTTGTAGAGAAGTCGCGTGAAATTTATGAAAACCTCATTGCTGAGGAAGAAGATGAAGAAGACGAAGAGTCATGTGATGACGATTCTGTTGATGAAGGATCAAACTGGGATCAAGAAGACGAAACTGTTGAAAGCATGTTTGGTGAAGAAGATGATTTTCCAGTTCAAGATCAAACTGATGATTTCCAAGATGACACTGAAGATGAGTTAGGTGGTGATGAATTTGGTGATGACGACTTTGGTGGTGATGAATTTGGCGGTGAAGATGATTCAGCTCCTGCTAGTAAAAGCGATATCCAAGATCTTGAAGATGCATTAGATGAATTAAAAGCTGAATTTGAAGCATTAATGGCTGGTGAGAAAGAAGAACCAGAACACGCTGATATGTTTGGTGATGAAGAAGGTGAAGAATCTGCTGACGATGAAGAAGGTGAAGAATCTGATTTTGGTTCAGACGAAGAAGATGAAGCAGACGTTAAAGAAAGCCGTGTTGCTCGTACACAAGGCGAACGTATGCGTGAATACATTGAAAAAGTTTCAGCTACTATGGACGGCGGTTTAGTTGGTTCACGTTCAGGCGAAACTATGTCAGCTCCTAAAGAAGGCAAAAGCCCAATTAGCTCTGGATCAGGCAAACCTACAAGCGGTGCAAATGCTAAAAACATCGCACAAAGCAATAGTGGTGCTGGTGAAATGAGTGGAACAAGTCCAAACGCTGATAAAGGTTCACGTGGTTTAGTTGGTGCAACTAAAGGTGAATTTACAAAACCTGGAACACATAACGTGAATAACGTTAGATCTGGTATTAAAACTGTAAAACCTGTTTCAAAACCAGGTAACAAAGAAGGTGCTGGTGTAGGTGCTGTAAACGGTGGCGAAAAAGCTGGCCAAACTGGTTCAGTTGAAAAACAAAGCCCACTAACTGGTGCACCAAACCGCGCTAAGTAATAAGGAAAATAAATGGCAGTTTCATACTTACGAGAACATTTAAGTTTTGATCAAGCTCGGTGTGTATTAGAGAGTGATGACAAAGACGGCAAAAATCTTTGGTTAAAAGGGATTTGTATTCAAGGTGGAATAAAAAATGCAAACCAAAGAGTATATCCAGTCTCTGAAATAGGTAATGCTGTAAAAACTCTAAACGACCAGATTCAAAATGGTTATAGTGTTCTAGGTGAAGTTGACCATCCAGATGACCTTAAAGTAAATTTGGACCGTGTAAGTCACATGATTACTGAAATGTGGATGGACGGTCCTAACGGATATGGTAAGATGAAAATCTTACCAACACCAATGGGAAATTTAATCAAAACAATGCTTGAAAGCGGTGTAAAACTTGGAGTTAGTTCACGCGGTAGCGGAAACGTTAACGATCGTGACGGTCAAGTATCTGATTTTGAGATTATCACGGTTGATATAGTTGCCCAGCCAAGCGCACCTGGTGCTTATCCTACACCTGTTTATGAAAACTTAATGAACACACGTGGTGGATATTCAGCATGGCGCACAGCACAAGAAGTAAAACAGGATCCAAAGGCCCAGCAGTACATTAAGGAATCTCTTCTTAATGTAATCAAAGGTCTGAAATCAGCCTAAGGAGATATAGATGTTGGACGCATTCAAACAATTAGTTGAAAGTGGTGTGATGTCAGAACAAATTCGTTCTGAAGTTGAATCTGCATTCACTGCAAAAATTCAAGAGAATCGCGACCAAGTTACCGCTGAACTTCGTGAAGAATTTGCTCAAAAATATGCACATGATAAAGGTGTTATTATTGAGTCAATTGATAAGATGTTAAGCGAGAGATTGGCCGCAGAAATGGCTGAACTTGCTGAGGACAAACGTGCATTAGCTGAAACTCAAACTAGGTACGTTCAAAAAATGTCAAGTGATGCAAAAATCATGGAAGCATTTGTTGCTCAACAGTTAGCAAAAGAAATGGTAGAATTTCAAAGCGATCGTAAGAACGTTTCTGAAAATTTCAATAAACTTGAACAGTTCGTTGTAAACGCACTGGCAAGAGAAATAGCAGAGTTTGCTGAAGACAAACGTGACCTAGCTGAAACTAAAGTTAAGTTAGTTGCGGGTGCTAAAGTAAAATTTGATGAAGTAAAAGCTCAATTTATTAAACGTGCTGCTAAAACTGTACAAGAAACTGTAGAAAAAACTTTACGTGGTGAGATTGCTCAATTACGTGAAGATATTGATTCTGCTCGTACTGACAGTTTTGGACGTAGAATTTTTGAAGCATTTGCACAAGAATTTCAACATTCACATCTTAACGAAAAATCAGCAACAGCTCGTTTGTTGAAGATTGTTGATAAGAAAGAAGCTGAAATTGCTGAAGCTAAAACTGCTCTAGCTAAAACACACGAACTTGCAGAATCTGCTAAACGCCAACTTCGCGTTCAGAAAGATATAATGGAACGTGCAAAAGTTATGGGCGAACTATTAGCACCATTAAGTGCTGACAAGAAACGTATTATGTCTGATTTATTAGAGTCTGTACAGACTCCGAAATTAGCAGGTGCGTTTGATAAATACCTACCCGCAGTCATGGAAGGCGAAACAAGAAAAACTAAAGTAAATTCAGTTTTATCTGAATCTACTCAAGTAACAGGTGATCGTAAAGTAAGAAAGTCTGAGGTAGGCTTAGACAATATTTTAGATATCCGCAAATTAGCGGGTCTTAAATAATTTTATTCAAGGAGACATAAATGTCACAACTATTAAATGAAAGATGGTCGGAGACCAAAGAAGCTCTGCTTGAAGGCCTCCAAGGAACTCGTAAAGCTTCTATGGCAGTTTGCCTAGAAAACACTCGTCGTAGCTTGGTAGAATCTGCATCAGCAGGTGCAACTTCTGCAGGCAACATCGCAACTTTAAACCGTGTAATTCTTCCAGTAATTAGACGTGTAATGCCAACAGTTATTGCTAACGAAATCGTTGGGGTACAACCTATGACTGGTCCAGTTGCTCAAATTCACACTTTGCGTGTGCGTTATGCAGATGACGGACAAAACGTTGTAGCAGGTGAAGAAGCATTAAGCCCATTTAAAATTGCTGCTGCTTATTCTGGTAACAATACTGATGCAACTCCTAAAGCTAATACAACTGCGGCTTTAGAAGGTCAACCAGGTAAAAGAATGAGCATCCAAATTTTGAAAGCTCCAGTTGAAGCGAAATCACGTAAGTTATCAGCTCGTTGGACTTTTGAAGCAGCACAAGATGCACAAGCACAACAAGGTATTGATATTGAAGCAGAAATTATGGCTGCTTTAGCTCAAGAAATTACAACTGAAATTGATCAAGAAATTTTAGCTTCTTTACGTGCATTAGCAACAGTTGAAGAAACTTATGACCAATCATTAGTTTCAGGTACTGCAACTTTCGTTGGTGATGAACACGCTGCTTTAGCAATTCAAATCAACCGTGTTTCTAACAAAATTGCTCAACGTACACGTCGTGGTTCAGGTAACTGGGCTGTTATTTCTAATCAAGCTTTAACAATTTTACAATCTGCTACTACTTCAGCTTTTGCTCGTACTACAGAAGGTACTTTTGAAGCTCCAACTAACACTAAATTCGTTGGTACTTTAAATGGCGCAATGCGCATTTATGTTGATGCTTATCGTCCAGACAGCGATGATAACAATCAAGTATTAATTGGTTATAAAGGTAGTTCAGAAGCAGACGCTGCTGCTTTTTATTGCCCATATATTCCATTAATGAGTTCAGGTGTTGTTTTAGATCCAACAACTTTTGAACCAGTAGTTGGGTTCTTGACTCGTTACGGTTATGTAGAATTAACAAATACTGCAAGCTCATTAGGTAATGCAGCAGATTACTTAGGTAAAGTTGCTATTACTTCTGCAAACGTTTCTTTTAAATAATCAAAAGAAACACAAGTAACAATATTAAACGCTCTTCGGGGCGTTTTTTATTGATTTTATTTTAGGTTTTTAAAACATAAATTGCATTACCACAATCCCAATATCTTCTATAATTTGAATTAAACATATTCATTGATTCGGATAAAGATGAATCAAATGTATCTAACCAACTGTGTAATTTTGCTTTTTGACTTTTATAACGACTTACAACATCGTTGCCATTTGTCCAAAAATATCCTGGCCCTGTATTTTCAATAAATGTAAATCCGGCTTTTATATAGCCTTTACCTGTACCTTTGCTTAGATCGCAATAACTTACAATCGATGAATTAGGACAAAGTTTTTTTAAATGAGACACTAATTTACTCACTCCGCCATTAATAGTAAAATTTGATTTTGCACACATCCGCAATATCTCAAAATCATAATCTGATTTAAATCGTGATTTTCCAATTGTTATAATCATTATTAAATTTGATTTGTAAAATAATCCAAATGCAATTGACGATGCAACATACCCTTGAATATGATATTTGTTTAAAAATTCTCTTTCTATTTTTTTATCAACTTGTCTAATTTCGCATTGTCTTGCATGGATTTTTTCATTCATTCCTAAACGTGATTTAATAATTGATTTAATTATTTCTTGTTTATGTTTCCATTCGTAATCTGTTATGTGAATAAGTTCAACACCTTTGTTTGCAGCATTTGTTGTTTTGTTTAAATGTTTATATCTATCTTCAGGTTTTCCTAATGACGGATGATGACTATGCCATCTTAATCCATTTACTTCGATTGCAAGATTTACTTGTGGTATAAAAATATCTAATTCTTTTGGTCCTATTATTGTTCTATTTGATTCTTCAATAAGACTACATCCTAGACTTTTAATGTATTGAACGATTTGAATTTCTTCTAATGATCGTAATGAAGTTGGTCTAATAATAAAACCAAATTTATGACAATATTCTGCCACGGTTGAATAATATACATCTAATTCTGCAGCAATATCAGTTAATGATCGTTTTTTAATATTATATTCGGTGTTCAACCACTCATAGTCTATTAATTTAGAATGTACAGTTAGCGGTATTTTTGGTTTATTCCAAATATGTTTTTTGTCTTCTCGTTGGCTATTAAACTCAACACCATATTTTTCTAACATAGATGTTTTTCGTTTATCGTTTGTTTTGATCTTTTCTTCAGCAGTGAGTTTTGATTTTGAAATTGATACATTTTTTGAAATATTTTCTGCAGTACATTTACAACTTTTTGCAGGTCCGCAACCAATAAATCCTGTACTAATTCTATCAAATTTTTTAATATTTCCAAAATTGCAAATATTTGATTGTTGATAAATTGCACTAAAAATTTTAGATGGCAAATGATCAGAAATTATTAGAGTATTGCGATTAACCCATTCTAATAATGTTTGATCTTTTGCAATTATCTTGGCATACAGTTTAGGTTTTAATTTTATTAATTCTAAAATTTTTTCTTTCATTTGATGCTTTTCCTTTTTATTACATATTTATAACATAAAAATAAAACAAAGTCAACAAAATTTAACCTTTTAATTCTTAAATCTCAGTTAATAAAATAACACGCTAAATATACGATACGACTTATAATAATGTAAGTTTTATGCGGAACCAACCGCGTACAGCCTAGAACGCTGTGATTTTCTTAAAGGAGAAATTAAAATGGGAAGACCGATTAACTCAAAATATTTTGGTAATAGAAATTACCCTTATGACAACGAACAAACTGGTGGACTTTCAGGAGTCGGAGGTGAAGGTGTTTCAGCGGTATCAGTTTCAGGATCATTTTCTGGAAAAACAACTGCTACTGTTTTTACCATTCCAGCATCAGCTATTGGTGTACCAAATATTACTGGTGGTGTTAAACCAACATTATCGATTACGTTTCCAACTGCAACAACTGGTGCTGTTTCTGTGTTAACATCAGGAACAGGTTATACTTCTGCTCCGTCTATTTTTGGAGCAGCATTGCAAGCACTAGGCGTTGGAACCGGAACAGTAACCTTAACTGCTACACTAACAGTTTCATTATTTAAAAATGCTCTTTCTTTTTCATCATATTTAACAACAGGATCTTCTGCGGTTTCAGGTGGCGATATTATTAAACAAGAATCTTCACGTCGTTATTTGGTTCAAAACTCACAAGGAAGAGGACAAGTTAAATTAGTTACAAGTAATACATTAGCTGCTGGAGAAATGAATTTAATTGCTACAGATTTTGGAGGAGCGACTTATTTTGTTAAAAAATTAACAGCTCGTAAAGCAACATTAATTAACAGAACAGGTACAAGTACTGCTCTTGTAACATTAACTACTGATACTGACGGTATCAAAACTGGTTCAACTGGTTGGACAATTGGTTCAGCAACTGGAACTATTGTAACAATTGCAAACGTATAATTAAAAACCTTGTAAGGAGGATAGCAATGTCCTCCTTTTTAACTTTAAATTTTTATGTCTTATATATATTCGCCAAATTTAGTACAAGGTGCAGAACCTGCAGAAAATGAAATAACTTGGAAATCTGAAATAAGCCCACTTGGAAATATTTTAGGACATCGATGGTTAACAACCTCGGATCTAAAACATATTTCAAATCCTGCTTGTGGAGATTTGCGAAATAGAACTCAATCATTATTTTTTACTGATTTTAAAATTACTAATTTACCAACTGTTATATCTGGTATACAACTTTCACTTCAAACACAGAGAAATGGAAGAATAGCAGATGATCAAATTCAGTTAATATATCAAGGTCAAGAAATTGGTATTAATAATTTTAGTTATATAACAGATGCTGATGGAAATTTACCAATTAAAAATCAAATGACATACGGCAGCCCGACAGATTTATGGGGTGCAGATATAACAGCAGAAATGCTACAAGATTCAACATTTGGAGTGATTTTAAAATTTCAAAGTCACCCATATTTCCCACACAGTTGCGGAATGTTAATAGATTCTGTTCTATTAACAATTTATTAATAATAAATAGCTAAAAGGAACAAATACATATGACAACTGATGTTTTAAGATTACAAGGTGATTATTTAATTCAAACAAGAGTTAACTCTGCAGGTGTTAGTACAGGCGGAACACTTACTTTTGATTTAGGATCACAAACTGGAAACAGTACCGGAACAGTAATTGTTAATGGAAATCTTATTGTTCGTGGAATTCAAACAACTGTTAACTCAACTGACTCTGCAATTACAGATAATACAATTACATTAAATGCAGGTGAACCTTCGGCAGTTCCGGGAGGATCAGTTTCAAAAGGAACCGCTGGTATAAAAATTTCAAGAGGCCGTGCAGGACGAGATGAAGATCGATTTGCAGCATTTTTTGAATATAACGATGAAGACTCTTGGCAAGGAACTGGTGTAAAATCTCAAGTTCAAGGTGTTTGGGAGTTAAGAACTGGAAAAGTTGGTCGTCCACAATATAGTGCGATTAAACTTAATGCTATTCGAATTGACGAATATTCGGCAAGCACAATTAGCGGTGGATCAAGTCAAAGTACTCGATTAAATATTTTTGGAAGTGATAATCCAACATCGGTAATGAGTGTTTCTGGAACAAATAATTATGAATTAAGAGTTACAGATGATGATGATATTCCTAATAAAAAATATGTTGATGATAGGTATTTAACTTATGAATTTGCTGCCCAAAGACTTGTTGTTGGTAATTCATATGTTACAACTACAGATCTTTCACATGACACTTCTGTAGAAAGTCAAATTATTGCAGTTTTAGATGGTGATCCGACAGAACGACTTGATATAACAACAGGAACTGTTGTTATGCGTTTAACTCCAACTGTTTCTCAATTTTCAAAAATTCAATTTATTAACAATCAAATTTTACCAGTTGGTACAAATACAAATTTAGTTCTTTCAACTGACGGAATTGGACAAGTTGTAATAGCTGCTCCTTTTTTGTTACAAGAAAGTAATACACCAGTTCCTGCGTTAAGTCAAGTAGGGTTATATACAGATAAAATAGCAGGTGGTGGAACAGGAATATTTTTTAAGAAAAAAGATTCATTAGGAAATGTAACACAAGATGAATTTGTTAGCCGAAAAAAATCAATGATTTTAAGCATCATTTTTGGATAAGGATTTTTATGACAATAAGAAATACACAATTATATACAACTGCAACTGAAATATTTTTTGCAACAACAGGACAACATGCAATAACAACAATATTTTTTTGTAATAATTCAACAATGACAAATAAAATTAGTGCTTATGCAGTCCCATCAGGAAGCAATCCAAGTGCATCGACTCAGATCTTAAGTGATATCGAATTACCAATCGGCGAAACATTTTCTATGGATCGAGAACGTTTTATTTTAGAAGAAAACGATAAACTGTATGCAAGTTCTTATCCGTTAGACCAAGGCATTGTAGTAACAGTTAGTTCAGTAGCGACATCATAATATGAAATTTTATAAAAGACAATCGATTAATATTAGTGATCCATTTAGCAATGCATTTGCAGTTGAAGCAGATGGCCGAATTGTAACAAATACAACTGTTGAAATGGAAACTCCTTCAGGAACAAAGCAACAACGATCAAACAATCCAGCACTTGGCTCTTTACGTTTTAATACAGAAATTGGATATGAAGGTGGAGAACTTGAAGTATATGTTCGAGATCAATGGGAAATTGTTAAGACAAATCGTCAGGCTGAAATTGTTCGACAAACTTTTTATGGAAATTATCTCGACACATATTTTGGACCATTAGCGTATTATCTTGATACAACAAAACCACAAAATGTTCAAATTTATATTGAAAATGTTTATCAAATTCCTCAAACTAATTATACTTTACAAAATAGTCAACCTTTAACTCCGTTAAAAGTTAATGGAGTTGCAAGTGGAATAGCATCTACAGGAGACTATATAATTCCTCTTCAAAGTGTTAAAAACTTTAAAACTTCTCATTTAATAACTGGAACAAATATTGATAGTACTTGTACAATTACTTTTGTAAATTTAAACGATAAAACAATTACTATTGATAAACCGTTAATAAGTGATATTACAACAGGTAGTCGAGTAACAATAAATTATGATCCTGGAACTTATGTTATTTTTTCACCTGACACCATACCGGCTCCAACTAATAAACCTATAACTGTATTACAAGGAATTGATGGATATTGTATGCCTTTTGAGTAATAACTCCTGTTTTTAATTGTTTGTATAAATAGTAATGATGCTGTATATCAGCAGAACAAACTGTGGTAAACCCGCAATGAAAGGTGGTTATCCGTGAAAAACGGTGGTATTAAGGAGCTTATATGGCCATAGGTCGCATTACTGGTCCACTCTTAGCAAGCAATTTACAAAGAGATGGAATTAATTTAGCTTTTGATGGAAATAAATTATATATTGACGTCAATAATGAACGAATTGGTATCAACACCGCAGCACCTAAATACACACTTGATGTTCAAGGCGACACTTATTCAACAAATTTAAAAATTGAAAATGTTTCGACATTAAGCAATTTAACAATATCAAATACAGATCTTGGTACGTTATTAAGTAACAGTTTAGGTGATCTTTTCCTTCAATCACCGATTGATAATAAAATACAATTAAACAATGATACACTTGTAACTGGAAATTTACATGCAACTGGTAATATTACAGCAAACGGTAGTGTTCAACTTGGTAACAATACCGGTACAGATACTTTAAGTATATATGCTGATATTATTTCAGATATTACTCCTTTAACAAGTGGTCAATATGATTTAGGTGCACCTGGAAAAGAATGGGCTCAAGGTTATATTGATACTTTAGTTGCTTCTGCATTAACAAGCGGTCCTGGACAAGATGTAAATATTACACCTCCTTTTGGACAAGTAACAAATATTAATAGTAATGTTCGTATTTGGGGTAACAATCCTTTAGGTACAGGTCCTGTAACACAAAATGTTCTTTATGTTAACATGGACGGAAGTGATACAAATGATGGTCGTGCTCAAGATCCAACACGTGCTTGTCGTACAATTACTGGTGCTATTCGCAGTCCTTTTTATAAAGAAGGAACAAGTATTAAAGTTGCTCCAGGTCGTTATTTAGAAGATAATCCGCTTGAACTTAAAAGATTAACATCTGTTATCGGAAGTGACTTAAGAACAACTTATATTGAACCAATAAACAAAACACAAGATTTATTTCATGTGCGTTCAGGTTGTTATATTGCACAACTTCAAATGACAAATGGTCAATCTGGTTTACTACCAGGAACAGGATATACTCCGGGAACAAATAGAGGAGCGTATGCAGTTGCTTTTCCTCCTAATTACGGACAAGAAAAAATTGATTTATATTATTCACCGTATATTCAAAACTGTACAAATCAATCTGGTCCATGGCTAATGGACGGAACAATGTTTATTCCTAACCAAACAGTTCAAATTCCAGAAGCTGTTGGAACTTCAACATGGGTTGCAAATACTACAACTTTATTAGTTTCAGTTAGTGAAGGAACAATTCAAATCGGACAAACAATTAACATTGGACCAACACAACAAGGTTATGTTAATGCTCGTACACTATTATTAGCTAATAAATCTTTCTTTCAAGAACAAGTGATTGCATATATTGATCAAAAAGATGAATATTTTAAATACGATCAAGTTAAATGTGAAAGAGATACAGGGTTAATTGTTGACAGTTTAATTTCTGATTTATTATTTGAAAGCAACGGATATACACAAAGTAATTTTGCTGGTTTACAATACTGGAATCAAGATGGATATGTTGGTTTAATTGCAAACGAACTTACAACTACAACTAATGCAGTTACTTATATTAAAGATCTTGCAAAAGAACTTATTGTAAATCAAACAGTTGGAGGAGTTACCCGTTATTCAACAAGTACAGCTCAAAATACATCATTACCAGCTGCTTCAAATAGTGAACAAACAACTATTAACACAGAATTTAATTTAATTTTAGATATCTTAACCAATGGAACTTCGGGAATTACTGATAGTATTGAACTAAACGGTTCGACAAAAATTTTAAATCCGATAACGGTTGAATATGCTTATAATATTCTTCAAATAAACAAACCATATATTCAAGCTCAAGCAATTATCCATATAAATGAAAACAATTCTGGATTTTCTTATAGTGAAACAAAATGCCGTCGTGATGTAAATTATATGATTGATAGTGTTTGTTTTGATTTATTGTATGGTGGTAATCGTCAAGCAATTCAAAGTGCTGTTTATTATTTTAACTATTCGACTGTTAATAGTGCGATTTCTAAAGAACGTCCTCAAACTTCAGCAGCATATTTTAGAATTAGACAAATAATCGATCAACTATTTGCAAACGAAATTGTTACAAAATCACCTGGAAATTTAATAACTCAATTAACATCCTTATCTCCAGCAACTAGTGCTGAAGCAGATAAAGTAAAAGGAATGATCGATCTTATTACAAAAATTATCGATGGTGGTCCAGAAGCAGCTCTTACTCCTTCACCGATAAGTTTAACACGATCTACTGATCAAAATGTTTTAAATGCAATTAACATTTTAAAAGACAACAAAGCATTTATAGTTAGTGAAGTTATTGGATTTGTTGAAACAACATATAATGACGGTTTTGCTTATAATCAACCTAAGTGTTCAAGAGATACAGGATTAATTGTTGATAGTATTGGGATTGATTTGTTATATGGTAGTAAAACTCAATCAACGTTTGCTGGAATACAATATTGGAATCAAAACGGGTATACTGGATTAATTGAATCAGAATTAACAGCAACAACTGCGGCAATTGATTACGTTAGTGTAATTGCTCAAAGAGTTATTCAAAATGACACAGAAGGTTTTCGTTATCAAACAACATTGACCCAAGCAACAAGTTTTATATTTGACCAAAGTAAATGCCAGCGTGATACCGGATTAATTGTTGATGCATTAGCACAAGATTTATTATTCACAACGTCAAGTCAATCAACGTTTGCTGGGTTACAATACTGGAACCACGGTGCTTACGTTGGATTAATTCCAAATGAAATTACAACTACAACTAATGCGATTGCACATGTTAGAGATCTTGCAAAACAAGTTATTGTAAATTCAACAGGCACTGTTACACGTTATTCAACAAGTACAACTCAAAATACATCATTACCGGCTGCTTCGAATAGTGAACAAACAACTATTGACACAGAATTTAATTTAATTTTAGATATCTTAACCAATGGAATAACTGTAGTTACTGATCGCATTGTTCAAAATGAATTAACTGCAAGTACAGATCAAAATGTTTTAAATGCTTATACTATTTTACAAGAAAACAAATTATATATTCGAGAACAAACAATTGAATTTATAAATGCAACTAATCTTGGATTTTCTTATAGTGAAACAAAATGTCGTCGTGATATTGAATATATGATTGACAGTATTAGTTTTGATTTGTTATATAGTGGAAATCGTCAAGCAATTCAAAGTGCTGTTTATTATTTTAGTTTTAACGAAAGTTCGACAGCATTACCAAACGAACAAGTTCAAACAGTTTCTGCTTACAATTATTTAAAAAAACTACTAGTAGATGTTATAACTGGTACACCTGTATTTTCTCCTTCACAAACAACAGTAAGTCAAATTACCGGTGTTGGTGGCACAACTGCTGAACTTACAATTTTAGAAAATAATATTGATCTTATTAAAAATATTATATCAAACGGACCTTCTGTTGTAATAGAAAAAACACCAATTAGTTTAATTCGTTCAACAGATGAAAATGTTAATAATGCAGTTTTTCTTTTAAATGCAAATAGAGCCTTTATTGTTGCAGAAGTGCTTGCTTATATTAATTCAATTGAAACTTATGAAAGTGTTCAAAAAGTTAGTAAAGATTTTGGAGTTATTTCAAATATTTTAACTAATGGTACAGCAGGCGTTACTAATATTATTGAACCAAACGGTTTACCGAGTACCTCTTCTTATATTACAAATGCAGTTTCATTATTAAAAACAAATAAAGAATATATCAAAGCTCAAGCAATTGCATTTGTTGAAGATAACAAAACAAATGGATTTTCATACACAACATCAACTTGTGCTCGTGATGTTGGATATATGATTGATTGTGTAACTTTTGATTTACTTCATGGTGGAAATAGACAGGCTGTTCAATCAGGTGTTTATTATTACAGTTTTAACTCAAGTTCAACAGCAATTGCAAATGAAATTCCTCAAACAACTGCTGCATATAATCATATTAGACAAATAATTAGTGAAATTGTTACAAATCAACTAATAACTAAATCAGTCGGTAATACTGCAACGCAAATAACAAGTTTTCCAAGTGCAACAACAGTTGAGATTACCTCACTATATGATAAAATTGATCGAATTACTGAAATTATTAATAATGGCCCGTCAGTTGTTTCAGTTAAAGAACCAATTGATTCAACCACTAGTTTAACTACTTCGGCTATTAATGCATTTAACTTATTAATGGCAAATAAAGAATTTATTAAAGCTGAAACAATTGCTTTTATTAATTTATTTGATACAGGATTTGTTTATAATAGAGCAAAATGTTCACGTGATGTCGGAATCGTTGTTGAAAATATTGCATATGATATTGCGTTTGGTGGAAATCAAAAATCTGTTGAAAGTGGAATCGCGTATTGGAATGGTGTAACAAGTTATATTCCAAACGAAATAACAGAAACAACAGACGCATTTAATTATTTAAAAACTCTTGCACAAAACGTTGTTTCAAATACAACTTGTACAAATTTAATGAACACTTACCAAAAACATCCTCAAGTTATTAACACAGTATTAACTGGTGGTGAAGTTGCAAGTGGAATGATTTCAAATTTAATCAAAATTATTAATGATACTATCCAAAATATCGATGCAGCACCTACACTTCAAGTTGGTAATGGTCCAGATTGGGGTTCAGTAAGTGCTGAAGTATTATTACAGGCAAATAGAAGCTTTATCCAAAACGAAGTTTTAGATTGGATTAACAATACATATTCAGGATTCTCTTATAGAGAAGATAAGTGCTATAGAGATACGGGATTAATTGTTGATGCTATTAGTCAAGATATTATATTAAATGCAAATGCAAAAACTATCGAAGCAGCAAAAACTTATTGGACAGGAAATAAAAATGTTCTTGAAAATGCAGGATTTGGTACTAAAAATCAAGTAATTGAAACAGTTGCTGCAATTAATCGTGCAAAAGAAATTTCTTTACAAATTATTAATAATACAACAGTTACTAATGGGTCGTCATTTATTTTTAATCCAAATAAATGTTCACGTGATACTGGTTTAATTGTTGATGCATTAGCTCAAGATTTATTATTTGAAGGTGATAGTCAAACAACATTTGCTGGTATTCAATACTGGAATCATGGAGATTATGTTGGACAAGTTAATAAAGAGATTGTTACAACAACTAACACAATTAACTATATAAGCCAATTAGCTCAAAGAATTGTTCAAAATGATCAAAGTGGTACTAGATATCAAAATACTTTATCTCAAATTACTTCAAGTAGTGTTGGAACAATTACGGAAGCAAATATTATTGCTAAGAATTTTTCAACAGTTACTAATATTTTAACAAATGGTGTTATTGGTGTAACTAATGACATAATTCCAAACAACTTAACAGCAAGTGGCGATGCTAATGTTAAAAATTCATATAAGCTATTACAAGATAATATAGATTATTTAAAAGCAGAAGCAATTGCGTATGTTGAAGCAAATAAGAATTTTAGATATAATGAAACAAAATGCTTAAGAGATACTGGTATTATTGTTGATAGTATGGTTATTGATCTTGCTTATCCGACAGAATATATGAGCCAATCAACTTTTGCTGGTTTACAATATTGGGGTAAAGGAAGTTATACAGGTGAAATTTCAAGAGAACTGACTACTACAACTGCGGCAATTAATTGGATTAAAAATGTTGCTAAAAAAGTTATTCAAAATGATTTATCAGGATTTCGATATGCAGCTGGACAAGTAACCGGAACTGCTGCTACTTCTGTTCAAGCAACTGTTATTGAAAGTAAATTTAATGTTATTACTGGAATTTTAACAGGTACAATATTTTTAAATACTTTGACTGACATTATAGTAGCTAATAGTTTATCAACAAGCACAGATTTAGATGTAGTTCGCGCATATGAATTATTAGTTAATAATAAATCGTATCTTCAAGATGAAGCAATTGGATTTGTTGGTGCTACTACTTCAGTAGGGTATAATTATAATTCCATATTATGTGCTCGTGATGTAGGGTATATGATCGATTCTGTTGCATTTGATTTACTTCATGGAGGAAATCGTCAGTCAATTCAATCAGGTGTTTATTATTATAACTTTGACGGGTCTTCTGCAATTCCTGATGAAACTTACCAAACAGTTGCTGCTTTCCAATTTATTAAATCGTTAAGTTTAAATCTTATTCAAAATATTGAAGTTACTCCATTGCAAGATATCTATGTTCAAGACATTAGTATTCCTTCGGCAAGTAGTTCAGTAGTTGCAATTGAAAATCTTGCACATAAAATTATAAAAATTATCGAAGAAGGATCAGAATCTGTACGTGTTAAAGAACCGGTTAGCTTAATAAGAACATCTAATGATGATCAACTTAGAGCTGCAGAAATTTTAAATGCAAATCGTAGTTTTATTCAAGCAGAAACTATTGCATTTATTAATAGCTCATTAACATATCAATATGATCAAACAATATGTGCTCGTGACGTTGGATATATTGTTAATTCGGTTGCATTTGATTTATTATATAGTGGAAATCGTCAATCAATTCAATCAGGTGTTTACTATTGGGGATACAGTGAGTCAAGTACAAGTTTACCAAAAGAACGGGTAGCATCAACTTTAGCTTATCAATATATGAAAGAGATAATTGCAAAAATTATAACAGCAACTGCAATTCCTACTTCTTCATTATATCAACAAAATGAGCAACAAGTTACCAATCTACCTGCTGCAACTTCAGCAGAAGTGTTAACTATTTCAGCAAATATTGATAAAATTACAACAATTATTAATGATGGACCGTTAGCAGCTGGAGAGAAACAACCAATAAAACAAATTCCAAGTAATAATCAATTTGTTAGAAATGCGGTTACGTTATTACATGAAAATAGAGACTTTATTAAAGCAGAAGTAAATGCATATGTTGATCAAACTCAAGTTAGTAACAGCCAAATATTTTTACCATTTTATGATAAAGGTGCAAATGCAACATTATCTGTAATACGAAACTTTGATATTATTACAAATATTATTAAAAATGGGTTAGCAGTTGCTCCAATTGCATCGGACGGAAATGGAATTTTTGTTAAATCAGGTTTAAGTCCAGATGATGTATTATCAGCACCAGTTGTTGTCTCGGTTACAACGGTAAGCTCGGGTGTTTATCAAATTGATATAAGTCAAACAACTATCGGATTTGGTGATTCTCAATCTTTATATTTTGGACAAACTCAAGTATTTCCGTTATTAGATGCATTTGTTGATGATCGTTGGCAACAACGTAGAATTAATCCAATCGGTTCAATGGGTGGAGCGTTAATTGACGGTGGTGTTATAAGTGATCGTTCACCAATTACATCTTTCGTATTTGATGCGTTTACACAGGTTAATCAAGGCGGTAATGGAGTTTTTGTTACTAATAATGGATATGCTCAGTTAGTATCGGTGTTTACAATTTTTTGTTCAAATGCAGTAACTGTTGAAAATGGTGGTATTTGTTCTATTACTAACTCAAACAGTAACTTTGGTGATATTTGTTTAACTGCAAAAGGATACGGCAAACGTGAGTTTTCTGGTTATATTAAAAATCCTCCTGTATTGCCATATTATCCTAATGGGGTTTATCCAAATAAAGGTCAAGTCAATGTATATATTGCTGACCCATTGTTACGTCCGCATATTGCATTAGTTATGGAAGTAGAACCACCAGAAGGGCATATTAATAATAGAAACTTGCCTGGATTTTTATCAGGTAATACAAATATTGATACATTAACCGCAGGAACAATCGAAATTACAGGTATTGATAATACCGGAATGGTTGTTGGTCAGAAATTTTATGTTGTTGATCAATATGGAAGACAAGTTGATGATAATAATCAACCATATGTTAAACCAGGAACAATCGTTGCAAATGTTGGATATCAAAGTGTTTTATTAAATTATCCTCTTAATTCAGGAGGTGGTGAACCTGGAAATATTAACTATTTTAATTTATATTCATGTGGAAATGCTTATTATACGGTATTATCAAGTGAACTTGGAACAGACCCGGTTTCTCCTGGAACATTATTGTTACCAAACAACCAAAATATTGAAGAAGCACTTAGTTTAGATTTTATTAACACACTAAGTCAACAAATTATTCAAAACAATACTGTAACTTCTCATTATTCGAGCGGAACACAAATATTTGATGTTACTCAATCAGGCGGAGCAGGAGCAAGTTCATTTATTTCAAATCGTTTAGATTTAATTGGTGGAATCTTAGTTAATGGACCAGAATCAACTCCAACAATAACTTATACAGGAACACTACCGACTGGTTCAAAACCTGCATTAAGTTTATTAAGTCAAAATAAAACATTTATTCAGGATGAAGTTATTGCATATGTTGATCAAAATTTCTTTAATTTTAGTTATGATCGATCAAAATGCTCTAGAGATACTGGATTAATTGTTGATGCAATAGTTCAAGATTTATTATTTGATTCAGAAAGTCAATCAACATTTGCAGGAATACAATATTGGAATCAAAATGGTGAACGGGTTGGGTTAATTCAACAAGAGTTGTCAACAACAACTGCGGCAATTAATTACGTAAAATCAATTGTACAAGATATTGTTCAAGGAAATACAATTTCAAAGTTATCGACTGGTTCACAAGTAACAGAAAATTTACCGTCAGCTACATCTGCAGAAGCAGAGATAATTGGTTCTAAGTTTTCTATTATTAATAATATTTTAACTGGCACAATAAGTTTATCAACAGTAACAGATTTAATTGTATCAAATAGTATAGTACCTGATACGAATATTAATATTACTCGTGCTTATAACTTGTTACAAGCAAATAAAACATTTATTCAACAAGAAGCAATTGCATATGTTGAAACTCACAAAACAAACGGATTTACATACACAACATCAACTTGTGCTCGTGATATTGGGTATATGATCGATAGTGTAAGTATTGATTTATTGTATGGTGGGAATCGTCAATCAGTTCAAAGTGGGGTTTACTATTTTGGTTATAATACATCAACTAACGCAGTTGCAAGTGAATTAACGCAAACAATTGATGCTTATAATCATATTACAAACTTAACTCAAGCAATTGTTTTAGGTCAAGAATATTCTGTTCAACAAACTGTTGTACCTCGAGTAACATCAGGGTATGAACTTGGTTCAATATCTGAAGTAAGTAAAATTGATAGATTAGTTTCAAATATTACAAACATTATTAGTAACGGACCGACTGCAACGATTTCAAATGTTCCACTACCGACAACTGCAAGTAGTGATATTAATGCAATTTATTCAGCAAGAATGTTATCAAATAACAAAGATTTTATTAAAGCGGAAGCAATAGCATTTATTAGAAACACATTCCCTGGATTTTCATTTAATTCAACATCGTGTTCGCGAGATACAGGATTATTAGTTGATGCAATTTCACAAGATTTAATGTTTGATAGTTTGAGTCAATCAATTTTTTCAGGTATTCAGTATTGGAATCATGGAAGTTATGTCGGAGCAATTAATAGTGAATTAACAACCACTACAAATGCAATTAATTTTGTTAAATCATTAGCTCAAAGAATTGTTCAAAATGATCAAAGTGGTTCGCATTATCAAACGTTTGTTGATCAAAATGTATCATTACCGGCAGCTACATCTGCACAAGCAACAGCAATTGGTCAAAAATTTGATGTTATTAATAATATTTTAACAGGCACAATAAGTTTATCAACAGTAACAGATCAAATTGTTCCAAATAGTTTATTTGAAAGTAATCTTCTTGCAGATAAACATGCATTTGCGATATTATTAGCAAATAAAGAATATATTCAAGCTGAAGCTGTTGCATATGTTGAGGCAATAAAAGCTAATGGATTTTCTTACAATAAAGAAAAATGTCGTCGTGATGTTGGGTATATGATTGATGCAGTTGCAATTGATTTATTATTTGATGGAAATCGTCAATCAATTCAAGCAGGCGTTTATTATTATAGTTTTGCAAATTCAAGTGCAATTAACAATGAACAATCTCAAGCAATTGCAACTTATAACTATATTAAATCAATTTTACCAGATATTATTACTGGTAATACACTTTCTTCCACTTATCAAATAAGTACACCACAAGTTACAACCGGAACTGTAGGAAATATTGAACAAGCAACTTATGCACAATCAAAAGTTGATTTAATTAATAGAATTATTACTAATGGACCACAAGTTGCCAAAATTCCATTAGGAGTAAATAGAAGTAGTAGTACAAGTGTTAATAATGCAGCAGCAATTTTAGCCGCAAATAAAGAATTTATAAAAGCTGAGACAATTGCATATGTTAATAATAGATATTCAACATACAATAAAGAAAAATGTCGTCGTGATGTTGGATTTATAGTTGATGCATTAACATACGATTTAGAAAAAGGCGGAAACTATAATTCAATTATTGCAGGAAGAAGCTATTTTGCTGAACACGGAACTCATCATATTGTTCAACTTGAAGAAAATGTAACTGATCCTGATTTATTTCCAGACGGTGCAATTACAACCTTCTATCAACGTTCTTATATGTCAGCATCAGGATACTTGTTTGAGTATGTAGGAGCTGGAACAAACTATGGTAGTTTACCACAACGCGGTAAAAAAGATCCTGTACAAGGAAAAGAAGTTGTACAGTTAAATAATGGTAAAGTGTTCTTTACTTCAACTGACCAAAACGGTGACTTCCGTATTGGAACAGGACTTGTAATTAGCCAAGCAACTGGTGTGTTATCAGGAAGAACTTTTACTAAGTCATTATTTGCTAATTTGACACCGTTCATATTAGCTATTGAAGGTTAATAAGGAAAGAAGATGGCACTATTACCATTAAATACGTTTAAAACAAAAACATCAATTTTAACAACTGCAACAACTACAAGAGTATATACTGCTCCAGTAGGAGTTACTTCTATCATTCTTATGGCAAATGTTGCAAATATTGATCTACAAAGTTCAAGACTTGTAACATTAGCACATTATAGGAATCTTCCAGTTCTTCCTGATACACAAGGAAATGGAGGACAATCAGGTAATGTAACAACAGAACAGGTTTTAAAATTTCCAATTCCGCCAAATGATGCTGCAAGTCTTCTTTCTGGAAAGTTGATTCTTGAAAGTTTAGATAGTATTGTTGCTTATTCAGATGTTGAAGGTGCATTGAAATTAACATTAAGTGTCTTAGAGACAGCTAATGCATAAAGTTAAAAAGGAAAAGAAATGCCAAGTTTATTAAGCGGAAGTAAAGTCCTTCAAGGAACAACTGGGTCTAATGCAGTTTTCATTTCTCTTCCAACAGCTCAACCATATCTCGGAAGAACACCAACAACTGGAACAGGTTATACACTTATTTCAGGTGGTCCTAAAGGGGAATTAATATTTACTAGTACATTAGGAAGTATATTATTCAATAACGGTGTAATTTCTTCTAATGTTAGAAACGGCAATCTTTCAATTGTTCCTAATGGAACAGGATCTGTTACACTTACTGGTAATGTTTTTGGAAATTTAATTGGTAATTTTGTTATTTCAACCGCAGGAACATTTGTCTCGTTAACTGCTAGTTCATTAACAAATGAAAGTTTGGTTTCGACAACTGCAACTATTCAAGATTTAACGGTTACTAGAACAATTTCATTTACATCTGTAACAAATACCACAACATTTCGAAGTGATGTAATAATAGAAAAAGATTTAACTGTTAAAGGAAAATTTAAAGCATTAAGTGATGTTACACTAGAAACAAATACAGGTAGTATTTCAATTAAAACAATAGAATCTGGAACAGTTTCTATAAGTTCTTATAATACTGGTTCGATTGAAAATATTGCAATTGGACAAAATTTTCCAGCAAATGGACGATTTATTGAATTAACTGCGACAAATGTAACAGCAGATAACTTTTTCATTAATACTGCAACATTTAATAAACTTCGTGTTTTAAGTACAGATACTGATTCAGTTTTAATTGCTGGCGGTGTTGCAATTACTGGAACAGTGGTTATTGAGAGTAATTTAACTGTTAATGAAGTAACTGTAACGAATTCAATATTTGCTGGTTCAGTTTATGATAGCGGTACTCGAGTTATTAGTAAAATTGAAGTAGGTTCCGGTCTTAGTGTTAATACATCAACTGGACCGACTGTATTAATAACAAATACAGGTGTTTTGAGTTTAACTGCTGGAACTGATACTGCGGTTAATACATCAACAGGCGATGTTACAGTTTGGAACATTTCAACATTTCAAAGTGTAACAGATAGAGGAAATTCAACAACTAATCAAATTTTACTATTAAATTCTTCTAGTTCAACCTCAACTGTAACTGGTGCATTGATTATTTCAGGCGGTGTTGGAATTAGTGAAAATTTATATGCATCTCAAATTTTTGAAGATACTAAACGTGTTCTTACAGAAATTAATATTTTTACTAATGATGGACTAGCAGGTGGCGCTACAATATCTTATGAAAATACGTTAACTGTAAATTTAACAAATACAGGAGTACTTGAAAATATTGCAGGAGCTGGAATTAGTGTAAACACTAATACAGGGCATGTTACAATTACAAATACAGGTGTTTTAAGTTTAACTGCTGGAACAGGTACAGCAGTTAATACATCAACTGGTGATGTTATTGTTTGGTCAACTGCATCATTACAAACAGTAACTGATAACGGTTCAGAAACTACAAATGCAATTTCAATTTTAAACACAGCAAGTTCAACAGCATCAACAAATGGAGCATTAATTGTTTCAGGCGGAGTTGGAGTTGCAAAAAATATAAATGTTGACGGTGATGTTTATAGTAACAGCGGAGCACCATATTATGGTCAATTATTATATACTCCTAAAGTTACAGTAAGTGACACAGTGCCACAAAATCCAAAAATTGGTGATTTTTGGATTAACGGGCAAGCTGGTATTGAGTATCAATACGTACCAAACGGCGCTCAACATGTTTGGGTTCAATTCATAGGATTTTAATTAAATATGGCACTCTTAGATTTTCCTTTAAATCCGCAAACAGGTGAAACGTATAGTTTAGGTACAAGAACTTGGTATTGGGACGGAACTGCATGGACCTTAAAAACAAGTGTTCAACAATTAGATCCTTTTACAGTTGTAAAACTTATTGTTTCAACTTCAACAAATTCAACAAGTTCGTCAAACGGTGCTGCAATTATTTCAGGCGGTATTGGTATCGGACAAGATATACAAGTTGGCGGTTCAATTTATACTGTTGGGCAAGTTGTTGTAAACAACACATCAAACGGATCTGCAATTACAACTTCATCTGGAGCAATAATTGTTCTTGGCGGAATAAGTGTTGGTGAAAGTTTATATGCAACAAAACTGTTTGATAGTAATGCTCGAGTTTTAACTTCATTTCAAATTATAACAAATGAAGGGTTACTTGGTGGCGGAACAATATCTGATTCAAATACACTAACTTTAACTTTGGTAAACACAGGGGTACTTGAAAATATTGCAGGAGCCGGAATTGGTGTAAACACTGGTACAGGGCATGTTACAATTACAAATACAGGTGTTTTAAGTATTATTGCTAGAACAGATACAGCAATAAGTACATCGACTGGAAATGTTGAAATTTGGAATATTTCAACATTGCAAAGTGTAACTGATAGAGGATCTGTTACAAATAAACCAATTTTATTATCAAATACTTCATCTGCAATCTTATTTGATTCAGCAGCACTAAATGTTAATGGTGGTGTTTCAATTGGAAAAAATCTTAATGTTAGAAATAATTTAAATGTTTATGATACTGCATCATTTAAAGGTCCAGTGACGTTTAATGGAACTACAACTTATGTTTATTCGACGAATACATTATATACTGATAGTATTATTGATTTACATATTGCTTCAAAAAACAATTTAAATTTAGAATGGACTAAACGTGATTTAAAAGATATCGGATTACGTTTTCATTATTTTAATGAATCATTGAACCAGGGAACTAGTGCTGCATTAATTCTTCAAGCAGATACACAAACACTTGAGTGGTATGGGTATGGTATTACTACTACTGGTTCAAATTTAACCTATGTAAATGCAACTCACGGTGGGATACGGGCTGGTTCGTTACATTTAAAATCACTAACTGATTCAATTTCAACAGTATCGGATACTGGAGCATTAATTGTTGACGGTGGTGTTTCAATTAAAAAAACGTTATATGCATCTAGAATATATGAAAATAATAATCGTCTTTTAAATTCTGTTACAATAAATGCCGGAATTGGGTTAACTGGTGGTGGAACAATTACTGGTCCTTCAGGATCAGTTACTCTTAATAGTATTGGATTATTACATATAAATGCTGGTACAGATACAGCCGTAAGTACATCTACTGGTGATGTTGTAGTTTGGAATACTTCAAATTTTCAAAGCATATCTGATAGAGGAAATTCAACAACTAATATAATTTCGATTTTAAATGTAACTAGTTCAACTGATAGTATTTCAGGTGCATTAGTTGTTGCCGGTGGTGTCGGAATTGCAAAAAATGTTTATGTTAACGGTGAAGTTTTTATTCAAGGTTCAAAAGTTTTAACAACAGGAACAATAAAAAATACTCTTATTGGTGGAATTGATATGTATGTTTCAGTTGATCCAGTAACTGGAATAGTAGTTTTTGATAATACATCAACTTTAGAAACTGTTACCGGAAGAGGTTCAATTACAACACATGCTATTGAAATTTTAAATGTTACTCAGTCAAGTTCTGTTAACTCAGGAGCATTAAAAGTTAACGGTGGTGTCGGTGTCGGCGGAAATTTAAATGTTGGTGGAAATATTCAGGCAGAAAATGTTACGGCTTTATCAAGTTTTAATGTTGGTAATACGCAATTTAGCTATTTTACAAAATCCGGAATTGCTTCATCTGATCCAGTTGAGTTAGATACTTTTGGAAGTAATCAATTTCAAACTGTAAAATATCTTGTTCAAGTAACAGATACTTTTCAATCAAACAATTTAATTCATTGTTCAGAACTAATTGTAACTCATGATAACCGAGCACTTGACACAATTGGCTATATTGTTCAATATGGGATAGTTACCAACCAAGGTGCATTAGGCACATGGGATGTTCAACAAACAGCGGGAATTTTAACTTTAATGTTTACACCAATTATTTCACCACAATCAATGGAAATTAAAGTTAGCAGACAGGCTATTTCAGCTCAATAGCATAAAGCGATAAATATAGTTAACGGAGATTATTAAAAAAATGTCAGCAACACCTAAAGATTTTATATTAAAAAATGGACTTGAAGTTCAAGGATTTGGTTCCCCTCCTTCAACATCGACTTATACAGGAGCGGTAGTTGTTGACGGTGGTGTTGGTATTTCCGGAGATGTTCATGCAAATAACTTTTTCGCTAAAACTGGTGAGGTTGTTACTGTTGGAACTCTTGGCAATAATGCTGTAACAGCAATTTATGCTGGAACAGATACGGTAGTTAGCGCACACACTGGATCGGTTACAGTTTGGAATAATTCAACATTTGAAAGTGTAACTGAAAGAGGATCATCAACAACACATGCAATATCAATTTTAAATTCGCAAGAATCATCATCTATAGTATCAGGTGCATTTACTGTAACCGGTGGCGTCGGTATTGGTAAAAATATAAAGGTTGGCGGATCAGCAACGGTTGGCGAAAAATATAGTAATTTTTTAAAATTATCCGGATCAGCAACTGGTGATCCTTTAAAAATTGAATCAAATGGTACAGAAGATTCAACAGTAAACATATCTATTGTTGCAAAAGGAACTGGAACAGTTTCAATTACCAGTTTAGCTGTTTCATCATCGACTTTATCAGAAAATGCATTATATGTTGCAGGCGGGTTAGGCATAAACGATGCAGTTTATGGAAACAATGGTTTCTATGATAAAAATGAAAGATTACTAGCAAATGTTACTTTAGAATATGGTCCTGGAATTAACATATCTGGTACAAGAACAGGAAATTCACAAACTTATAAAATTACAAATATAGGTGTAACTGCAACATTTGGTACAACTTATTTAGGAGTAAGTGCTGAAACAGGTGCTGTAACATTTACGAACCTTGGTGTTCAAACATTAACTGCTGGTACTGATACTGCGGTTTCTTCAAACACTGGAACTATTACAGTTTGGAATACAAGCACACTACAATCAATAACTAACCGTGGTGCAACAACTAATAACGTAATTAGTATTTCAAATGATACACAGTCATCATCGACAACAAATGGTGCTTTAACTATTGCAGGCGGTGTTGGAATAAGTAAGAATTTAAATGTTGGTGGTTCACTTAAAATTACAGGTGCTGCAACCTTTTCAGATTCTGTAACATTTAATGGTTCGGCAACATATGTTTACTCAACAAATACATGGTATACAGATAATATTATCGAACTTCATGTTCCTCCAACAGGAGTTGGTGATACCTGGAGTCAAAATGATGGGAAAGATATCGGACTTCGTTTTCATTACTTTGATAGACCAAATAATATTGATCGAAATGCAGCGTTAGTATTAGCAAATGATTCACTTACACTTGAATGGTATTCAGCAGGATATGAATCAGATCTTGGAACATTTACAAATGCAACTTATGGTGGATTCAAACTAAGTGATATCCAACTTGTAAGTGAAAACACTAATACTCAAAATGCAACATCTGGTGCATTAACTGTTGCAGGTGGTGTTGGTATTAGAAAAAATGTTTGGATTGGCGGTATATCCGGAACTGAAAGTAGTACTACGGTTAATAAACAAGGTTTAGTTATTAATGAAAACGGTTTAGGTGTAACTGGTGATTCTTATTTTAATAAAAATGTTGGAATTGGTGGTTCGTTAACCGTTGGCGAAAAATCAACATTTAGAAAGTCATTAACTGTTAATGAAAACTTTAGTGTAACTGGAACATCGATTTTATCAGACAATGTTACTGTTAAAAAGGATTTATCAATTTATGGAAACGTAACAGGAACTGGATTTGTTGCATCAGGTATTTTTTCAATTACAAACACAACTACCGCAGTTGATTATGTTGGATCAGGTGCATTACAAGTTGCTGGCGGCGTTGGAATTCAAAAAGATTTATATGTTAACGGAAATATAAATGTTAATGGAACTATAAATGTCACTGGTGGTCTTATTGCAAATACTGCAACTAATTTAGCAAATGGAACATCAGGAAGCATTCCTTATCAACGTAACCCAGGAGAAACACAGTTTGTTTCTGGAACAGCTGGACAAATTTTAGTAAGTGGCGGAACTAACACACCGATATTTCAAAATACATTAACGTTAGCAGGTTCTATTTCATCAAAATCAACTAATACCGGAGCATTACAGGTAGTCGGCGGTGTTGGTATCGGTGAAAACTTATTTGTAGGTAATAATTTAAACGTAACTGGTATTACTACATTAACAACTACAACAAATGTATTAG